>Ga0105104_10000296_pt1 | contig 37514 bp, 35 predicted proteins | sample PPLLaktember2015_3_FD_87034 | JGI IMG/M metagenome (GOLD analysis project Ga0105104, IMG submission 87034) | Freshwater sediment microbial communities from Prairie Pothole Lake near Jamestown, North Dakota, USA - PPLs Lake P7 Core (6) Depth... | ecosystem: Environmental > Aquatic > Freshwater >... | reverse complement strand
CTTTATCCTTTTTTTATCATCTCATACATCATGATCGCCGCAGCCTGGGGAAGACTTAGTGAATCGGCTTTACCATCACCGGGAATTCGCCAGCGTTCATCGGCCAGCGCCAACAAATCCTCCGGCAACCCACGGCTTTCACTGCCCACAAGCAGAGCTGCCTCTTTTGCGGGCAGATGCGGTGCGACACCATGTTTCACGTCGCTGCCAATCAAAAGGAAATTCCGTTTAATTTCAGGAAGCGCCGTTTGTAAATCAACATCCGTCAAAATGGTCAAATGAAAGATGCTGCCCATCGACGCGCGGATCACCTTGGGATGGGTGACATCTACCGAGTCCGCGCTCAACATCATTTTTGTAAAACCAAACCATCGGGCGCTGCGCATCAACGCGCCCAGATTCCGGGGATTGGAAATTTCATGCCCGATCAGCAGGTGACCTCCGGGAAACTGAAGCCATGATGACAGGGAGGGTTTCTTTCTGTTTCTTACAATTGCAATAATGCCCTCAGGTTCTTTGTCCTGGCTCAGTTTTTTCCATTCCTGGCTCTTCAGTCGATGGACAGGGATCTTCTCTGGCACATGCGTAATCAGTCTTTCCCAGTGTGATATTTTATCAGGCAGCACAAGCACTGCTTCTACCTGCCAATCACTCTTCAAAAGCTCTTCGACGACTTTGATCCCCTCGGCTATAAACAGGCCTTCTTCCCTGCGAAATTTGACTTCGGCAAGTCTCGACCATTTCTTCAACTGGTTTTGCGATATGCTTGGAAGGTCACTTTGCATTCTGGCACTACTCCTTCATCGTCACCGGAGGAACTTCACCTTCCTCATTTTTCGGGTCAGGCCAGATTACCGAGGATAAAATCGACACAGCCAGAATGGAGATGATGACAAAAAGCGAGGCCGCAACCGGCACGTGGAAAAAATCCTCGATAAGCATCTTGACTCCGACAAAGGTCAGAATAGCCGCGAGGCCGTAATGAAGAAGATGAAACAATTTCATCAAACCGGAAATCGCGAAAAAGAGTGAGCGAAGTCCTAAAATGGCAAAGACGTTGGACGTGTAAATAATAAAGGGATCTTTGGAAATGGCCAGCACAGCGGGAATCGAATCAATAGCAAAAAGAATATCCGTGGTTTCCAGTGCGAGAAGAACGGCCAGCATCGGGGTGGCATAACGGATGTCGCCTTTCATGATAAAAAATTTGGCGCCGGAAAATCTATTGGTGACGGGTATGATGTAACGCAAAAGTTTTATCGCGATATTTTTGTCCGGATGGACTTCCGTCTGCTTGTTCAGCGCCATCTTTATGCCGGTGAAAATCAGGAAAGCCCCGAAAATATACATGACCCAGCTGAAAGCATTGATCAATGCGACACCCGCGAAGATAAAAACACCCCGCGTCACCAGCGCCATTAAAATCCCCCAGAACAGCGCTTTGTGCTCGTAGGCATGGGGAACATTGAAAAAGCGGAAAATCAGCATGAAAACAAAAAGATTGTCGATACTTAATGAATATTCAATAAGATAACCGGCAAGAAATTCCATGGCCTTGCCATGGCCATAAAAAAAGTAAATGCCCGTGCCGAACATGAGGGCCAGCGTCACCCAGAAAAGGGTCCACAGCAGGGCTTCCTTCATTTTGATGACGTGGGACTTTCGGTTGAAGACACCCAGATCAAGGGCCAGCATGGCCAGAATAAAGACAGCAAAAAATATCCACCACCAAACCATCGTTTCTGTTCCCCTGAATCAACCACCTCGCAGCAAACTGTCGAGGCATGAAATGAACGTTATAAATATTGCAGCAAGCTACGGAGAATTATCGCTCGTCCCGCGTGAGCGGGATTACAATGAACGGCCGAGCGCCTGGGCCGCGTTATGAATGATATCCCAGGCTGGACTGAACGGCGGCGCGTAAGCCAGATCCATATAACCGATCTGATCGAGATTCATTTCCGCCCAGAGCGCGACGGACAGCGCGTTGATCCTACCCACCGCTCCGGCGACACCCACCGCCTGCGCGCCCAACAGCCTACCCGATGATTTGTCGGCAATTAGCTTCAGACCGATTTTTCTCGTGCCCAGCGCAGGCACCATGGCGTTTCCCCAGGTGATGTTGCTGACCGGTGAAAAACCCGCGGCAACTGCATCTTTTTCAGAAAGGCCCGTGGCCGCGCATTCCAAATTGAACAGGCGGAAGGACTGAGCACCGACAATGCCCTCAAAGGTCAGCGGTTTGCCGCCGATGTTGCGTCCGGCAACGCGGCCCTGTTTGTTGGCAATATCGCCCAGGGGGATGTTCACCCAGCGGCGGCTGACTTTATGAAACGATTCACAGCAATCGCCAACAGCATAAACATTTTCCAGAGACGACTGTTGAGCAAAGTTCACCGCTATTGCACCGGATGAACCGATATTTAAGCCGATGGACTGTGCCAACCTCAAATCCGGCCGGACACCCATGGCCAGCAAAACCACATCCCCTTCATATTCACCTTTGTCGGTCTTAACGCGAAGCGGCGCGTTCATACCTTCTTCTATCGCCTGCGCTGCGGCATTGCCCACAAAGTCCACACCGTGGGCCTGAAGCTCTTCCAGCATCACGGAAGAAAGAGCAGTATCCCAGCGATTGGCCGGCAGGGGATCTTTGTCAATAATTGTTGTTTTCACACCCAAAGCATGAAGCGATTCGCTCATTTCCAGCCCGATAAAACCTCCGCCGATAATCACGACTCTTTTCGCGCTTTTTTTCTGAAGCCACGTTTTCATATGGATCGCATCTTCCAGATTGCGCAGTGAAAAAACACCGGGCAGGTGAATGCCGGGCATGTTCGGCACAATGGCCGACGTGCCGGTGGCCATAACGAGAACGTCATAGGGGAAGCGGCGGCCGTCTTTTACTTCAACGGACGCTTCTTTGGAATTGATGCTGAAAACCTCCGAACGAAGCTGGACATCAATACCGCCTTCGCGGAACTTTTCCGGTGTCCTGGCGATCAGGTTACTGGCATCCTTGATTATGTCTCCGATATAATAAGGGGTTGGGCAGGAAGAATATGAGACAAATTGGCCCATCTGCAAAATGGTAACCTCCATAGAAGGATCATTCCGCTTCGCTTCTGCGGCTGTAGAACCTCCACCCGCGCCGCCACCGATAATGACTAAATGCTTACCCATATTGCCCTCCTGTTCATTTCCGTGGGGTTGAAACCTGCCTTCGCCACAAAATGACGGCGATGCCTGTCAGCATCATCAATATGCAAAGAACCTGGCCCATGGTGTTGAATCCGAGAACAAATCCAAGGTGCGAGTCCGGTTCCCGGTAAAACTCGATAAAGAAACGCACCAGACCGTAACCGAAAACATAAAGTCCGACAGTAAAACCGTCGAAAGGATTTTTTTTGCGGATCGGCCAAAGGACACAAAACAAAAACAAGCCTTCAAATAAAGCCTCGTAAAGCTGTGAGGGGTGGCGCAGGCTCCGCGTTGGATCCAGGGGGAAATACATGCCCCACGGCACCGTGGTAACCCGGCCCCAGAGTTCACCATTAATGAAGTTGCCAAGCCTGCCGAACATATAACCCAGAGGCACAGCTGCACACAACCAGTCGCCGAATTGCCAGAGGTTGATTTTGTGTTTATGGCAAACATAAACCGATACCAGAAAAACACCGATGAAACCGCCGTGATAGGACATTCCGCTCAAACCCACAAAGCGAAAACCGTCGGAAAATTCAAATGGCAGGATAATCTCGAGCGGATGGACGCTGAAATAGCTGAAATTGTAAAACAGGGCATAACCGAGCCTTGCCCCGACAATCAGTCCGACCATTGCCCAGACCATGTAATCCTGCAGAAATTCCGTTGTAATACTGATCTCTTTGCGCTTAATCCGATAGGAAAAAAGGAAATAAACAACAGCGAAGGCGACCAGATACATCAGGCTGTAATAGCGAAGCTGAAAAGAGCCGATGCTGAATAGCGAAGGGCTGATATGGGATGGCAGATGCTGCCAGGCGTTTATAAAAGATTCCATTGTTTAGTATGTCCGGCCTTTCACTTCATCGATATACAATTCGACACTGTGCACAGCGTTGGCCCCGTCACCGGCGGCGGTGACAACCTGCCTGAACAGCTTGGCGCGGCAGTCTCCGGCGGCAAATAAGCCCGCCGCATTTGTCCTCATGTTTTCATCGGTGATGATAAAACCCGTTTTGTCCATCTCCACCAGACCTTTGAATATTTCCGTGTATGGCAGCCGGCCGACAAAAATAAAAATCCCGTCGGCGGATATTTCCGAAAGGCTGCCGGTCTGAACATTTTTCACTTTGACACCGGTTACAAAATCAGCTCCGGATATCTCCTCAACCGCGGCATTCCAGACAAACTCGATTTTCTTTTCGGCAAAGGCTCTTTCCTGAAGCATTCCCGCGGCGCGCAGCCTGTCCCTACGGTGAATCACGAATACTTTTCTGGCAAAATGAGTCAGGAAAAGTGCTTCCTGAATGGCTGTGTCGCCGCCACCCACCACAATCACGTCGCGATTCCGGTAGAAGGGTCCGTCACAGGTGGCGCAATAAGATACACCTTTCCCCGCAAATTCCGATTCTCCCGGCACGTCAAGACTCCGCCACATCGCTCCCGTCGCGGCGATGATGCCAAGCGTTTTAATAATTTTGTCTCCGGCCTTTACTTCCCAGACAGCCTTTTCGGAAGAGCTTTTTTTGATGCTGCTTACATCTTTGGGAAGAATTTCAAGACCGAATTTCAGTGCCTGTTTCTTGAAAAGCTGCATCAGCTCAAATCCGCCAATGCCATCGGGAATTCCTGGATAATTTTCAATCATATCCGTAATCGTGATCTGGCTTACTGTACCCTGACCTTCGATGAGCATTGTTTTGAGCGCGGCCCGCGCGGCATAGATGCCGGCCGTATAGCCGGCCGGCCCGCCACCAATAATGACAACATCATAATCATATTCCGGCAGGTTTGCCTGAGTCATAAACCATCTCCTGTTATTTGATCGTTAACTCTAATCAGGAAGAGGGATTTTTGTAAAGGCTAAATTGAAGTGATTTCCGATATACACTGCTGAGCAGAAGAGTAAATCGGCGGACGCATTCACGGTTCCGCCATAGTTGTCGACATTGGTAAATGGGAATATAGCTAAAAACAAAAAGCGTCTCAAAAAATGCAGGCGCTTTTTGTTTTAGGGTTTTTTATTTGGTTAACGTTAATTCAACCTCATTCCTACCACCCGGGAGGCGGCCCAAACGGCGGAGGAGGAGGACCAGGGGGTGGAGGAGGAGGACCGTAATGACGACGATGCCAGTAGCGACGATGACGATAGGGAGGTGGAGGACCGTCATAACCGCGCCCCCAGTAGCGGCGAGGGTAGCGACGGCGATCCCAGTCACGGCGAGGACCACGATCTCGACGTAAGTCGCGGCGAGGTGGGGGAGGTGGACCCTGCGCAAGTAAAATGGAAGAATCATCAACGGGACCCTGGGCAAATAGCAGTGAAAGTCCGGGATCACGATCATTTCCTGATGTATCTACAGCTGCGTTAACCTGAGCGGCTGCTGATACAATCATGACAGCTAACATCATTGTTAAAAAAGAACACTTCATCCAATAGTTCATTTTCGCCTCCTGCAGTTTAAAATACTTTGTAAAATCGTAAACAGTATGCATTCCAACATCTTTCCCAATCAACAATTCGACACTTTCCATTACATAATCGCCAAAGCATGTTCATAAGATCATAAACAAATTGCATGCCTATTATTCTTATGTTTCACAAAAGAATGATTATTTCTAAATTCTTTGTAAAAAATTTTAACGGGAGACTTGGTATTATGTAAAGCAAACATTCGGAATATAATAGATTTTATGGTTGCGCAGGTCAGCGCAAATCGCGAAAAAAAGTCTCTGAAGGGAAACAACAATGTATCCATGATCATCAATCCTTCATCTGAAGCTTTTATATACGTAAAAATTAATGTCCTGTCTACAAATATTGTAGGATTATCAGGATCAAGGTGAACCGGATGAGCGCTTCTGGATAGTCTCAAAGGTAGGTTAGGGCCTGTAATGTGAAGATGATGGCTCATAATAATTGTACCTCAGAAGCACTTTCATAATATATGATTAAATATCAAATGCTTATACAATACAAAAATCTTGCAATAAATTCTCGCTTTTAAGACGAATTTGTGAGAAAGCATCTTAAAATTGATAAGATTAAGCTCTACGAGGGAAAATTGTTATGAAAGTAAAAACTCAGGAGTTGTTTAATGTCTATTCACATCTGGCCGGAGTGATCGCCGCTGTCATCGGCACAGTCTATCTGGCGATGGTTGCCAGTGATTCTACATCCGGTCTTGTCACTTCGCTCATTTACGGGATTTCCGTTGTCTTTCTTTTTTCAGCAAGCACACTATATCATGCGTTCAAGAAAGAAGAGAATGAGCTTTCGTTCTGGAGGAAAATGGATCGGATGGCAATTTTTTTCATGATTGCCGGAACATTTACACCGATATGCTATTTCTGCCTGGAAGATCCATACAGATGGTACATGATCGTCTTCCAGTGGAGCCTTGTGGGCGTCGGTGTCATTTCCCAGATTTTTTTCCCCAGGGCGCCGAGAAAACTGTACGCGCTTATATATTTATCCATGGGCTGGTCAGCACTTTTTACCGTCAGGCAGATGCTTGCCAATATGTCTTCATCGCAGGCAGTCCTTCTGGTTACGGGGGGCATCGCCTTTACACTTGGGGCTATTATTTATGCCATAAAAAAACCGAGGATGTTTCCGGGTGTTTTCAGTTTTCATGAGCTCTTTCACATCATGGTTCTGATCGGGGGAAGTCTGCATTACGCGATGATCTACGGGGTCTTTTCCCGGGCTGGCGCCTGATTGATGAACCACTTCTTCTTCCCCAAAGACACCGGGCTGGAGACAGAAAGACTTCTGGAAGCCGAGTCGGCGTTATTCTTCAGAGAATATAAAAAGCATTTTGTCGCAGGCGAAACAAAGCCCCCAGGCATCGGGAAACCTTTGTTCCTGCATTCAATTCACACGGACACCGGTGTGCTTCTGATTCACGGACTGATGGCCGCACCGGAGGAGGTCAGGGAGTGGGCGGATTTTCTGCACGCAAAAGGTTTGACCGTTTACGCACCAAGGCTTTCGGGCCACGGAACATCGTCAAAAGATCTCTCGACCCGCAACTATCAAAACTGGCTTGACTCGGTTGACTGCGGTCATGCCATTCTGAAAACCTGCTGCAGAAAAATTATTGTGGCCGGTTTCTCCACCGGAGCCGGCCTTGCTCTTCAATCGGTTATCCTGAAACCGCGCGATTTTGAGGCTGTGATCAGCATCAGTGCGCCACTGAAGTTCAAACGATTTTCATCGAGGTTTGCCGAACTTCTGCATGGGTTCAATGAACTCTGCAAATTGGCAGGTTTCCATAAACTCACAAAAGAGTTTATGGAAAACGACGCGGACAATCCCCATATCAATTATCTGCTGTGCCCGGTCAGCGCTTTTGTTCAGGTCAAAAAGCTAATGAGAAAAGTTGGCCAATCGCTTCCTGACATTAAAATTCCGTCCCTGGTCATCCAGGCCAATCGTGACCCAAAAGTCGATCCCGGAAGCGGACCCGAAATTTTCAAACGCATCGGTTCGGCAAAAAAGTATTTTTCCTGGATTGATTATCATCAGCACGGAATTGTTCGTGGCAATATTGCCGCACATGTTTTCAAAGAAGTGGAGTCTTTTCTTGTATCCTGCAGTCTCCTGAATCCGGCAGGGCAGTAGTGCACGACCCTGTTATTTACAGACTTCCTGCCGCAGGCGATTACCCGGTGAATCCGGCTGAATATCCTACCAGCTTCTCTGATCCGTCCCCCCTGAATACAACTCCTCATCATCCGTGTCGTAGTGCTTGATGGATAATGTGCTGATTTTCAGTCTGCTGCAGTCTATCTCGTACAAACATTTTTTGTATGAAAGCTTCCTGTATCCCTTGCCGGACAATTCATCTTTCGTTCTGGATTCAATCTCAGCCTCCCGGCCCTTTGCGGAATACACTTCTTTGCCCCAGACCTGCACAATATGTTTATACCCGTCTTTATCAACTTTTCCCTTTTTATAAAAATAAGCATTGCCGTCATTGTCGTCATGATACTTTACCCAGTTGTAAGAAATTTTATCACAACTTACGAGTAGTAAAAAAAATATAAAAACCAAAACAATAACGGAGCTGATTTTTTTCATATCCATCCCTTTCGTCCTGCAAATTGTGCTGGTGATCAGGAAAACCTATTTAAAACAATTTCTTCTTCCATTTTTTATATTCAATAGATTAGGTACTTATAAAAGGCAAGCGGGTTTTTCCGGGCTGTTGCAGTTCAGAACGGATGTGATTCCAAAGATAAGGCAAATTAGGCTGTCAACAATAATCTTTTTTCTTGAATCGTTTATACAACTTTCATCATCTTACGCCGGCAGCATTCAGGGTTGCCGCCGGCGTAGTTTTTTACATCATAGCTTAAACAGGGTGCTTTTTTCCTGCATCCACATCAATCTGTCAGTCATTGTATAATGCTTTGAGCTGATCGCCATATTTTTTCATGACATTTCGACGAATCAGTTTCATTGTTTGAGTCATCATGCCGTTGTCGACGGTAAAATCCTCGGCAATATAAAGGAACTTCTGGGGAATTTCATATCCGCCGAAAGATTTGCGCAGATGCTCCGTTATTTGCTGAGAAATGAAATCCGTACACTCTTTATTGGCGATAGTTTCTTCATGCGTTCCTTGCGCCCATGCAGCGGTTTTTGGATCATTTTTCAGCGCATCAAAATCCGGCACGATCAAGGCTACGTTATACAGACGGCCTTCGCCGTAAATGATAACATTGGCTACATATCTCATAACTTTGATATCGTTCTCGATCGATTCCGGATGCACATATTTGCCGTTTTCAAGCTTATATTCATCCTTGAACCGGCCGGTGATGTGCAAATACCCCTCTTCATCAAGCCAGCCGCGGTCTCCTGTCCTGATGCCGGGGAAACCGTTCCAGGTATCGGGCATCATCGCTTCTTTAGTTATGGCCGGTTTGTTATGATAACCCTGCATGACTTGCGCTCCGTACACCACGATCTCGCCATCCGGACTATCTTCACCCACTCGGGACTTATCGATAACCACCTTCGTGTCCTTGAAGACCTTGCCGACCGTGCCGTACTTATTGCCCCGGCCGGGCGAATTGTTTGTAATGACGGGTGAGGTTTCCGACAAACCGTAACCGTCGTAGGTGGGCACGCCGACATCAGCGAAGAACATCGCGATTTCCGGTTTCATAATTGCCCCGCCGGTGACAACGTGTTTCAATCTTCCGCCGAATATCGCCCTTATCTGCGAAAACACCAGGGCGTCAAGGTCCTTAAAATCTTTCGTCTTCTCGGCCAGACCGCGGTTTTTTACGGCTTCGGCGCAGGCGGCGTCAAAGAATTGTTTTTTAACCGGGTCCGCTGCAACACCCTGCTGGATTTTGTCGTAAATAATGTTGAAGACGCGCGGAACAGCTGACATGCCTGTGGGCTGGACTTCACTGAAATTGACAATGAGCTTTTCGGCGGATTCGGCAAATCCGAGGCTTCCTCCACCCAGGATGTAGCAATGCAGATCGGCGGTCAGGCCGAAGCTATGCGCCCAGGGAAGAATACTCAAGCCTATATCTTTTTCTGTTACATCGAAAGTATCCCGGCTCTCCTGGGCGTTGTGCGTCATGTTGCCATGATGCAGAAGCACGCCTTTTGGGTCACCGGTGGTTCCGGACGTGTAAATAATAAAGGCCGTCTCGGACCAGTGAGGTTTGTAGGAGGGGACCGGATCGGCCTTGCCTATTTTTTCGAGTTCCGCCAGAGATTTTTCTCCTTCGCCGAACAGGATGAAAACATCCTTTAAGGTTGGAATGTCTTTTTGAAAACTCTTTATAACATCATAAATTTTCTGATCACGGACAAAAAGATACTTAATGGCCGCGTCCTGGATAATGTATTGCCAGACCTTTTGCAGCTCTTTTTCATACATGGGAACAAAAACCCCGCCCAGACCATGCGCGGCATTGCAGCAAACAAACCACTCCACCGAATTGCTGACAATGACACCGACTTTCTCTCCTTTGTTCAGTCCCAGTTTATTTAAAGCACTTCTGAGGTTGTTCACTCTCTCAGCAACAGCGCCGTAAGTTACCCATTCGTACTTGTCTGTTGCTTTATTCTTGGTACCGAACAAGTTGCATGAAGCATGCTTGGCCACAGAGTCTTCAAAGAAATCGACCATGTTGTTGGGTTTGGTGTAATAGGCATCAAGGTTTGTTGAAGGGACAACGGCTTCTTTATTCGACATATGCTACCTCCTTAGTTAGAAATTAATCATCGATTGAAATCCTGCTGAAAGAAAATTGACGAAACTGCCGATTCATGTTCCGGAAGGGCTCCTGCTGACGAATGTTTACCTGAAGCATATACTCTGATCCTGATCTTCATGAAGAAGCTCTATTGATCAGGTAATGCATTTTGTCATTGTTGCAGATATTCCAATATCCATATCGGACGCATCTTTAATGTTTGATGCTAACTTGCGTCTGGTCGTATTTTGTATAGGAATTCATCATTGAATGTCAAGAATATCTTGGTTTCAGAAGGTGAAATGTCCACTGGATTTTGCAATATTTGTAAATGATTGATTTGATTGGTGCCCCTGGGGCGATTCGAACGCCCGGCACACGGATTAGGAATCCGTTGCTCTATCCTGCTGAGCTACAGGGGCAGCCGTGATTTTGTGACAGGATGCGGCGGTTTAACATTCTTTGAACGGACTGTCAACCGGTCAGCACTTTACTTGACTTAGAGTTTTTTCAGATGCGTTTCCAGCAGGCGGTCTTTATCAAAATTGAGAAACTTCAGTTTTTCCGGCTTCGTGCCTGCAAAAGCGCATTTTGGCGCCAGACCGATCAATTCCGATTCCAGAATTTCAACACCGCGTTCAGCGGCAAGTTTCTCCACCTGTTCATAAATCATTTTCAGCGGTGTTTCTTTGCAGTTGGTCAGGTTCATGGATATCTGCGCCAGATTCCTGCTTTTTAAAATGACGCCTATGGCCCGCACATGCTTCAGGCCCCCGTTTTTTTCACGGATCAGAGATGCAATTTTTTGAGCCAGCCTCAGATCATTGCAATTCAGATTGATGTTGTAAGCCACCAGCAGTTCGCGCGCGCCCACAGCCGTCGCGCCTGAACGCGGATTGAATTCGGCCTTCCCGACATCGGGCAGGCTGTCTGGATTATTCATCTTATCTTTAAGTGCTTCATATCCCCCGTGCCGGACATTGGCCAGTTCGCGTCGTTCGGGAACCAGCGCTGCTTCTCCGTAATAATAAACCGGTACGCAGAACCGTTCATATAATTGCCGGCCAAAGAGGTGTGCAAGATCAACGGCATCAGCCATTTTTGTTTTCCCCAGCGGAATAAAGGGAACCACGTCAACCGCTCCCAGTCGCGGATGGACACCTGCCTGACTGCGCATGTCAATCAGTTCCAGTGCCTTCCCCGACGCGGCCAGCGCCGCTTCCAGAACATGCTCCGGTTTTCCCAGAAACGTAAAGACGCTCCGGTTATGATCGCTGTCTCCGCCGTAGTCAATAAAGTGAACATCGGGAAAAGACTTCAACACGCGGGCAATCGATTCGATTTTATCTAAATCGCATCCTTCGCTGAAGTTCGGCACACATTCGATAATTTTCATATTTACACCTGATAAAATTTTAACGCCGGCAGTTCCACACAGGTAAGCTTTCCGCCATAAACCGCCCCCGTATCAATACCGATTTTATTGCCGGCAACCATCGGTTCACTGAAATGAGTGTGTCCGAAGACAACCCTTTTCCCAAAATCATAATCGGAATCAATAAATGTCTGTCTGACCCACTGCATGTCATAAAGAGATTGTTCATTAATAGCTCTACCAGGAATCAGACCGGCATGCACAAAAATAAATTGATCTGTTTCATAGTAGGGCAAAAGGTCTTTAAAAAACTTCAGATGATCCGCGGGAATTTTTTTCTTTCTCTCCCGCGGCGCATCCGACCGCAATATTCCGTATGCCTTGAGCGTCGCGAGACCGCCATTGGCTAAATAGATGTCATCTTCCACGCCATCCAGATACCTAAGCAGCATGGATTCGTGATTTCCGCGAAGACAGATCATCTTCTGAAAGGTCTTTTTGAGCCTCAAAATATAATCCACAACGTCCCGGCTTCCATCTGCCCGGTCGATATAATCACCGATAAAGACCAGGGTGTCATTTACGGGATCGGCTTTAATTTCCCGGATAAGACGCTGCAGTTTGTCAAGACAGCCGTGTATATCTCCGATGGCGAATATTTTGTTCATCTTCCATTGCCGTGATCAACGGCACCTCAGTCTAGCAGAGCTGCCGTGAAATCTCTGCTGTCAAAGACTCGTAAATCGTCTAGGCCCTCTCCGACGCCGATAAAACGGACCGGAAGCCCCAGTTCCCCGGCAATGCGAACCACAACACCGCCCTTGGACGTACCGTCCAGTTTCGTGAGAACAATGCCTGTCACCCCGATATCTTCCTTAAACATTTTTGCCTGCATTACGGCATTCTGGCCGGTTGTGGCATCCAAAACCAGCAAGATCTCATGCGGTGCTCCCGGCAGTTCTTTACTGATAACCCTTTTGACCTTTTTGAGTTCCTCCATCAGATTGGTCCGGGTGTGCAGGCGGCCGGCCGTATCAACAATCACTACACCCTGAAAACCCGCTTTAATCCTGCCTGCCGCGTCAAAAACAACAGCGGCCGGATCGGCATTCATTTTCTGCTTGATCACGGGCGCGCCGACACGGGTGCCCCATACTTCCAACTGTTCGATGGCTGCCGCCCGGAAGGTATCTGCAGCCACAAGCAGAATCTCATGACCGTCATTATGAAGGAGATTTGCCAATTTACCAATGGTGGTTGTCTTGCCGCTGCCGTTGACTCCAATGGCCATGATCACAAAGGGCTGATTTTTCGGAACTCTCAGCGGCTTTTCCATCAGCTGAAGAATCGCCATCATGCGTTCCTGCAAAACCTTTTTAATCTGTGATGCATCCTGCAGCTCCTCGCGTTTCACACGCTGCTTGACATCATCAATCAAATCATAGGTAAACTGCGGACCCATGTCCGCCGAAATCATCAGCTCTTCCAGTTCCTCAAACAGGGCCTGATCCAGAACCCTCTTACCAAAAACAAGATTGTCCAAATTTTTTGTCAGGGAGTCGCGTGTTTTGGTGAGCCCCGCTTTTAATTTGTCGAATAAACCCAATTGACTGCAGATTCCTTTCTTTATTAAATAAAACATTCCAGAATGATTTCAATTACATACACAAAAACAACTCAAGTGAAAACGGTTCAGGCCTTCTCATCTACATTCATAACGATTTTCTTTGCTAAAGTAAAGGAATGGATTAGTTCCATTACCAATTCAAGATGATACCGCGGCGACTGGAAGGAGGCGACAAGGCGTTTTATACACGCGTGACCTTCAGGTTATATTGAGGAAGCCGACTCCCTATGAGGGGGCACGCGATGAAGCCAGCAAAGGCAGCGCTTGAAGTGAAAATGGAATTAGTTCAGATTGACGGAGACCAGAGATGATATCCCCTGCTTCTGCATGGTCACGCCAAAAAGCGTATCGGCAACTTCCATTGTGCTCTTGTTGTGCGTGATCATGATGACCTGGGACTGCCCGGCAACACCTTTGATCAGTCGGTTGAAAAGGTTGGTATTGGCATCGTCGAGCGCCGCATCCACTTCGTCCAGAATCAGGAAGGGCGTCGGACGGTACATGAGAATGGAAAAAATCAGGGCGATTGCCGCGAGCGATTTTTCTCCGCCTGACAGCAGGCTGACGCTTTGCGCTTTTTTGCCCGGAATCTGAATATCAATATCCACACCGGTTTCCAGAAGATCATTCTCATCGGTGAGCAGCAGCCTGCCCCGGCCGCCGGGAAAAATCTTCGCAAATACATCTTTGAAGCATTCATTGACAGCGGCGAAGGTTTCGGCAAACCGTTCACGGGATATTTTATTGATCCGGGTGATCGTCCTCTGCAGGGAAGACAGCGATTCGTTAAGATCGGCAAGCTGCGTCGTCAAAAACTGATTCCGCTGATCGAGTTCAGCATATTCGTTGAGCGCCAGCAGATTCACTTCGCCGAAATTATCAATCGTTTGCCTGTCTTTATCCAGCACAGCGGATAGTTCGGCTATTCTATCCTCCGTGACCATGATGAAATCCGCCATTACGGCCTTAAGATCAACACCGTGTTTTTCAGTTACCGTCTTTTGCAGATTGTCAATGTTTAAAGCTGCTTCACGGCACTGCATTTCCAATTCGTTTGCCTGCTTCTGCAGATCATCGAGATTCCTCTTGATGTCGCGGATTTCGTTTTCCTGCCCCTTGAGCCGTTCATCTTCAGCGGCCCTCTTTTCTTTCATTTCGGTCAATACTGCTTCGCAGGATGCCAGTTTGCCGTAAAGGGACTGCAACATTTCCTGTTCCGCTTCAACGGCCGAGGCTAAATCCGTCATCTGTGTTTCGCAGGCGGTGATCTCTTCTTTTTTTCTTGATACTTCGCTTTCGTTAAGGCTGATATCATGCTGCAGCCGCACAACAGTTCTCAGGTCCGCTTCCTTCTTCTCCGCCAGAGAAGCCAGCAAAACTTTTTTCTCCGTCAGGGATCTCTCCTGTGCGTCAATGGCCGTCCGCGACTGTTGCCTGCGGTTGTTGAATACGGAGATAATTTCGTTGAGCTCTTTTTCAGCCGTTTCTTTCAGGAGGACATTCTCTTTGATCTCCAGAAGTTTCTGCGCGGCCTGGGCCTCTTCCGTTTTTATATTCTGACGGTTGTATTCAAGGACAGCGATTCTCTGTTTCAATCTTTCCGATTCATATTCAAAACGTTCCAAATCTTTTTTCCGGCCGTTGATGTCTATGTCCAGCCGGTGCGTCCTGTTTTTCAGCTCCGTGAGTTCTTCATCCCAACCGGCGATCGATGAAACCAGTTTTTTCTTTTCCTGAATTTGATCATCCAGTTCGACAGAAAGTCTTTTGACGTCCGTTTCCAGTTCCGCGATTTCTCTTTTGGTCGCCAGCAGACTTTTTTCCACCGCCGCTCCGCTGCCGCCGGTCAACACTCCGTTTGGGCTGATGATATCGCCTTCCGGTGTCACCAATGTCCCACGGAAGCCGTTTTTCTTCCATAGATTAATCCCTGTGGTGATCGATGGCGTTAATAAGACATCCCCCAGGAGGCAATCGGCAATCTGTTGAAATTCTTCCTGAACAACTACTTTATTTCGAAGCGGCTCCGCTTCCTCAAGATGCTCGGCGCTGTATGTTTCAGCATAATTGCCGCGCAATTCCACCGGCATAAAACTGCCCCGGCCCAACTGATAATTCTTTAAATAATCAATGGCACGAAGGCCTTCTTCCTGGCTCTTCACCACAACATACTGCAGCTTGTCGCCCAGAACCGCCTCCACGGCGGATTCATATTCGCGGGGCACATTGATGTGATCGGCTACCACTCCGTAAAACCTGTCCTGATCACCCTGTGTTTCAATTACCTTCTTCACGCCATCGCTGGACCATTTAAAAGCGGCCTGAAATTCTCCCAGTGATTGCAGGCGCGACGACTTTCCACCTGCCTCTTCCTTGGTGTGCATGATCCGCTCTTCGAGAACCTGCAGATCTGATCTGGCCCTTTGCAGTTCGTCTGCGATCGCTTCTTTCTGCCCGGTCAGCTTCTTGATTTCCTCTTCTTCGGCCGCCAGATCCGCAGTGAGCGCTTGCAGCTTAACCGCAAGTTCATCAAACCTGTTTTTATCCTGTTCAATTTCGCGGTTTTCCCTCTCTTCGCGCTTCTTGAAATCCTCCAGGTTTTTGTTAAGGGTCGCGATGATGTTATTGAACTTGGCCAGATCCTGCATCACATCAATATACCGGATTTTATGTTCTTCCAGCCGTGAGTTGATTTCCCTGTCGTTTTCCAGAAGCCCCTCAACTTCTTTCTGGCCAGCGTCCAGCTCGTTCTGAAGCTGGTTCATCCGGTTCATGGCTTCCTCCGCCTTTTTCTGCAGGTTATCCATTTCAACCGCGAGGGATGACTTTTTATGCTCCATCAAATCTATTTCAGATTGATTCTTTTGTTTGCGCTCCGTGGCTTCGGTGATCCGACGGCGCGAAAACTCAATATTTTTTTCCTTGATGGTGATTGAATTTTTGATTTCATAAAGCTCTGTTTGACAGCGGCTGATTTGTTCATCGTTCTCCATCAGCTTCGCCTTCATTTCTTCCAGCGTGGACTCCTTTGCTTCCAGTTGAGCCCTGATGCTTTCAGACTGCCCGGAAAAATGAGCACGGGATTCCTGCAATGCATCGCTTTTACCTGCCAGTTGCGCAAAACCCTGCTTGGCAAGAATCAGTTCCGTATCCTTGATCCGCAGCTTTATTTCCTTGTATTGCTCGGCTTTTTTGGCCTGCCTGGCAATGGCATTGAGCTGGGATTTGACTTCCTTGTGGATGTCGTTGAGGCGGAGAATATTCTGCCTGGTTGCTTCCATCTTTCGAACGGCGGCATCTTTACGGCTTTTATATTTGGACACACCGGCCGCATCTTCAATAAACAGGCGGCGGTCTTCCGGTTTGGCCTCCACCATGGTGGCCACGGAGCCCTGCTCCACCAGAGAATAAGTTCTTGCGCCAATGCCCGTACCCATAAAGAACTCTTTGATATCGAGCATTCGGCAGGGCACACGATTGATGCAGTATTCGCTTTCATCGTCTAAAATGGCTCTGCGTGAAATGGAGACTTCCGTCAACTCCCCATACACACCGGGGAAGCTTGACCCATCGCTGGACAGGGTCATGACCACTTCTGCCATACTTACGGGAGCGGCATCTTCACTGCCGTTGAAGATTACATCGTCCATTTTCTTTCCGCGCAGTGCTTTGACTCGCTGCTCCCCCATCACCCAGCGGATCGCGTCAACCACGTTTGATTTTCCACAGCCGTTGGGCCCGACAATCGCATTTACGCCCTGGGAAAAATCAATGACGGTTTTGTCACGGAAAGATTTAAAACCTGATATTTCTAGCCGTTTAAGCTTCATAATGTATCTTTAATCACACTGTCTAAATTTTGGAAAAGCCTAACAAAAGATATTTCCTTTGTAAAGTGAAAATACAACAATATGTATTCAAGAAAAGCAATACCACAACATATAGTGCTTTGATCAGAATAACAGAAAAAATTACAATCGATAAACAGAAGGTATAAAAAATGAAGTCTGGCCAAATCCGGACAGATATTTTATCGAAGGTGCCCATGAGACTGTTATCTTTAAAGAGTTTTAAAAAACACCTTCCAGTTTCTTTCCGCATTTGGAACATGAATTTCCCGACAGATGGTTGGCGACAATTCTGTAACCATAACGATTAATTAGCAGATTAGAACAATTTGAGCAATAGGTATTTTCACCCTCATCGCCCGGCACATTCCCGCTGTAAACGTATTTTAATCCTGCTTCCTTTCCGATATGACAGGCCCTGTGGAGCGAGGAAATCGGGGTCGGCGGCGTCCTGACCATCTTGAATTGTGGATGGAACCTGCTGATATGCCAGGGAGTTTCTGGACCCAGGCTGCAGATGAACGCTGCTATGTCCCGTAATTCTTCCAGAGAGTCGTTTAGTCCGGGAATAAGCAGAGTGGTAATTTCCAGCCAGATTCCCCGTTCCTTGATCTTTTTCAAGGTGTCTAAAACCGGGTTGAGCTTCGCACCGCATTGCTTTTTATAAAATTCATCACGAAAAGATTTTAAATCCACATTGGCTGCAGCAAGATAAGATGAAATAATTCCAATGGCTTCCGGAGTCATGAAGCCGTTTGTCACAAAAACATTCTGCAAACCTTCCAAACAGGCAATCTTGGCAGTTTCCAATGCGGTTTCCAGATAAACTGTCGGTTCCGTATAAGTATAAGCTATGGTTTTGCAGGAACTTTTTTTTGCCCGCTCCACAATGACCGCAGGAGCCGTATCTTCACCCGTAATCATCAGCGTGGAACGGGGCATTTGAGATATTTCATGATTTTGACAAAATTCACAGCTGAAATTGCAGCCGACCGTGGCTATGGAATAGGATCTCGTCGCGGGATGCACATGGAAAAAAGGTTTCTTTTCAATCGGATCAACGTGCTCGGCAATCAGTGTTCCAAAAACAAGAGAATACAAAACACCATTTTTATTTTCTCTCACACCACAGAGACCCCGTCGACCGGGATTGATTTTGCAGCGGTGAGCGCACAGCGCGCACTGAACGCGGTCGTCATCCAGCTTATCATAAAGCAGCGCTTCGCGGATCATGGATCACCTTCCTGCAGCATGACGCGAACAGCTTCCGGAGCCGCGGCCCTCGTTTTTGCTTTCACATCAAATGAATCCAAAATGGGACTCTGGACAGTTTGATAAGTATAGTTGACAGCAAAAGCTATCCCGACAAAGGCACCCAGTGGATTTTTCTTGATGGGAAAAAGTTCCTCCAGCTCCGAAAAAAAGGTGTAAACCGGACTGGGAAGATAAATCACGGATCCCCATGCGACCGAAGGCGATGACATTGCTTCGCTGATGATGGACAGCATTTCACCGACAGTGAAAAAGCGTATTCCGGAAGTGACGGGAAAACCAAAAAGCTTACGGACAGACTGGCGGGTTCCCACAAAAGAATGCTTATTGAAAAAACCGATAAAAACACGGCTTCGGCTTACACGGACAGCCTCCGCAATGATTTTTTGCGGATCATCCAGGGTACGTACATTATTGATTAAAGTAACGACATCAAATTCATTATCAGAAAAAGGAAGATCAACAGCATTACCCCGTACAAGGTCGCAACGATGACCGAGTTTATTCTTGGCTGAAGCGAGGGCGGCATCTGATGGATCAATTCCGGTTAGGGAGCATTTTTTTTGCAGGAACAGCTTTAAATAATTACCCGATCCGCACCCAACATCCAGCACAGATTCACCGGCGGCAGGGCGCACCAGGTCCATGATCAATTTTTCCTGCCTGGAAAATATATAACGTCCCAGTTCTGTTTCCAGCCAGTGATCCTGTGAGACGGCCTGTAGCGGATCAAATAACATGTAGCCACCCTCTTATCAAAGACAGCAGAGCATTTCGTTTCTCGGGACAGGCAGTCACCTGCTCCCCTTTCAGTGGCAACAACAAAATTATCTTATATTATACTTCATATTCAGATTATTGCATCAACGGAGTTTTATCCGCCAATGTCCGACATATCGCGGTAACATTTTTTCAAGTGTCTGTCCGTGCAGTCCATGTCGTGTTTTTCGGGCTTCAACAATATCGCCCGACGGATCAGACCCGCTAATTCAGCATCACTGCAACGGCTGTTCAGTGCATCCTTCAAATCAACTTCTTCTTCCTTGAGAAGGCAAACCCGCAGTTTGCCGTCAGCGGTCAGCCGCATGCGGTTGCAGGTTGCGCAGAAATGATCGCTGACAGAATTGATAATGCCGATCTCTCCTAGTCCCCCCTTAACCTTGAATATTCTGGCCGGACCGTCCGATTTGTGTTTCTTCCCGTTGACCGGTTCAAGCTGGAAGTGCCTGCCGATAATGTTCAGCAGCTGATCCGCAGCCAGAAATTCCTCCGGCTGATTGATATTCACCTCACTGATCGGCATGATTTCGATAAAGCGAATCTGAAAAGGTTTCTTCCTGGCCAAATCCACAAAATTCAGCACTTCATCGTCATTGAATCCTTTCAAGACTACTGTGTTGATTTTAATAGGCGCAAAACCGGCCTTTTCCGCGGCAGCAATACCCCGTAATACATCATCAATATTTCCTCCGCCGGTTATCTGAAAATATTTTTTTTCATCCAAAGAATCCAGGCTGATATTGATCCTGGTAATACCTGCGTTGAAAATACCTTCAGCATATTTATCCAGCAAAGCACCGTTCGTTGTCAGGCTGATATCCTGAAGGCCCTGAATTTTTCTCAGAGCGGCAGCAAACTCGACAAACCCTCGCCGGACAAGCGGTTCACCGCCCGTCAGACGAACTTTGATAAATCCCATTTTAACGGCCTGAGAAACAACGCGAAGAATTTCCTCATAACGGAGAATATCATCGTGTCCTTTCTGTGAAAAACCTTCCTTGGGGCGGCAATATGTGCAGCGCAGGTTGCACCGGTCGGTAATGGAAACCCGAAGATAATTGATATCCCTGTCATATTTATCGAGCATGGCTATGAAGAATGTTTCCTTTCCACATGTATGACTGACGTTCATTAACACAATCTGTTCGACAAAACAACTTATGCCTGACATGCTTATTTCAGTATCATCAAAATGCGATACGTCATCACATGTCCACGAAACACAAAATGAAATGTTGCTTGACAGGACGCTTCTTCTCGTTTAAAAATTATAAAAAAGATTTTCCTGCCTGTTGTTGAACAATAGAATCACGTCAGAGCAAGGCCAACCTGTCTGGAGTATTTATGGAAAAGATGCCTATTACGAAAGAGGGCTTTGAAAAATTAAAAAAGGAACTGGACAACATTAAGAATGTGGCCATTCCTGAAAATATCCGTGATATCGAAGTCGCTCGATCTCATGGCGATCTTTCTGAAAATGCGGAATATTCGGCAGCAAAGGAACGCCAGTCCTTTCTGCATGGTAAATCACAGGAACTGGAAAACAATCTGGCATGCTGTAATATCATTAATCTGACGGGAATCGTAAGCGATAAAGTGGTGTTTGGAAGTTATGTGACCATAGCCGATATTGACAGTGCTAGTGGAGAAGAAATAAAATATCAGCTCGTCGGTCCGTTTGAATCGGACATCAACCTCAATAAGATTTCAGTTACGTCCCCGATCGGCAGGGCGCTGATCGGTAAAAGCATTGACAGTGAGATCATCGTAAAAACACCGGGTGGAACGCGCAAATTTCAGGTTATCGATATTTCCATCGAATAAGCAGCCACATTCCCGAAATATTCAAAAACACAAAATGCCATAAAAAAAGCAGCTCTTTTCATGTTGAGCTGCTTTTTTTATAATCCATATTGCAACTGACTAGTTTTGCATTAATTTTTCAGCAACACTAATCCTGTTGATGGCACGGGCAAGCGCTAAACGCATTTTTTCGTAGTCTTCATTCTCCTTAGCCAGCTGTGCTAAACTTGCCGTTGCCTTTTCTTTCGCTTTGATGGCCCTGTCTTTATCGATGGCATCAGCTCTTTCCGCTGTTTCAATCAAGACGGTAACCTTGCTTCCTGTCACTTCCGCATAACCGGTATTAACGGCATAATAGATTTTTTTCCCACCGGCGAGGAAGTAAAGCTCTCCAATATCCACCGATGTTAAGAAAGGTTCATGTCCGCGTAATACACCAAACTCACCTTCTGTTCCAGGCAGAGTCACTTCATCAACCTTCCCGGAATAAACCATTTTTTCCGGCGTTACCACTTCAAGAGTTATTTCTTCCGCCATTGGAATCCTCGCTTATAAGGAAAGCTTCTGAGCTTTTTCTATAGCTTCTTCTATGCCACCGACCATATAGAAAGCCTGTTCAGGCAGATCGTCATGTTTGCCTTCCAGGATCTCCTTAAATCCTCTTACGGTGTCGGGCACGGAAACAAATTTACCTTCCGTTCCTGTAAACTGAGCGGCAACGAAGAACGGCTGAGACAGGAATCGCTGAATCTTTCGAGCACGGCTAACCGTCAGCTTATCTTGTTCGGAGAGTTCGTCCATGCCCAGAATGGCAATGATGTCCTGCAGGTCTTTATATTTCTGTAGGGTCACCTGTACCTGTCGGGCAACCTGATAATGATCCAGACCTATAACGTTAGGATCAAGGATACGCGAGGTTGAATCCAGGGGATCCACCGCGGGATAAATACCCAGTTCGGCGATCGGACGGGACAAAACGACGGTTCCGTCAAGATGTGCAAATGTGGTTGCCGGTGCAGGGTCGGTCAAGTCATCCGCGGGAACGTAAACACACTGAACGGCTGTAATCGAACCTTTGTTGGTCGAAGTTATGCGTTCCTGCAATTCACCAAGGTCCTGGGCCAGTGTCGGTTGATAACCGACGGCCGAAGGCATGCGCCCCAGCAGAGCGGAAACTTCAGAACCGGCCTGCGTGAAACGGAAAATGTTATCAACGAACAAAAGCACGTCCTGGCCTTCGATATCGCGGAAATATTCCGCGTTGGCCAGAGCGGTCAAAGAAATTCTTGCCCGGGCTCCGGGCGGTTCGGTCATCTGTCCGTAAATCAAAGCGGCCTGTTTGATAACGCCTGATTCCAGCATTTCACGATAAAGGTCGTTTCCTTCACGGGTTCTTTCACCAACGCCCGCAAACACGGAAATACCGCCGTGGTGCATGGCAATGTTATGAATCATTTCCATCATAACGACGGTCTTGCCGACGCCAGCTCCGCCGAACATTCCCATTTTACCGCCGCGGGGGAAGGGAACCAGAAGATCAATAACTTTTACGCCTGTTTCCAGAACGTGAACGGATGTATCCTGCTCCATGAATGTCGGAGATAGGCGGTGAATCGGCATGTGAGTCTCAGCATTAATGGGTCCCAGACCATCCACAGGACGACCGACAACGTTCTGAATTCTGCCGAGGCATGATTTGCCGACGGGAACGGTAATCGGAGCGCCCGTATCTTTGCATTTCATGCCGCGAACCAAACCATCGGTAACATCCATGGCGATACAGCGGACAACGTTGTCGCCCAAATGCTGCGCTACTTCAACAACCAGGTTATCTTCATTGTCGTTGATCGCCGGGTTGGTAATTAAAATAGCGTTTAAAATGCTGGGAAGTTTCCCCTCTTCAAAAGCCACGTCAACAACTGGTCCAATAACCTGAACAATCTTTCCGATATTCATAACTATCTCCTTACAAATAGTCGCATTAATATATTTTACATGCGGTTAATTGCCGCAGGAAAATTAACCTTTCGACAGAGCTTCCGTACCGCCAACGATGTCCATCAACTCCGCAGTAATCGCCGCCTGTCTTGCTTTATTCATCTTAAGGGTCAAACTGCTGATCAGCTCTTCGCAGTTGCTGGTCGCATTGTCCATTGCAGCCATCCGCGCGCCGTTTTCACCGGCTGATGTTTCCAGAAGAGCACGGTAAACCAAAACGTGAACGTACATCGGCAGCAATTTGTGCAGCAATATTTCATCCGATGGTTCATATACATAATCAAGCCGCTTGTCAGATTCAACATCCGCATCCTGGCTGCCAATGGACGGCAAAGGAAACAACCGGACAACGGTAGGCTTTTGAACCGATACATTGACGAACTGATTATAGATTAAATAAAGTTCATCATATTCTTCTTTCATAAAAGGCGTAATAACCTCATCGGCAATGGATACCGCAAGGGTCATATCGAATTTACTCAAGACATCCGTCTTTTGCGCAATGACGTTGACCTTTTTTCTGAAAAAATCTCTACCTTTACGACCGACGTTGATGAGAGCGATCTCTTTCCCTTCCTTGTCTTTCTCCCGCATAAATCTTTCAGTCGCTTTAATCAGGTTTGTATTGAATCCACCGCAAAGTCCCCGGTCCGATGTCATGCAAATGACTCTGATTTTCTTTGGATCACGAACCGCCAGCAGGGGATGAGACATTTTTTCCACACGCAAAGCCAGACTATTCAGAACATCCATGAATTTTCCGGCGTAAGGCCTGAAATTTTCCATTTTCAACTGCGCCGATTTAAATTTCGACGCGGCAACCATGTTCATGGCACGCGTAATTTGCTTCGTCTTTTGAACGGCGCCAACTTTTCTTTTTATGTCTTTAAGCGAGGCCACTGAAAATTCTCCTCAACTGTTTAATTTAAACTGTAACCCTTCGTCCCTGTAATCAGAATTTCATCGCAACGTTCTGACTTAAATTCTTTCTTATCTATTCCGCCACAAAAACGGAATCGAATAACGTAAGTGCATCCTTCATCTTCTTTTCCAGCTCGGGAGAGATGATTTTTTTATCTTCGATTTCTTTCATAATATCAGGATGCTTGCTTTCGACATAACTCAGCAGCTGTTTTTCATAGATCTGTACTTTATCGACATCGATTTTATCAATAAAACCCCTCGTTCCTGCAAACAGAACGACAACTTCCTGCCCCAGAGACATCGGCTGGTATTGCGGTTGTTTCAGCAACTCAACCAGACGGACACCACGATCCAGCTGCGCCTGCGTTGATTTATCCAGATCGGAGCCGAACTGTGCAAATGCCGCCAGTTCGCGGAACTGGGCCAGATCAAGTTTCAGCGTACCGGCAACCTGCTTCATCGCTTTCACCTGGGCGGCGCCACCGACGCGGGAAACGGACAGACCGACGTTGATGGCCGGACGGATGCCGGAAAAGAACAAGCTCGGTTCCAGGTAAACCTGTCCGTCGGTGATGGAAATAACGTTTGTGGGAATGTAGGCCGACACGTCGCCTGCCTGGGTTTCAATAATCGGCAATGCGGTAAGGGAACCTCCTCCCAACTCCTGACTCACGCGGGCTGAGCGTTCCAGCAGACGGGAGTGGTTATAGAAAATATCGCCGGGATAGGCTTCGCGACCGGGGGGACGACGCAACAACAACGAAATCTGACGGTAAGCGACAGCCTGTTTGGACAAGTCATCATAAATAATCAATGCGTCCTGACTCTTATCTCTAAAATATTCGCCAATACTGCAACCGGCGTAAGCCGCAATATACTGAAGGGTTGCGGGGTCGGACGCACATCCGGCAACGACACATGTGTAAGACATCGCGTCATGCTGTCTTAATTTTTCCACGACCTGAGCCACGGTGGATTTTTTCTGGCCGATGGCAACATAAATACATTTAACACCCGTGTCTTTCTGGCGAATGATCGCATCAACACAAATGGCCGTTTTACCAATCTGACGGTCACCAATGACCAGTTCGCGCTGACCGCGTCCAATCGGCGTCATGGCGTCAATGGCCTTAAGACCTGTGTACATCGGCTGATTAACGGGTTGACGCGCAATAACACCGGGAGCAACCATTTCAATACGGCGAGACTCGGTGGCTTCGATGGGTCCCTTGCCATCCAGCGGCGCACCGGTCGCGTCAATGACACGGCCGAGCAATCCATCTCCTACCGGAACCTGCGCGATTTTACCGGTTCTTTTAACAATATCGCCTTCTTTGATATGAGTAACTTCTCCCAGAACGGCAACACCGACGTTGTCTGCTTCGAGGTTGAGAACCATACCCAGGACACCGCCGGGAAATTCGAGAAGCTCCATGACCATTGCGTTTTGCACACCGTAAACTCTCGCAATACCGTCACCGACGGACAGGACTGTTCCCGTTTCGCTTATATCCAGCTTTTTTTCATAGCTTTTAATTTGCTCAGAGATAATTTGACTGATTTCTTCCGCCTTGATTGATTCCATGTCTTATCTTGCCTCCCCTAAGAGATTCCTCATATTATTCAATTGGTTTTTGATGCTGCCGTCATAAAGCGTATCACCAACACCAATGACTATGCCGCCCAAAAGGCCCTTGTCATCTTCCACGGTAACTTCCACTTGCCGGCCTGTCATTTTTTTCAAATTCGACATGATGTAATTTTGCATTTCAGCCGACAGAGGAAATGCCGTTTTCACCGTCACTCTCATTTTCTGAAGCGTTTCATCCATCATCTGTCTGTAGCAGGTGTCGATATCGGGCAGAACATCAATCCTGTTCTTATCAACCAGCAACTTCAAGAAATTAACCGTCATTGGAGAAAGCGACATTTTGCCGATAATCTTCTCCAGCACGTTTTTCTTAACCTCCTGCTCAAAAACTGGATTGGCTAAAAACCCTGCCAGATCTTTGTTCCCTGACATAGCTGAAGAGAACTGACTGAGTTCACTGTAATACTGTTCCAGCTTTTTTTCTTCCCCGGCAATTTCAAAAAATGCGCGAGCATATCGTTTTGAGATATTGCTGATCAATTTTTGTTCACCACCTTATCCATATATTCCTTGACCATGGTTTCATGATCCTGTGTTGTAATATTTTTCTTTAATATTTCTTCAGCCATTTGCACCGAAAGAGCAACCGCCTCGCTGCGCAGCTGAGTTGATGCTTTTTTCAGTTCCTGATCAAGACGCGCCTGAGCATCTTCTTTCATTTTTTTGGCCACTTTATTGGCGTCTTCGATAATTTTCTGCTTTTCCACAACGCCCTGGGCCTTGATCATGTCAAAAATACCGTCAATCTCGAGGGAAGCTTTGTCGATTTTTTCCGCATACTCTCTGTACTGCTTTTCCGCCTCGGCCTTTTGCACAGCCGTGGTTTCCAGAGATTCCTTGATTTCCTGCCGCCGCCCCGAAAAAAATTCTTTAATTTTTGGCGCCAGCATCCAGACCAGAAAACCTATGATGAGAACCGCGTTTAACGTTTTAAACGCAAAACCCTTCAATTGGTCAGCATTTTCATGCCCCCCCTCGCCGCCTCCGGAGGCAAAAGCCACACATACGGAAACGAGAACGATTAGAAGGGAAAGAAGAAATGAAAAATGAACGGATCTGGTCGATGGTTTCATTGGACTCTCCTTCCCAGGACCTTTTCAGCAATTTCCAGTGCGAGCGTACGGGACTGACCATGCAAAACCTTACGGGCCGCTTCCATTTCGGTATCCATCTTTTTCTGAGTTTCCTGAGCCATTAAAGGTATTTCACTGCGGATGGCATCCAAAATGCTTTTGGCCTGCTGGGTGCCTTCACCGATAATTTCCTTCTTCATATCAGAGGCGCCAGACTTGGCTTTGTTTAGCTTTTCATCATATTCGGCCGCTTTCTTATTGACAGAGTCCTTGAAAAGCGTAATTTCGTTTTGTAGCTCTTCAAGTTGTTTTTTGCGGCGGTTTATTATGGATAAAATGGGTTTATAAAGAAGATAATTGAGGATAAAAACAAGGGCTAAGAAATTAGCCATTTGAACCAAAAGCGTTAAATCAGGAATTACGGTAACCACAACTTACCTCGTAGATTGTTTTCAGAGCTAATTGCCTCACAAATCACGTTCATGAAGAAGCAATCAAGCGTGAATTTATTTTTCCCTACATGTCAAACAGCGCACTCTCTGGCAGTGATGATTTTTCCAAGGACTAAAGCTCAAACCGGGTTTATGCTGAACCTAGCCACACCGCGAGGACGGTGTGTATTAATCACACCCTTGACTGGTTGTCAAGCTTTTTTATGACTGACGGTCTAATTTTAATAAATCAGCTGTTATGATAGTTGAAATAAGTATTTGAAGGATATTAATCCACTACGCGACCAATATTTTTTTGCTCTTTGAGGTCCTTCATTTTTGATGTTCCTTCAAAAAGCGCACCCTCTTCCATAATAAAAACCGGTGTCCGTACATCACCGGTTAATCTCCCTGTGGCATGTATGTTTAATTTATCTTTAACATCAACTTTGCCTTCCACTTCACCCCCGACATACACACTATGAACATTGATATTTGCCTTTACCACGGCGCCTTCTCCAATATCCAATGAACCCTCCCCGAAAATTTCACCCTGAAAATCTCCGTCAATCCGCACATTGCCTTTAAAGATAAGTTTGCCGCTGAACTCAGCCCCTTTGCCCAAAAAAGCTTTTGTATCTTCAACATGTTTATTTTTATTCCACATGACCTTCTCCTTTCGATGATATCAGAGAACCATGTCAGCGCTGCAGAATAAATCTGCGCACGCTGACATTCATCAACAAGCCTATCGCTCCCAGCAACGTAAACATCGCTGAACCGCCGTAACTAATGAAAGGTAGCGGAATGCCCACAACAGGCATCATCCCCAGAACCATCCCCATATTAATGACCATCTGCCAGGCAATCAGCGAGGTAATGCCAAACGCCAGTATCGTGCCCAATAAATCTTTTGAATGCAAGGCAATTCTCAGCCCCCAGATGAGCAAAAATAAAAACATAACTACCAGCACCAGACCGCCTGCAAATCCCCATTCCTCGGCAAACACGGAAAAAACAAAATCGGTCTGCTGCTCAGGTAAATACTTCAGCTGGGTTTGCGAACCTTTCAAGAAACCCTTCCCCAGAAACCCGCCGGAACCAATTGCGATCATAGATTGGATGATGTGGTAACCAGTGCCCAGGGGGTCACTCTCCGGCGAAATAAACGTCAGCAATCTATCTTTCTGATAATCCTTTAAAAAAAGCCAGGCCACAGGCAATATGGCCAAAATACCGGCGGCAGCGATAAGAATAGACTTCCAGTTCATGCCAATAAACAGAACGATCGAGGCGGAAACGATAACAATAATCAACGCCGTCCCCAAATCGGGCTGCTTCAGGATCAAAACGCAGGGGATCATGACCAGGATAAAAGGAATAAACAATTCCCGAAGCAGGTATGATTCATTGGATTTATGATCATCAAAATAACGGGCCAGGGCGATGATAATAGTAACCTTCATTAATTCTGAAGGTTGAAATAAAATAAATCCGAAAGAGATCCATCTCTGCGCTCCATTGGCAATATGACCGAATAAAGCCACGTAAATCAGGGATGCAATCGACACCGCGTAAATGAAATAGGCAAAACGATTGATTATCCGGTAGTCAATGAGGAAAGCAAACAGCATAAACACCAGCCCCATTGCCATCCACTGCAGCTGTTTTAGATACAGCGGTGACTGGTTATCGCCAAGGCTGAACCCGGTGGAATAAATGTTGATAACCCCGATGGCGCAGATCGACATCACCAGCGCCAGGAGCGTCCAGTCAAAGTTCTGGAATATGCGACGATCATATTTAAAAAAAATCATTTCCCCTCTTCAGATAATATGCCGCCTTAAAGCGCCAGAATCATTCATGGGTGAATCCATTCCCGGCATGGCCGGCCGGCAAGGGATTTACGGCGACCTGCGGCGCCTTTCCGTTATGTTTACCTTCGAAATAGGCGTTGAGAATTTTACGAGCAATCGGAGCGGCAACAGCACCGCCTCCTCCAGCATTTTCAGCAATCACCACGACGACGATTTCCGGACTTTTCATGGGAGCATAGCATGCAAATAATGCATGGTCCTTATGGATTGCAGACAACTTTCTCAAGTGGCGGATTCTTGCGTCCTGCGAAAGACCGACAACCTGGGATGTCCCCGTTTTACCGCACACGTCAACATTCGGTATTCGTGCTCTCGCACCCGTGCCTCCCGGTTCATTCACAACCCCGCATAAACCGCGATTGATGGCGTCTATGGTTCGCCGGCTCAACGCAAGTTCTCCTGTTTTTTCGTGTATATATTCCTTCTCGATGGTGCCGTCAAACGATTCGATCCGCTTCACAAGATGCGGCTTCCACAGGGTGCCACCATTGGCCAGAGCGCCATATGCCTGTGCCAGTTGAAGCGGTGTGATTAAATTAAATCCCTGGCCGATGGATATCGATATGGTTTCACCAAGCTGCCAGGGTTCTTTCATTCGCGCCAGTTTCCAGTCCCGCGTAGGGACAATCCCCTTCTTTTCATGGGCAAGTTCAATCCCGGTCAAGTCACCGAGGCCGAACCGCCTGGCATATTTTGCTATGGTATCCACTCCCAGCATTTTTCCGACCGTATAAAAATAAACATCACAGGACTGTACAAGCGCCATGTGCAGATTCACCGACCCATGGCCGTGTTTATTCCAGCAATGATAGACTCTGTTGCCCAGCGCAAAAGATCCTTTGCAGTGTATCCTGGTTTCAGGTTTGACAACTCCTTCTTCCAACGCGGCCGCCGCCATAATCAATTTGTAGGTGGAGCCTGGAGGATACTGCCCGGAAATAGCTTTGTTGGACAAAGGGTTCAATGGATTTTTTTGCAGTTTCACCCATTCATTATGCGCAATACCGCTGTTGAACAAATTCGGATCAAATGAAGGCAAGCTGACCATAGCCAGAATAGAACCGTCACGCGGGTCCATCGCGACAGCAGCGCCTGAAAGACCCGCAAAAGCTTCCCAGGCTGCCTTTTGCAATGCCAAATCAATCGTCAGAATGACATTGGACCCGGCAACAGGATCAATCCGTCCCAGATTCTTTATGACCTTGCCACGGGCATTGACTTCAATCAGTTCATTACCCCGGCGTCCGCGGATGTAGGAATCAAAAACTTTTTCAATGCCGGACTTTCCCGTAATATCGCCGGACGAATATTCTTGTGACTCCGCCAGTTCCTCTCTGCTTACCTCGCCCGTATAGCCGATAATCGGCGCGATGAATTCACCGTCCAAATAAAGCCGAATCGGCGTCACATCCACATAAACACCCGGCAGATCTACAGCATTTGTTTCCACCAGGGCAACCTTTTCCATGCTGACATTTTTTTCCAGCCGAACGGGAAGATAGGATTTTACGGTCTTGGGAAAAGGCTGATCGGATGAATAAACAATTGACCTTGTTTTATAAATATCCTTTATCTTCTGAATCAGTGACTCGGGATCGACGCCTTTTGTGGGCATATATAACACATCAAATGCAGGACGGTTCTCCGCGATGACCCGGCCGTTGCGATCCATCACCAGGCCCCGCAGCGGCTGGATTTTGCGGAAACGAACAGCATTGTTTTCCGATCGCTGTTTGAGTTCATCCCCTTTGATGACCTGCAAATGCCAGAGGCGCACCATCAAAACTAACAGAGCCAGGCAAACCAGCATCATGACAATTTTAAGTTTTTGACGAAACTCCGCCGGTCCAGGTCCGTTGCGGAGTTTGTATTGTTTTTCCATACTTCAAACCTTCTGTCTTGCTCATCACATGGAAAAAGCCGACGGAGAGAACACTGGTCAGCAAAGCCTGTAAAACAGAAACAGGCAGCACATCACCCGACAAGTTAAATTGAAACACAAAGGCATACAGCAAAACCACCGCCAGAGATTCCAGCAGAGAACAAATCAGGCTGACGAAAGCGATAATGTACAGCTTTTCCGATGCAATACGCAATGAAACAAAAAAAACCAGCACGAAGATCAGCAAATGAAAAAGGGTGAACAACCCCAGCGTTGCTCCGGACAGACAATCAAAAGCAAATCCCATCACGCACGCCAGAGTAATCCCTTTCACTAAATCCAGTCGGAATCCGGCATAGATCACGGCAACCAGGGACAGTTCAAGGGTGAGCCATCCGGAAAAAAAGATATCGGCCAGAGTAATTTGCAATACCACCAGTAAAATTGCGGCAAAGGGCAACAGGATGTAATATATCATTCTTCCTTCATCTTTCGCTGATCACTTTCCTGTTGTTCGGCCGCTAAAACCATCACCTCCTCCACTGATGACAAATCAGCAAAAGGGGCTACATGGATTTTTGAAAACAATCCGGTATCCGTACGGTTTATGTAGCTAACCTTGCCGACAAGAAGTCCTTTGGGGAAAATGTTGCTCAGCCCGGATGTTACAACTACATCCCCTTCTTTGACATCCTGAATTTTGGGAACATACCTGAGCGCGCAGCCCATTGATCCCGCGCCGCGGGCAATTCCCTGCACACGTGTCCGCTGTATTAAAACATCTACGTTGGAATTTTCATCAATCAGCAGCAGAACTTTTGAACTGTGCCAGGAAACATCCGTTAATCTTCCGATCAATCCCGGTAAAACAAGAACCGGCATCCCGGGCTTCAGGCCATGCGTTTTCCCCTTGTCAATCCAGAGCGTTTTGGAAACAACCAACAGCTCTTTGCCAATGACCCGCGCGGCGATGAAACGGTGCGGATAAACGTCCTGCAGGGACAATAGTTTTTTTAATCTTTGCGCTTCCAGGTTTCCTTCTTTATACAGGATCAATTCCTCCTGGAGCGCGGCAATTTTACTTTTCAGTTTTCGGTTGTCTTCTTCCAGCCCCACCAGGTGAATATAGCGTTTCCAGGCATTTTCCACGCCTGTGACAGACGCGTTGAAAACTTTCTGAAAGGGTGCCGCTGCCTCCAGTACCATGTTTTTCAAGACACCTGTGCCTGTATCGTACCTTAAATTATACGAAAGAAGAATGAGAGCAGCGGCAATAATTGCACCAGCAAGGATGACGGTCCGATAATTCTTTAAAAACATTTTCTACCTGGTATCTTCCGCCAATGAAAAAAAGATAAGCTGTCTGACAAACGAGATCACACCGGAATCGTGACATTTTTAAGTACGTTCAGCTGATCCAGTGCCATGCCCGCACCCCGGGCAACTGCAGAAAGCGGATCATCAGCGATAGTAATGGGAAGGCCGGTTTCTTCTCGAATCAGAACATCGATGTTTTTCAGCAGCGCGCCTCCCCCGGTCAGCACGATACCACGGTCAACAATATCGCCCGCCAGTTCCGGAGGAGCATTTTCGAGAGCGTCTTTAACCGCATCAACAATCAGCGTTACCGGTTCTATAATCGCTTCCCGGATCTCCTCAGAATTTGTTTCGATGGTCTTGGGAATGCCCGAAATCAAGTCGCGTCCTTTGACGTCAATCGTTTTGATTTCGTTCATCGGATAGGCACAGCCGATCTGCGTCTTGATAATTTCCGCCGTCCGGTCACCGATCAACAGGCTGTATTTGCGTTTCATGTACTGAACGATTTCCTCATCAATCTTGTCTCCCGCGACGCGCACGGATTTGGCGTAAACAATTCCTGCCAGAGAGATGACGGCCACTTCGGTCGTGCCGCCGCCGATATCGACCACCATGGAACTGGTGGGCTCGGCAATCGGCAATCCCGCGCCTATTGCCGCCGCCATGGGTTCTTCAATCAGATAAATTTCCCGGGCTCCCGCCGACTCGACGGTTTCACGCACCGCGCGGCGTTCCACCTGCGTAATGCCGGAAGGGACGGAAACAATAATCCGGGGACGGACCAGCGACTTGCGGTTATGAACGCAGAGGATAAAGTGTTTCAGCATAGCTTCCGTAATATCGAAATCAGCAATAACTCCGTCGCGCATAGGGCGGATGGCTACAATATTTCCAGGTGTACGACCCAGCATACTCTTGGCTTCATTGCCCACCGCGAGGACCTTTTTCATTCCACGGCTGTCCATGTGAACGGCAACAACGGAAGGTTCGTTTAAAACAATCCCCTTTCCCTTCACATAAACCAATGTATTGGCGGTTCCGAGGTCTATCGCCAGGTCATTGGAAAACTTTCCCAAAATATAATCAAACAGCATGTGTCCTCCTGTATTATCATCAATGTATCGTATTTTTATGTATTTTTTGGTCTATATCGTATTTCAGTTGACTAGGCAACGCATTTTTAAATTGTATTTGCATTTTGGAAATGACTGTAATACTAACGGCATAGATTTTACAGATTTTAGGATATTCCCTATTCATTTTCGAGGTGATTTTATGCTCAAGTTTTTCCGTAAACACGCGCGAGGCTGGTTCATGCTTATCTTCATGGCCATCATCATTTTTGTTTTTGTCCTTTATTTTGGTACTGACAGAGGCGCACAGACAGCCAACGCCATCGCCATCGTTGACGATGCTGTCATCAGCGAAGCCGATTATTACAATGAATACTCAAAACTGACGGATATGGTGAGAGAGCGATATGGCGGCGCCCTCACAGCGGACATGCTCAAGCAGATGGATCTGAAAAAGGCGGCCTACGACAACATTATCAACCGCCAGATCATCATAGCCAAAGCAAATGATCTAAAGCTCAAAATATCCGATAACGAACTGAAAGAATTGCTTACGAACATGCCCGCTCTGCAGACAGATGGGAAATTCGACACCTACAAGTACAAACAGCTGCTGCGCTACAATAAAATGACCGCCGAAGCGTTTGAAGCCGGACAGAAAATCAGCATGGCCGCGGGTAAAATTGAATCCATTATCCTTGAAGGCATCAAGCTGTCTGATCAGGAAGTGCTGGACCTGTACGCCCTCCAAAATCAAAAAATCAACCTTAATTTTGTCCAGATCTCGGGCACCGACGTATCCGGACGTGTCAAGCCGACAGCGGGCGATCTCGAAAACTATCTCAAGAAAAACAGCAGCGCCTTCCGCGTTCCCGAACAGGTTAAAGTAAAATATCTGTATTTTGACGCCGACAGGTTTTTTACAGGCGAAATCAGTCCGTCGGATATCCGGGATTACTACAACCGCACGAAAGAAAATTATAAGGACAAGGACGATAAACCCTTGGGGCTGGAAGAAGCCAAACCGATGATCATCAAAGAAATGAAGAAAAACCGCGGAATGCAGAACGCCTATACCCAGGCAAAAACAGCGCACGATACAATCTATCAGGAAGAAAACTTTGACGTCTATGCTGCAAAGAATAACCTGAACATTCAGATTACGGATTTCTTCCCACTGAATCAGCCGCCGCAGGTCTTCTCTTCCGTAAAAGATCTGGCAAAAGAGCTGACGGGCCTGGAAAAGAAAGACATCGGCAAAGTTCTGACCGCTGACAATGGCTACTACGTCATACGCGTGGAAGATAAAAAGGCAGCCTACACGCCTGAGCTGAAAACCATTGAAAATTCAGTAATGCAGGGCTATCTGAAGGCCGAACAGGATAGAATCGCCTCTGATGATGCAACGGCCATACTCGCCAGGCTTCAAAAAGGCGAACCCCTTGAAAAAGTGGCCGCTGAAAAAGGCTACCAGATCCAGGAAACCGGGTTATTCCAACCCGGCAATACCATTCCCAAACTCGGCTCACATCCGGAAGCCATGGAAAAACTGCTGCCTCTTTCTCCGGGTCATCCCTATCCGGAAAGTCCGCTTAAGCTCAACAACTCATATGTCATCTTCAAACTCAAAGAGATAAGCCCTCTGGACATGAATGATTTTGAATCTAAAAAAGAGATGTACCGGAAAATGGCGATGAATCTCAAGCGAGAGGAAGCAATAAAGGCATGGATGGAAGGAAACAAAGCGGAAATGATCAGGGAAAAACGGCTTAAGATCAAAAAGGAAGCAAAAGATTTATAGCCTGCACGTCCACCATTGAATGCTCGCTGATTTCAGCAATCAAAATAAAAAGGGAAGCGATCATATCGCTTCCCTTTTTGAATTATGGTGGAGATGAGCGGGATCGAACCGCTGGCCTCTTGAATGCCATTCAAGCGCTCTCCCAGCTGAGCTACACCCCCATTTTCGGCACCCGGATTTGAGAGGCCCCTTAACACGGGCATTTGCTGATTGTCAATAGATTTTAGCTTGACATTTTGCCTTCCCCCTATATAATCGCGCCCGTGCCGGAGTGGTGAAACTGGTAGACGCAGGGGACTCAAAATCCCCCGCTCGCAAGGGCATCTCGGTTCGATTCCGAGCTCCGGCACCATAATAAAAACATGGACTTGCTGATATTCATAAATTCTGCAAGTCCTTTTCTTTTTCTGACAGTAGTCGTTTTGCCCCGCTCCTGCCCCGTTTTTCAAAAACGCAGAATAAACATGATTTCGAATAGTGATCATTATTAAATGTTGCCATTTTCCTTATGCTGTACTAAAAGAGTATATGACATTTAGTGACACAATATTCCCAAAATAATAAAAGATCAAACTGATATTTGGCAAATAAACCGTAAAAAAGCGTCACGTATTTGACGATAATAAAGACCTTTTGCAGAATACATAAATTAATAATTATTTTAATTTATTAATATATTACAAAAAAGAAAAAATATATGAAAACAGATTTTGCACAAAAAGCTTTTTGCTAAAGGAAATACAGGACGTGACAGATATGAAATTAGGAACTGGATAGTATCAACATCGGGTGAACACTTATGGAACGCTTCAAAAAATATCTTTTTAAGAATTTCGAAGCAATACTCGTCTTTGTTGTTCTCGTGTCAGCCGCCTTTGGAACCTATTTTTTTAAAGACCTATCGATTGTACTCAATTTTTACTATCTTCCTGTTCTTGTGGGAGCTTATTTGCTGGGACGTCGTTCGGGACTTCTCACCGCGATCCTGTCAATTCTGCTTGTCATCGTCTTTGCCACTATTTATCCCGCCAGATTCTTCACACATAACACGTTGTTACAGGATATCGGCAGGCTATCCTCTTGGGCAGGTTTCCTCATACTGGCAAGCATCACTGTTGGCAGTCTGTATGAAATGAACAAGCGCCAGCTCTATGACTTGCAAAATGCATATGTTGGAATCCTTGAGATACTGTCTAAATATCTCGAGTCGACGGACCGTTACACCAAGGGGCATTCTGTCCGTGTCTCAGAGCTTGCTATGGAAATTGCTATTGCCATGGAGCTGAATCGTACTGACGTCGAGAACATCCGGGTGGCAGGATTACTTCACGACATTGGAAAGGTAGAGGTGAGCGGAGAAATTCTACGCAAGGCAGCTAATCTAACAACTGAAGAGAGGGATCAGATCGACAAACATGCGGAGAAGGGAGCAATGATTCTTTCCTCTGTGGGGTCGGTTCTCAAGGAAGTTGTCCCCATCGTCATGGCCCACCATGAGTACTTCTCAAGCAATGAAAACTTTAAAAATGATACCATAAAAGAAAGGGAAACACCCATAGGGGCTCGGATCCTGGCAGTCGCCGACTCCTTCGATGCAATGACAACAGACCGTCCATACCGCAAGGGCATGCCACCCTGGCAGGCCCGCGAACAAATTATGGTAAATGCCGGCAAGCAGTTTGATCCTCAAGTCGTCGAAGCATTTAAGCGTGTACTCGATAAGAAACTGGAGACAATATAAAACGGTAAGATAGGCATTGTCTCTCTCTGGATGTAAAATAATCGCAGGTGTCTGTTACTAATTATTGATCCAGATACGTATATTTTGAAATAATATATTACTATGGTTGAAAATTAAACAACCCATCTTAATTAATACAGCTGATTGCTGCACTCCGGTCGGAGAGATACTCGCTTTCTTCCCGTAATCATCAGTTCTGATAAACTATCACGGCTAACCGTTGGCATCAATGTTTCCATCCGAAACACCTTCCTTTTTTCCTTTATGCAAAAAAAATTGCTTTCTTCATATTTTTAAACGTTCTATTAATTCTACCTTCCTGTTTAAGTCTTACCAGAAACATATAAATAAGAAACAGGAGGCCGGTGATCCGATTGTCACGGAAATGGGGGGCATGGCAGCGGATGAGGGGGGCAACCTCGTTAAGTGGGATGCTAAGAAATACCACACAATCAATCCAATAATCAATCATCCTATTAAATGAGATCGGATTTTTAGAATCATTTACCGGCACGCCGCCGGCACGCCTTTAAAAGGCAATTATGTTGAGGTCAAAAGCAAAAATGGCGGAAGTGCGTGGAAATCGAACCTAATCCGTTACGAT
>Ga0105104_10000294_pt1 | contig 37643 bp, 28 predicted proteins | sample PPLLaktember2015_3_FD_87034 | JGI IMG/M metagenome (GOLD analysis project Ga0105104, IMG submission 87034) | Freshwater sediment microbial communities from Prairie Pothole Lake near Jamestown, North Dakota, USA - PPLs Lake P7 Core (6) Depth... | ecosystem: Environmental > Aquatic > Freshwater >... | reverse complement strand
CCAAAAGCGGATTGCGGCCAGAGCGGCAGAACGTTCAGTTCAGCATCGGAGTAATAGGTATCGTTGTAGGCTTCGATGGTCAGCGGGTCAGTGGAAGTGATCCGGTAGCCTTTGAAAGACTCTAACCCCGCATTGATACTCAATGCCAGGGATTCATCATACAGAGCGCTTTCGGGTTTGGCAGGATCAAAGCCCTGGATCATGTTCATGACGAAATCGCCCACCGAGATGGGGCTGCCATCATGCCACTGGACGGTCTCGAACAGATCATCCGGATAGACCACTACACTCTTGACATTGGCGGTCAGACCGTCCGGGAACTTCTCCGCGGCGGTGATAAAGCGTTGTTCGGTGGCGTCCCAATCCACCCAGGCGTCTTCCGGAACATCCACCTGCGGGACGGTGTTCACAGTCAACCAGTCCAGAGTCTGAGTGATCGGCAGTCCTTCCCTGTAGGTCAATTCGGCGCTCTCGATCCGTTGCGGATAGGGCAGTCCAGTATACGGATCAGCCATCAGCCCCGCGCCGCCATTGATGTTGGAGCTGCCTGTGGTGGTCATGCGCATCACATGTGCATCCCAGACCCAGTTGCTGCCGCCAACCGTATTCCAGGGCTGTGTGAAGAGATCGTTCGTCCCGATCTTCATCGTGCCGCCTTCCTGCCCGACAAAGCGCAGGTTGTACGGACCCACATTCGTGGATTCCGGGCCCGTGGCAAGGTCATACGTGACCTGGACATTATCGTTATAAGGTGCATATACCTTCTGATCGATCACCCACACAAACAACGAATCTTCCAAAGAAAGCTCAAGCGCCCTTGCCATCATCTCCAGGCGCTCCTCTTTGGAGGAATAATTTCCCTGTGCCAGGTCATCGCCAAGTTTTTGGAATTCCGGGTCTGAGACATTCGAGATATAGGGCTCACCGGCTTGAATACTGGTATTCAAATAACTCTGCTGGATATTGGCGCTCTCATCGCGCAGTGTGCCAAGACCGGAAGGATTGTATCCAGCCGTGTACAAGTGCCATTGTCCATCGGCCGCGGTCGTCCCCAGCCAGATCGGGAAGGCTTCCGAGGAGTTCTTATACTGGCGGTCGACCGTGAAGCCAACACTTTCCAGTTGGTTGGCAACATAATCGCCGATCGGCTTGCGCGTGCCATCCCCATCCGGACGGATCAGGAAGATCAAGCTAACCGGAGCACCATTGAACTGCCATTTGCCGTCCGAGCCGAGTTCCGCGCCCATCCCCGTCATTTCCGCATCGATGATCTCCTTCGCCTGGTCAGCGTTGAAGGCATATTTGGCTTCCAGGGCGCGGGCGGTTTCGATCAGGTTGGTGTATTCGATCAATTGGGTGGTAATGGGAAGCAGTTTGGTCAGCGATCCCCCCGCAAAGACCTCCTGATTGAGGTAGTTACGGTCGATCAACCAGTTCAATGCTTCGCGGATCTTGCGGTTCGAAAAGGGATTCAAAACAGTCGTATCCGTGAAGACGGCCGGGTTGAGGCTGATGCCATAATAACCACCCAGAGACTGGGAACTGGATAAACCCGCCTCCCTGATAGCAGGATACATATCGGAAGCCAGGTTGAACGAATAGTAATCGATCGCCCCCGCCTGGAGTTGCGAGATCGCCGAATCGCCTGCGACCACGGAAACATCGATCTCATCCAGCCAGCCGCCGCGCCGTTCAGTTGCTTCCATTGGCGCTTCGGTGGGAGACTCGCTCGGTGTTTCGGTCATGGCAGGTTCCTCAGTCTGTGCGCCGGGTGCTTCCGTGGTCGCTGCCACCTGTGGAGCGCAAGCCGCCAGCACCATGCTCATTACGATCAAAAGACTGAGGACAAAATACAAATACTTGATTTTCATTCTCTTCTCTCCTTGAAAATGGAATTGTGCCTGAGGTATGGGGTCGATCATTCAGCTACTCAAAATACAAACCACCTCCTTTGAGAGTATATGGAGGGAGGCGGTAGCCAGGTTGCGTATCCCTGACGCCCGCCTCTCCACCAATGAATTGCTTTCTTGTGAGGAGAATTTGTGAAAGCAAAGCAGACTACGCAGTGCCGCACGAACGGCGAAACTTGAAGAAGAAATCAACCGCGGCGGCAGTCTGGCTAATCTGACCCCATCATACGTTTTGAGAATGAATCAGGCATCCGTCTGCAAAGGTATTTCCCCCACTGCTTTTCGATGGATTCGCCTCCTCAGCGAGAACGGGGCAGACACTCATCCAAGGCGATGAACGATGGATAAAAACCCCTCCTTAGAGGGGTGTTAAAGGTGAATGAAACGAATGGGTTATGTACTATACTGTAGAGGGAAATGGAAAAATGAAACCAAGAGTATTCCTCCTCCTGGGACTCCTTCTCGCCTTAATTTCAGCCTCCTGCGGAAGTGGAGCCACGCCTGTGGGGACTTCGCAGGACAAGTCTGTTTCCGCGCCGACCGGCCGTCCCCCCGCTGCGAGCCGCGTATCGCCCGAATCCCTTCCCCAGATCTGTGACTGCATCCTGCGCTTCGACCACATCAGCATCGAGCAGGGACTGTCGCAAAGCTCCGTACACGTGCTTTTTCAGGATAGCCGCGGTTTCCTCTGGTTCGGCACGCAGGATGGTCTCAACCGGTACGATGGGTATACGTTCAAGACGTATAAGCCCGACCCCGATTCTCCCTACAGCCTGAGCGACAGATGGATCAACTCCATCGTCGAGGACCAGGAGGGATACCTTTGGATCGCGACCCGCCTGGGCGGGCTGAACCGTTACGACCCGCGTAGTGAACAATTCACGAATTTCCGTCACGACGACCTGAATCCCTCGAGCATCAGCAACGACCACATCAACGTCCTCTACCTGGACAAAAAGGGCAACCTGTGGCTGGGTACACCCAGCGGGCTGGACATGTTCGACCGTGACAGGAATAGTTCCACCCATTACAGTTACAACCCGTCACAACCCCAGGGCATTACCGGAAGGACCATCACGGCCATTTACGAGGACAGCCGTGGACGTTTCTGGGTTGGCACGAGCGCTGGCGGGTTGAACCGTTTTGACCTGCAGAACAAAACCTTTTTCCCCTACCAGCATGACCCGGAGAACGAGAATTCCATCAGCAATGATTATGTTACGGCAATCGCCGAAAGTAGTAGTTCGACACTTTGGATTGGAACCAGGAATGGTCTGAATCGGTTCATGCCGGATGCCGGCCGCTTCGAACGCTACCTGCATTCGGACATAGATAAGCAAAGCCTTGCAGACAATCTGATCACTGCCTTGCATGTGGACAGCACGGGGAATCTCTGGGTAGGGACAAGAAGCGGGCTGGATCGCTTGAGCAGCATTGGAACCCGTTTCATCCATTACCGCAATGACCCAACCTTTTCCAAAAGCTTGAGTGTCGATCACATTATGTCCATTTATGAAGATCGCGGCGGTGTCTTGTGGTTTGGTACCTCGGCTGGCGGCGTCAATAAATATGACCGCCAGCGCGACCGCTTTGCCTACTACCGCCACGACCCGGGAAATCCGAACTCCATCAGCGGAAATGTGATCTATTCCATCTATGTGGACTCGGAAGGTTATACATGGATTGGGACCGAGGGCGAAGGCCTGAACCGCTTTACCTGGCATACCAGTCAGGTCATGCACTATCTGAACGACCCCAACAAACACAACAGCCTCAGTGCCAACGATGTGTATTCCATTTATGAAGACCAGGATGGCATGTTGTGGATCGGGACTTCAGGAGGACTCGATCGTTTTGACCGGAAAAGCCTCCAATTCAGCCACTACAAACGGGATCCGGCCAATTCCGACAGCTTGAGCGCGAACTGGATCTATAAGGTCTACGTGGATAGTAAGAACAATGTCTGGGTGGGAACGGCTGGCGGGCTGGACCGCCTGGATCGCGATAGCGGGACGTTCAAACACTATACACCCCGGGTGGGCGACGCGAACAGTCTGAGCGGCATCATCATCAATGCCTTTCTCGAAGATCACAACGGCTACTTATGGATCGGGACTGCAGATAGCGGCTTGAACAGGTTCGATCCGGAAACCGAGAAATTCACACGCTACCGCTTCGATCCCCGGAACAAGCAGACGATCAGCAACGATTCGATCCTTTCGATCTATGAGGACAGCAAAGATCGTCTGTGGATCGGCACGGGTGGAGGCGGACTCAATCTTTACAACGCCGAAACGGATACGTTCACTTACTACCTCGAAAAGGACGGACTTCCCAATGGCGTTGTGTATGGCATTCTGGAAGATTCAAAAGGCAAGCTGTGGCTGAGCACAAACTTTGGCATCTCGCGCTTTGATCCCGAGACGAAAACCTTTCGAAACTTCGACGCGGGCGATGGATTGCAAAGCAATGAATTTAATTCAGGCGCTTTCGCCAAAGGCAAGTATGGCGAGCTTTACTTCGGCGGCATTAATGGGCTGACCATCTTTAATCCATCGAGCATCGCAGACAGTCCCCATGTGCCGCAGGTCACGCTTACCTCACTCACCCAGGGTGACAACCCCATTACAACCGATTCCAGTGTGGAGACCACGCAAAATGTGACCCTGCGCTGGCCGCAAAACTCCCTGGAATTTGAGTTTGCCGCGTTGAGTTACAACCAGCCCAATAAAAATCAGCACGCCTATATGCTCGAGGGCTTTGATTCCAACTGGCATCTGATCGGCACAAAACGGGATGGACGCTACACCAACCTGCCGGGCGGCAAATACAACTTACTGCTGAAAGCCTCCAATAGTGACGGCGTCTGGAATGAGTCCCCGGTCCGCATTGCGGTCACGGTCATTCCTCCCTTCTGGCAGACGATGTGGTTCCGCGCATTCCTGGTGCTGATTGCCCTTGCCACCGTTGCCGGTGGTTTCCGCTTGCGCACCAAGACCATGCAGGACCGCAACCGCCAGTTGGAGCGTGTCGTTCGGGAGCGGACAAGTGCACTGGAAAAGCGCAACCAGGAGATCGAAGCACTCTATGAGGCAGATGAACGGATCCTGCGGAATGTAAGTTTAAATCAGGTATTTCAAACGCTTGTCGATGTGGCGGTTGATATGCTCAATGCAGACCGCAGCATGGTCTTTGCCTGGGATGAAAAGCAGACAAAGGTGGTACCACGCGTCAGTCATGGGTTTGCACCGGAAACACTGAGGGTAATGGAATTTGCAAAAGGGGAAGGCAGTGTCGGCAAGGTGCTTGAGACAGGCAAACCTGCTATTGTCAGGCAGATCGATCTTAACACGTTTCGTCCGGACGTCCGCGAAGCCATTGTGGCAGAGGGCATCCGATCTTTTGTGAACCTCCCCATCGTTGTAGATCATCGAGTGGTGGGAGTGTTCCACGTTGGTTTTACCAGGCCCAACCTGATCGGTGACGATATAACCCGCTTGTTCTCTGCGTTGACCCACCGCGCTTCCATCTCGATTGCAAACATGGAACTCTTCGAGCAGACCAAGGATCTGGCGGTGATGGAGGAACGTAACCGCCTGGCGCGCGACCTGCACGACAGCGCTAAACAAAAGGCATTCGCAGCGCTCGCACAGCTTGGCACGGCGCGCGGGATCCTGAACGGACACGGGAACTCAGCCACCCTGCACCTGAATGAAGCGGAGAACCTGGTGACCGATGTGATCCAGGAATTAACGTTCCTCGTGCAGGAGATCTACCCGATCGCTCTACAGGAAAAGGGATTGGTCGCTACCCTGCGCGAACATATTTTTGAATGGGAGAACCGCAACGATATATCCGCACATCTGGTCACACACAACGGGCAGCATTTGCCGCTCGAAGTGGAGCAGGCGCTCTATCGCATTACGCAGGAGGCACTTGCCAACGTGGCCCGGCATAGTCATGCGCAGCGTGTGGATGTGTCATTGTTGTATAACAGCGACTCGGTGCAGCTTTCGGTATCCGATGATGGTTGCGGATTCGATGTCAATGTCAAACATGGAATGGGCTTACGCTCGATCCGTGAGCGGGTGAGCAGTATCCGGGGGACGGTACAAATCCAGAGCGCGCCCGGGCAGGGCACCCGGCTTATCGTCCAGGTGCCAACAAAAGGCTGAGAAGGAGACGGTCATGGCAAGTAACAGTCCCAATAATCATGTCAGTATCCTCATCGTGGACGATCATGAGGTGGTGCGGAACGGCATCCGTTCGTACCTCGAGACACTGACACAGTTCAACGTTGTCGGGGAGGCGGCTTCGGGTGAGGAAGCGCTTCAACTGGTCTCGGAGTATATCCCCGACATCGTTCTGCTCGATCTGATCATGCCGGGCATGGATGGCGTGGAAACGACGCGGCGCATCAAGCAGCTCAGTCCGCGCACCCAGGTGGTCGTGCTGACTTCCTATCATGAAGACGTGCACATCTTCCCGGCGTTGAAGGCCGGCGCCATTTCCTATATTTTGAAAGACATGAAAATGGAGAAACTGGTGGAGGCGTTACATCGCGCCGCCCAAAAGGAAGTGACCCTGCATCCGCTCGTGGCGGCACGCGTCCTGCAAAACATCCGCAGCGACAACAGCGACGAACAGCCATTGTTCACCGAGTTGACCGAACGCGAGCTCGACGTCCTGCGCCTGATCGCCAACGGCATGACGAACAGCCAGATCGCGGAGAAGCTGGTCATCAGCGAATACACAGTCAAAGGTCATGTGAGCAATATCCTGAGCAAGCTGCACCTCGCCGACCGGACACAGGTGGCGGTGTACGCCTGGCAAAGAGGACTGGTCAACCGGGAGCAGATCGGCAAGAAGTAAACAAAAAGACACGGAGAAATTCCGTGTCTTTTTACCCTCGCGCTGAGCGGAGCCCTAGGCGCAGACGAAGCGCGCGTAACCAGGAAATTCCAACTTTCTTTGAGGCTGCACTTCGTCTGCGCTCCTCGGAAAACCCTCGTCGCTCCGCTCAGCGCGAATTAGACTCGCCAGTATTCTCCCCCTCCGCCTTCGCGCTGCATCAACCCAAAACCGACAAGTTCGCGGCGCAGGGTGGCAGTGTCTTCGTGATAGCGTGCCAGGATCCCATTCACCTGCTTTTCGCTGTAACGCCTGCCCACGTCGAAGGCTTTGACAACGTAACGCAGGATCGCTTCCAGCTTCTTGCGCTGTGCCGGGAGCGTTTTCAAACTCCCATCACGCCGCGCATAATCCCGGATCACTTTCTTGTCATAGGCATCTGCATCCACTTCGGAAGCGACGGTGGAAAGTTCCTGCTGCGAGAACAGGCTGCGCGTCTTTGCCTCCAGCATGGCTTGGTCGAGCTGGTAAACGCTGTAGTAACTCTCGGCATGTGATTTCACCAGGCCGGCTTCGACCAGCTTTGCCAGATGGTGCGATACGGTGGGTGGTTTTAGCTGCAATAACTCGGCAAGCTCCTCCACGCTATAGGGTTTTTCTGCCAGCAGACCGACGATCTTGAGCCGGTTCTTGTCCGCCAGCGCCTTGAAAAAGGTGACAAGTTCTTCGCTCATACTAGTCTTCCTTTTTCACGCGCCAGTACTTGGTTCCGTTACTTTCGCGTGCCATCAAACTACTATCGACAAGATAACGGCGCAAGGCGGCGGTATCCAGGTGGAAGCGGCGCAGAATGGTGTTGACTTCCTTCTCTGTGTAGGTCGTATCGAATGCGAACGCGTCCACGATGAAGTTCAGGATGATGAGCAGCTTGCTGCCCTGCGGTGGGATCTGCTTGAGCGAGCCGTCCGCGTTGAGAAAGTTCTTCAACACCTTGCGGGCATCCTCCTGCTCCGTCTCTGGTGGGACGTATTCTGCGCGCTTGCCTTCGAACTGTCCGCGCGCCAGTGCCTCGATCGCCTTCTCATCCAGGTCATAAACTCCGTCGGTCTCGCTGACCACACCGACATGCACCAGAAAAGACAGGTGATTGAACACATCCCGCGCGGGGAGATGCAGCTGTTCGGCAATCTCGGATAAGGTCCCCCGGCCGCGGACCAGCACGCCGATGATGCGCAAGCGCTCTGCCGACGCCATGGCTTTGACAAAGGGTAGGATTTCGGGCTGTTCGTCCATTTTCACTCTCTTATAACTAATTCGATACTTATCGAATTAGATTTTACTCCAAAAGGGAGCGTTGTCAAGAGAAAACTTCAGTGTGGACTACAGCGGGGATACTAAGGAATCACATAGCTTTCCCATGTATGGCCATCGAACCGGGACACTCCTTTGTCGAATGAACCAAACCAGGCATTGCCATCTGCATCCAGTGCAATCGCACAAATCTTGTTATCGACCAACCCATCATCTGTCGTAAAGTGCGTCCAGGTTTTCCCATCGTAACGATACACACCCTGCTCATCACGCACGTCTGAACGGCTGCCACACGGGTATTCAAGAAAACTCGCGATTGAAAATCCAAACCAGGCGGTACCATCCTCTGCCACTGCAATGGAGGATACAGCAGGAAAATATTTTCCTGCCCAGGGAGGACTGATCTTGTATAAGGTTCGACCAACCACTTGAAAGATATTATTCTGAGTTGCGACCCATATGACACCGTCGGGAGCAACTGTTATCGCATCAATATAATCGTAGGGGAAATGAGCCACTTGACTCCACACCTGCCCATCATACATTGCAATGTCCGAGGTAAAAGTGTAGCCCAAAAATGGTTGGTTGTATGCCCCTACTGGTGAGCCCGTCGGTGATGCAATCACCCAGGTGAACCCTCCCCCCACCTCGTCAATCCACTTCGTCCTATCGAATCGTCCAAAATGATATTCCTGACCATCATCAGCAGGATATTGCATCTTCTGTATATCAGCCCATATTTCTCCAGTTCCCGTTATAGTCAGGCTGTTTACATAATTGCCCGGCAATCCGTTTTCTGCAGTCAGAGATTGCCAACCTGTGTCATCGAATATACCTATCCCATTTCCAAAGGTGCCCACCCAGATTGCATCCTCAGGTGCCTGAACCAAAGCAACAACATTTTTGTATTCAGAATGGACGCCAGTTGCATAAACAGTTGGCTCGCCTGTGTCCAAATCCCAATGCACAACACCGCCTGGACCTCCTGCCCACAAATCGCCTGAGCGATCGACAAGCATTGTCCGGATTTGATTCGCGGGCGTCCAATGGTCGATCACTGTCCACATGGACGGAATGGGAGTATTGGTTATGGAGGAAACAGGGACCGACAGGGTTGCAGTCCCCGTCATTGTTGGTATTTCTGTCAGTGTCGGCTCTGCTTTACTCGGCGACGAATTCCCGTCCATAGGAGAACGACATCCAACCAGGAACATACACAGCATCAAAGAAATAACAATCTTGCTCCACATGGTTTCCTCCTGGCAGCAATAAGTAAGCGATTCCTTGCAAGTTTACTTGACTTCTCAAAGACAGCGCGAAACATATTGTCCTCTGGGATGGTTCAAAAGGACAGGTCTTATCTCTTTTCACCACGGAGTTCATGGAGCTTTTTTTAAAGGCTCTCTCTGTGCTCTCCGTGGACTCAGTGGTGAAGATGTTGGGCTGGTAACGAAATTAGACACTCCCTATTCGAGTCTGGCGGAGTGTATCAGGTATAATTTCGGCGCAGGAGCTTGTTCCAAATCCAACCTGGAGGTGCTTAGTGGATCTCTCGAAGCACGCTTTTTTTGAGGGAAAGATCGTCCCGCTTGGGGACGCAAAAATCAGTATTGCAACCCACGGGTTTTTATACGGCACAGCTGTGTTCGGGGGAATGAGAGGCTATTGGAATGAAGAGAAGAAAGAGCTCTTCGTCTTTCGGCCTTACGACCATTTTCGACGATTGCTGCATTCAGCCCGCATGCTGGCCATGCAGACCAGCTATGATGAAGAAAGCCTGATCCAGCTCACGCTCGATCTGCTCCGCACCGACACCTGGCAGCAGGATGTTTACATGCGTCCCTCCTTCTACAAAGCCGATCTGGGCATCGGGGTACGCCTGCATAATCTGAAGGACGAGTTCTACATGTTCGTCATCGCCTATGAGCCATACGTAAAGAATGACACCAACGCCCATGTGACCATCTCCTCCTGGCGGCGCGTTGATGACAACGTCATCCCTGCCCGCGGCAAGGTGGCCGGCGCGTACGCCAACTCTGCCCTCATCAAAACAGATGCGAACCTGGCCGGTTTCGATGAAGCCCTGGTGCTGGATAACAACGGTCACATTTCTGAAGGCTCGGCAATGAATATCTTTATGGTACGTGACGGAGTTCTGGTCACGCCCCCGGTCACAGACAATATTCTGGAAGGCATCACGCGCAAGTCCGTGATGGAACTGGCAGGCAAGGAATTGGGCATGCCGGTCGTGGAACGTTCCATCGACCGCACGGAGGTCTACATCTGCGAGGAGATGTTCATGACCGGCACGGCTGCACAAATTACGGCCGTAACCAAAGTCGATCACCGCCCGGTCGGCGCGGGAGTGATGGGTCCGGTCACGACCAGGCTGCGCAGCATGTATGAGGATGTTTTACGGGGGAAAAATAAAAAGTACGAACACTGGAATGTCGCGGTATAAAACAACAGGGACCGGCAGCTGCCGGTCCCTGTAATTTATTTCTATCTGGTCTTCTTAAATCGGATCATCACCAGGTTCTTGTCACATTCCGTGGAGGTGGTAACTTTAATTGGATCGGAAAGCGGAATGTTCTGCTGATCCACCAGTTGGACGTATAACGTTTTATTGGAGGCAACGGGGATATTGCCGATCACGAATTCAAAGCCCGAGGGACCATATTCCTTGTTGATGCCGCTCACAGTTTGCTGTTCCACGGTGCTTCCGTTCAATGTGCCGCGCAATACGACCACTGTCCCAATGACCGGACTATTCCTGGCATCGACGACGGTGCCACCGATCCCCGCCCAGTTACACGCCAGGTCAGGGTGGATCAACGTGCTGGCTACCAATGTCTGCGTGCCGGCACTAAACGGTGCTCTGGGTGTGTTGGTTGGCTTCGGCGTCCGGGTGGGCGGTATCAGCGAAAATGGAGTGTTCGTGAAGATCGGAGTGAACGTCGGGCGAGGCGTATCGCTCGGCGTTAACGCCAGCGTCGGGCTGGCGGTCCAGGTGGGCTCCAATCGTATCGACGTAGCCGTCGCGGTGGGAATAGGTTCGCTAAATAGCCCCTCCCCCGGCTGGAAGGGATTAAGTTGGGAAGCAGGGTTGAAAAAAACCAGCGCAAAGTATCCCACCAGGCAAGCCGTCAGGACCAGGATCAGGATCGAGAGTATGTCCCACATTTGCAGGGAAGCCCCACCCCTGGATTGCGTTCCGTCGAAATCAAAATCTTCGTTCATTTAGGTTACTCCATCATGGCTGCTCTGAAAAAATAATGCTTGCCTGCTGGCGCTGCTCATCGATCCATTTTTTCAACGCCAGTTCCTGCAACGCAAGATAGGCATCGGGGGAAAGCGGGCGCTCCGCAGCACGCTCCAGAATTCTAACGATATGGAATCCGACCTCTGTGGAGATCACTTCGCTGTGCTCACCCACAGCCAAACGAAACGCGGCTTCCTCGATTTTTGGTTCAAGCAGGTACCCACGCGGCACCCATCCAAGGTCCCCGCGCGTCAGCGGGTCTGCCCGCAGTGCCAGTTCATCGAATTTGGCTCCGCCATTCAATTGCAGAAAAAAGCTCTGAGCCGTGTCTTGATTATAGAGCAGAATTTGCTGGACGTGTACCTGCTCGGCAGTACTGGGCACTTCCGCAAGGATTTTGTCACGCATCCAGGCCGACTCGGCACCCCGCTTCAACGCGGACCGAAAAGCCAGCTCGCTGTACCCGTGCTCTGATTCCCAGGCCGACAGCGCCTCGGCTCCGCCCAGCTGTGCGGCGAGCGCATCGATACGCGCCTGCAGGGCGGCTTCGTCGAGCATAAATCCGTTTGTACGCGCGGCTTGCGCGAGCAGCAGCTGCGCAGTCAAATCCGCCTGTACCATGTTGGAAGCCTCCTCGGAAGAGACCGTTTTCCCGAGAGATTCCTGGACTGTCAGATAGCGCTGGACCTCCGCATTGAACTCTACGAGCGTGATGCCCTCGCCGTTGACGGTCAGCGCCATGGGTTCAGGCGTGGCAGTCGGAGGCGCAGGCGTGAATGTCGCCTGGGGTGTGGAAGTAGCCTCAGGCGTAAAAAACGAAGCGCACGCGGAGAGTCCGAGTGCGATCCAAAGGGTCAGAAACACAGTCCTGGTGTATTTCCAGGATATCCGCATGGGTCTGTAGTGAGAGAACATCGCCCGAATTATATATTAAAAAAGTAGGGGCAGGTCTGAGACCTGCCCCTACCTCGCAAGGTTGTAAGGATTGGTTTAGTAATCCATGCCACCCATGCCGCCCGGAGGCATGGCAGGGGCCTTGTCCTTCTCCGGCATGTCCGTGATCAGGACATCCGTGGTCAGGATCATGGCTGCGATGGAAGCGGCATTTTCGAGCGCGCCGCGCACCACCTTGACGGGATCGATGACGCCGGCTGCGATCATGTCGGTGTATTCACCGGTCAGCACATTGTAGCCGATGTTCTTGTTCTTCTTCTCAATGGCTGTGCGGCGGACGGTGTCGATGATCACCGATCCATCCTGTCCGGCATTTTGCGCCAGTTTGCGGATCGGGGCTTCAAGGGCCTTCTTGACAATGTTAATGCCAACCTTGGTCTCTTCGTTATCACCCTCTTCGATAGCCTTGATCAGTTTGTCAAGCTTGCTGGCCGCATTGATCAATGAAATCTCACCACCGGGCACGATGCCTTCCTCGACCGCGGCACGGGCGGCGGAGAGAGCATCCTCTACACGGTGCTTCTTCTCTTTCATTTCCGTTTCGGTCGCGGCGCCCACACGGATGATGGCAACCCCACCGCTCAACTTGGCAAGGCGTTCCTGCAGCTTTTCCTTGTCATAGTCGCTGGTGCTCTTGTCGATCTCGGAGCGAATTTCCTTGATGCGGCCTTCGATCGCAGACTTGGTGCCTTTGCCGCCGATGACGGTCGTGTTCTCTTTGTCAGAGACAACTTTTTCTGCACGGCCGAGGTCTTGCAGAGTAACCGTCTCGAGCTTGCGGCCGGTCTCTTCGGCAATGACTGTGCCGCCGGTCAGCATGGCAATATCCTGCAGCATGGCTTTGCGGCGATCCCCAAAGCCCGGAGCCTTGACAGCCAGAACATTCAACATGCCGCGCAGTTTGTTCAAGACGAGCGTCGCCAGGGCTTCACCATCGATATCTTCCGCGATGATCACAAGTTCGCGCTTGCCAATTTGAACGAGTTTTTCAAGGATGGGGACGATATCCTGGGCAGCCGAGATCTTCTTTTCATTAATGAGAATGTACGGCTCGCTGATCACAGCTTCCATCTTATCGGTACTGGTAATGAAGTAGGCCGAGAGGTAGCCGCGGTCGAACTGCATACCTTCGACGAATTCCTGTTCGAATTGCATGGACTTGGACTCTTCGACGGTGATGACACCATCCTTGCCCACCTTGTCCATGACATCCGCGATCAAGCCGCCGATTTCTTCATCTGCTGCGGAGTTGGTCGCAACCGATGCAATTTCCTCTTTCGAGTCGATCTTCATGGCCATCTTGCGCAGTTCTTCCACAACCGATTCCGTTGCCTGCAAAATGCCGTACTTCAGCAACATCGGGTTATAACCAGCCTCGAGCGCCCGGAGGCCTTCATTCACGATGGCATGCGCGAGCACCGTTGAGGTGGTCGTGCCGTCACCGGCGATGTCATTGGTTTTGGACGCAGCTTCCTTAAGCAGCTGGGCGCCCATGTTCTCAAACGGATCTTCGAGTTCGATTTCCTTCGCAACCGAGACACCGTCGTGCGTAATGGTGGGGGAACCGAACTTGCGGTCCACAGCCACATTGCGGCCCTTAGGCCCGAGAGTTGCGCTCACCGCATTGGCAACGATATTCATGCCGTTCTTGAGTTTGCGGCGGGCGTCTTCTGAAAAGACAAGTTGTTTAGCAGCCATTTTTCAAATCCTCCAAAATTAGCCTTCAACCACGGCTAGGATATCGCTTTCGCGCAGGATGAGCAGCTTCTTCCCATCCATTTTCACTTCGGTGCCGGAATACTTTGCGTACAGCACCCTGTCTCCAACCTTTACTTCCATGGGGATGCGCTCGCCGCCTTCATCACGGTCGCCCGGTCCCGATGCCAGGATTTTGCCTTCCTGGGGTTTCTCTTTGGCGGTTTCGGGAAGGATAATACCTCCAGCAGTCATTTCCTCCTGCTCGATCGGTTCTACGATCACACGTCCGCCAAGGGGCTTTAGCTTCAGTTTGCTTGCCATCTTAAGGCCTCCTAATTGGAATGATTTGGATAATCAAGGAATTAGCACTCGAGCCATCCGAGTGCTAATCTTATGATACCGAAACTGTAGGACTACGTCAAGAGGGATTGACAAAATTCATACAAAGTTCTGATGTAAGAAACTTACGGGGTCGGCGTGGCTGTGACCTCAACCATTGCCCCACCCATCTCAGTGGCGACGACCACCGGCGTGGATAGGATGGCAGGGGTGGATATGGCCGGGTCGATGTTGTGCCGCCAGAAATCGCGGTCACGCTCTCCGGGTGCTGGAATTGGGATCGATATGGCTGGCTGTGTATCGTCCGCCAGCGACGCACAGATCCCCTCTCCCGCTTCGACAATGCCGATGATAGTTTCTATGCCATCTGCATAATCGTCCGGATTGATCGCGAGTTCCGTTCTTACTTCCTGCATGGTCTTCATTGCATCGGCACACTTGTTATCGGCCGGGCGGCTTAACGCGGCCAGCACCGAGCCGTAGATATAATAATAAACGATCGTATTGGAGGAAATCGGCAGCCCGCGCACAGTCACAGGGTTTTCGTTGAAATTAGGATAACATTTATCCAGGCCCCGCCCCAGGCAGGAAGCCTCACCGGAACAGCCATAGATCGCGCACTTTAATGAGTCGATCGAACCTTCATAATTGCGCGAACGAAAATAAATGACCCCTAATTGTCCATAGATATCGGCGTTGGTCGGTTCGTACTCCAAAGCGGTTTGAACGTTGCGGGCAGCAATGAAGAATTCACCCAGCTGGGAATAGGTATTTGCGATCGAAAGATGTGGACCGGGGTCCTGCACTCCAATTTGTTCATTGATATTTACCGCTTTGTCGAAGTATTCCAGAGAGCGCTCATAGGTGGGCCGGGCCGCTTCTATACCCTGGGTGATTGCCACATCATAGGCAAGACGACGATAATTCACACCGATACTCGAATACAGAAATGTAAAATTCGGTTCGATGGCAATCGCCTTCTCATATTCAGAGATCGCCAGGTTATAGTCTCCCAGTGACTCAAGCACATAGGCATTCACACGATAGACATCCATCCACTGCGTGGCATCCGGAAGATCAAACACCTGTTCCATGATTAACAGTGCCTGGTTCCACTTCTTTTGATCCACAAGGACTTCGGCATAATAAGCCATGGCAAGTGAATTTTTACTGTCCAGCCGCAGCGCAGTCAGGGCTTCCGCTTCGGCCTGCGCCAAAAAACCCTCCACCTCTTCCGTTGTATAAAAGGAATTGTCTCCATTCCAATCCAGCGTGAAGGCGCGGATGGCATGCACAGTGCTATTGTCAGGAGCAAGCTCAACCGCTTTGTCCGCGGAGATCAGCGCCTCGAGCAGGCGCGCTTTCCTTTCCTCGTCGGTGATCAGAAAGGCGGAAGAATAGGTTTGAATACGGGCGAGCTTCCACCAGATCTCGGCATTGTTGGGATCGATATTCAACGCTTCCCGATAGGCAATGATCGCCGCATTCAGATTCCCGGCCGTGAAGTTCGCGTCCCCTTCCAAAATATAGGAATCCGGAGAGCGCGTGGGCGTGGCTGTCGGCTCGAACAGAGGCCGGATTGCGCCTTTATCCATTTGTTGCAGCATCCATACCCCGCCAAGGATCATCACCACCCACAGGAACATGCGATAGATATTGGATTGCGGCTTGCGATTAAAGAGTGGTCGTCTGGGATTTACATTCATGGGGCTGCCGGAGTCCCCTCAGGGGTTGCTGTCTCCGCCGCGGGAGTGACCTCGACCGCTGTCCCCTCGGCGATCGTCGCGACCGGTGTGTTCAACACAGGGTTATCCAGGTTCTCCTGGCAGATGCGAATGATCTCCGTCGCGGCGAAGGCCGCGTTCTCGTCGGTCGGGATGGTGGTCTGTAACGCCTGAGAAATTTGCAGCGCCTCCCCACATTGATTTGTGCGCGCCAACGCCAACCCGTAGGTAAAGTAATATTCGGCGACCCGCGCGCTGCTGCTCAAAGGCAGACCCTTGATCGGAAAGCCATCTTCCGTCTTGCCGCCCTGGATGGCAAGGCGCAGCTGCTCGATCGCCTTGGCGTAGAACACATTGCGATAATACATGATGCCCCAGTTGCCGCGCATATGCGGATCGGTGGGACTGTCTTTTACAGCGGTTTCCGCGTATTGCAAAGCCTTGGCATGTTCACCAATCGTGAAATACGTCCGCGAGATCAGGAAATCAGGTTCCGAGTCCGTCGGGTTTAAAGTATTGGCAAGTGTAAACTCTGTAATTGCTTCTTCATAAACCTCTTTGAAGCGTAGATTCCGTCCCAGCTCCATGTGCAGGATGGCAATATTTGGGTTGATCTCGATCGCTGCCCGATATTCCTGGATCGCCAGTTCATCATTATTTCCCTCGCTCCCTGTCGCTGCCAGGATATAGGCGCGGGCACGATGCGTCTCCAGGGCATTGGGGTCCAGCGCCTGCGCAATTCTTGATTCTTCGATCGCTTTGTCATAGTTCTCAAATAAACCGGTGTCAACCAGGATCTCAACATAGTAGGCGTGCGCCAGCGCGTTATTGGGATCGAGATCGACTGCCTTTTGAATGGACTCCATGGCCGCGCTGTTCTCACCCTGAAAATCCAGCGCCCAGGCACGCACGGCATGCGCCATGGAATTTTCCGGGCTGAGCATGATGGCATTCTCTGCATTTGCCTGGGCTTCTGCATACTGCCCCGCCCACACCTGGATCCGCGCGATGGCAATATAAAGCATCGGATTCTGAGGCGAGGCGTTGATCGCCGCCTGATATGAATCGATCGCCTGAAGCAATTTGCCTTGTTTATAAAGAGTCTCTGCCTCCGAAGCAAGCGCTTCCGGCGAGCGGGTCACTGTGGGAGTGGCATCGAACGGGTTGGGTTGGGCAGGCAGATACACCTGATTAAAGTAATAGCCAAACAGGATCACCAGCCCGAAAACCGTCCAACCGAACCAATTCGGGCGTTTGCGGCGTCTTGTCATGCTCCATTTACTGCTGCGTGGTAGGTACATAGGTTTTATATTATCATTGGGGGCAGGGAGTCGCAAGCCACTTCTTATTTATCTCTTATCTTGTGCTAAAATCCCTCCATGCAGTTTGAGGTCTTTACCCTCCTGCCCGAAGTCTTTCCCCCTTATCTTGAATCCAGTATTCTTCAGCGCGCCCGCCAGCGGGGGCTGCTCGAGGTGCGCGTTCATAATATCCGCGACTACACCCATGACCGGCATCATACCACCGACGATACACCCTACGGAGGCGGAGGCGGGATGGTGATGAAGCCCGAACCTGTCTTCGAGGCTGTCGAATCGGTTCTGGGACCTCTGTCGGCGCGGACTCAGCCGGTCACAGTCCCCGTTATTTTGTTGACGCCTCAGGGACGCGTCTTCACGCAGCGCCTGGCGCAGGAATACTCGCGCTACGAACGGGTCGCCCTGCTCTGCGGCCGCTACGAAGGCGTGGACGAACGCATCCGTGAGCATCTGGTCACCGATGAGATCTCGGTGGGCGACTACGTGCTGACCGGCGGGGAGCTCCCGGCGCTCATCCTCATCGACGCGATCGCGCGTCTCCTCCCGGACGTGCTTGGCGATCCAACCGGCGCGGAAGATGACTCACATTCGATGGGCTTGCTGGAATATCCGCATTACACCCGCCCGCCCGAATTCCGGGACTGGAAGGTTCCCGATATATTGATTTCGGGCGACCATGCAAAAATAGACAGGTGGCGCAGAGAGCAGGCATTGCTGCGCACCTTCACGAAACGACCCGATATGCTTGAAAAGGCAGAGCTTAGCAGGGAAGACCGAAAATTCATCGAAGGTTTAAAACCAGAAAGTGACAGTCACCTTTAAGGTGACTGTCACTTTGGAGTTAATCCTATGAAATTCAGTTATAGCAGGACCTTTCTTCTCGGTTTTGGTTTTTTAGGCATCAGTATCATTTGGCCCATTTTCAATCAATACATCCCGGTTTTTCTTCAGGCAGGCAACCCTGAGTTCGAACGCCAGCTGCTGGAGGAAGGACGCGCCATCCCAAACATTGCAGGCTTCGGTTTGGCGCCCAGTCTGGCGCTTTTCATCATGACCTGGGATAACATCCTGAACATGTTCATCGCTCCCTGGGTGGGCGCCAAAAGCGACCAGACCTGGAATCGCTTCGGCCGGCGCAAACCTTTTATTTTGCTGGGTGCGCCGATTGCACTGCTGGCTTTTGTCTTTGTGCCGGTAGCTCAATCGGTGCTGGCGATCGCAACGTTCATATTTATTACCAACCTGGGCATGGCTCTCTTCCGCTCCCCCACCGTTGCCTGGCTGGGCGACCTGTTCAGCGCCGAGGATCGCAGCAAGGCAAACGGTGTGATCAACTTGATGGGCGGGATCGGCGGATTGCTGGCTTACTTTGGCGGCGGAATTCTGTACAACCAGCTTGGGCGTACGGCTCCCTTCATCGCCGGCGCGGTGGCTACGGCAATCGCTGTGACCGTTGTCCTGATCTTCGTCAAAGAACCTCCTTCCATCACATCCCCATCCATGGAAAAAGAGCCGCAGAATAATATTCTGCAAAATGTGAAAATCCTGTTTGCCAACCCCGATAGAAGCGCCCTGTTCGTGCTCCTGAGTATCCTGCTCTGGTTCATGGGATTCAGTGCATTCGAGACCGGGCTCTCTTCGTTTGCGGTCTTTTCCCTGGGAATGGAGGCGGGAACCGCTTCCATTTATGCAGGCACGATGACCATTTTCTTTCTGCTCTTTGCTGTACCCGCCGGGTTTTTAGGCACCCGCTGGGGCCGCGGCAGGACTATCCGCATTGGATTAATTGGGCTCGTGCTCAGCGCGCTCCTGGGATTTTTCATCGTTCAGGACGCGCTCACCCTGGTCCTCATTTTGCTCTTTGCAGGTGCATTTTGGGCAATGGTCAATGTGAACAGCCTGCCTCTGGTCTATGACCATGGCGACGAAAAGCAGATCGGCGCCTATACGGGTCTGTACTATTTCTCATCCCAATTGGCAGCCGTCCTGGGCCCCACGCTGCTGGGATTGCTGGTGGATGCGTTGGGAAACCAATACCGCTGGCTCTGGCTATTCGCAACAGTTTTCATGGCGCTCGCGTTGGTAGTCATGCTCCGCGTCCGGCCCGGGGAGGCAGCCGTTTGATAACGGGATCCGTGACCGGCGGGTCTCGATCCGTGGTGCTGCTACTCCACCATCGGCGAAATGTTCTATACATTCAACTTAATAGTCATCTTGTCTAACAACTGAAGTAAATGTATACTTGTTTTGAAAAGGGTTTGTGATAACCCTATCATCCTACTATCAAGGAGAAGAAGAATATGAAGAAGCTGTATATGTTGCTTGCGGCGCTTTTAGTCGCCGCCATGCTGCTGCCAGCCTGTGCCCCGGCGGCGGCGGATTGTAGCAGCGAAGAAGTCTTCTGTGTTGGTCTCGTGACCGATGTCGGCAAGATCAACGACAAGTCCTTCAACCAGTCCGCCTGGGAAGGAGTCCAGCTGGCTGAGAAGGATTTGGGCGCACGCGTCCAATATATCGAGACCACCGACGCCAAGGATTACGCCAAGAACATCAACACCTTTGCTGATGAGAACTACGACGTGATCGTAACGGTGGGTTTCAATCTCACGGCTGACACCCGGACAGCCGCGGGAACCTATCCCAATATCAAATTCATCGGAGTCGACCAGGATCAGTTCGAAGGCACGGTCGATAACGTCGCAGGTTTGGTCTTCCCTGAAGATCAGGCTGGCTTCATGGTCGGCGCCCTCGCCGCAATGATGAGCAAGAGCAACAAGATCGGCGCCGTCTGCGGTACCGATGCCGTTCCGCCCGTTTGGAAGTTCGGTGAAGGCTACAGAGCCGGTGCCGCCTACGCCGATGAGCTGAACGGAACAACCACCGAGGTCTTCGTTGTGTACCACAGCGATGTCGGCTTCGACAAGACCTTCACCGATCCTGAATGGGGCGCAGCCACTGCCAACTCCATGATGGACCAGGGTGCCGATGCGATCTTCGGCTGCGGTGGCGTCACCGGCAACGGTGCGATCACGGCCGCTGCGCAGGCGGGTGCTTACGCCATCGGTGTTGACACCGACCAGTACCTGACCCTGCCCGAAGCTGCTCCTCGCATGCTCTCCAGCGCCATGAAGCTCATCACCCCGGGCGTGTTTGATCTGATCAAAGCCGCTCAGGACGGAAACTTCCCGAGTGGCAATTACCTCGGCGATGCCAGCTATGCTCCTTTCCACGATCTGGAGAGCGAAGTCCCGGCTGACATCAAGACCAAGATGGAAGATCTCAAAGGCGGTCTGCTCGATGGCTCGATCAAGACCGAAGTCCCGCCTGTGAAGCCGGCTTCCTAGACTCTGTCGTCTGTTGATCAAAACTTGACCCACCCCAAATTGAATATTCGGGGTGGGTCAATCGCTTAAATGCCAAAGGGCGGCGTTCCCCAAAAAACAGTGTTTACACCTGCCCTGGCGGGCGGTGCCAGGGTCCGCGTTTATCCGTGGTGAATTTCGACTTAAGAAACACTCTCTGGGCATCCTTCGACGATCCTTCGTTCAACCTATAGGCGCTCGGCGAGGGACTCCTGTCCCCGCCGCACATTGACCGCAGGTCTCCCGTAGCCAAACTTTAGAGAGTATTTTGAAATTCTGCGCAGGTGATGTTGAACTCCCTTTCGGACAAATTTGAGCCACGCATTTCGCGAATTCGCACGAATTATTCCTTTTACGGACCCAACCTTTGTGCTCTTCGTGTCCTTGGTGGTGAATTAAGAAACACTCTCCGCGCATCCTTCGACGATCCTTCGTTCAACCTATAGGCTGGCTATATCGTAGCTATATCCTGGCTATATCGTAGCCATATCGCGCCTATATCCACCTGCCGCGCTTCCCGGGTGATGCCCTCGCTGACGGTCTGCAGATCCTGGCCTGTCTGCGCGTTTTCGTTGAAATAGAGGCCCGCTCTGCGTGGGAGTGTCCAAATGGCTGGGCTAAATTTATCCTTGCCACATACCTGCCCTGGATGCGGTGCCGGGGGAGCATACAGAGTTCATTGAGAAAAATCTCTGCGTTCTCTGTGGTCTCAGTGGTGAGCCCACCGAAGTAGCCACTCTCCTCTGCGTAAAGTTCCCTGTTTCAGGAGCTTTTATTGATATAATTCAGAGAATACAATTTAGTTATCGGAGACGCCATGCAGGCAGAAACACAATCAGGCTCATCATTGAAAGGTTTGTTACGATCAGCTTTGGATGCCATGCTCGTTCCGTTTCTGGCAATCGTGACTGCCGTCGTTCTGGGGGGCGTGATTATCGCAATCGTGGGTGGAAATCCTTTTTTGGCGTACGCCGGATTAATCCAGGGATCGTTTGGATCCGCAAAAGCACTGAGCGAGACCGCCGTATGGGCAAGCCCCTATATTTTCGCAGGCCTGGCGGTCGCACTGGCATTCAAGGGCGGGCTATTTAATATCGGGGCGGAGGGCCAGCTGGCTGTCGGGGCTGTCTTCGCTGCCTTGATCGGCTATGCTTTACCGGTATGGGTGGGAGGCGACATCCCTGCCATCATTCACCTGCCGCTGGCGATCATCGTTGGCATGGGCATGGGAGCCGTTTGGGCGGGGATCGTCGGCTTTTTGAAGGCCTATACCGGGGGGCACGAAGTCATCAACACGATCATGATGAACTACATTGCACTCAATACCATCTCGTTCCTTCTCAACGGTCCCATGAAGGCACAGGATCCGGGCAACGTTTCCGCGCGGACACCCCTGATCGCAGAAAGTGCGCGTTTCTCACCCATTTTTGAAGGGCTGCGCGTCCATTGGGGTTTTGTGCTGGCTCTTCTGGTTGCCTTTCTGGTCTGGTGGCTGTTGAATAAGACCACCCTTGGTTTCGAGATCCGCACCGTCGGATTGAACCCGGACGCTGCAAAGTATGCCGGGATTAATGTCAAACGCATTATTATTTTGACCATGGCACTTTCCGGGATGCTGGCCGGTCTGGCAGGGACCATCGAAGTCACCGGATTGAACTATCGCCATGAACTTGGGTTTTCGACCGGGTATGGCTTCGACGCCATAGCGATTGCCCTGCTCGGCAAGTCTCATCCGCTGGGGGTTGTGCTGGCTGCCATCCTATTCGCAGCGATGCGCAACGGCGCAACGCGCATGCAATTCCTCACACAAATGCCTGTGGACCTGATTTCCATGCTGCAGGCCCTGATCCTTTTGTTCGTCGCCGCGGACGCCATTGTCCGATACATCTATCGAATTAAAGCAAAAGGCGAACGTGTGGTGCTGACGCGCGGATGGGGCGGCTAGGAGAAAACATGGACTGGAAACGCTTCGGCTTTATCCTTCTCATCATCATCGTCTTATTTGGTGCAGTAGTTCTGGTTGGGAGCAGCAAGTCAGCCCCCATTATTATTGTGACCAGCATGCTGGCAACGACCATTGCAGTTGCCACACCCCTGACCCTGGGCGCCTTATCGGGTGTGTTCTGCGAGCGCTCGGGGGTGGTGAATATCGGGATCGAAGGCATGATGCTCACAGCCGCTTTCTTTGGATGGCTGGCAGCCATTTATATGTTCCATGTCTTTGAAGCGGATAAATGGTCAAGCATCCTCGTCGGGCTGATTGCCGCGATCGTGACCGGCGGCCTGATGGGGTTATTGCTTGCCGTTTTGTCCATTACCTATAAAGTCGACCAGATCATCGGCGGCACAGTCATCAACATTCTTGCCATTGGCTTGACGGGCTTCCTGAACCGCCAAATGTTTTTTGGCAGCGAGAGTGTCTTTGGCGGGCAGATCCCCAACTCTCCCGGTACATTACTCAACATCCATGTCCCTCTGCGAGAGATCCTCGATCCCCTCTGCAGCACGCCAAATTGTCTGGAAATTGTGCGCTCGTTGAATACGGTCCTCGATCAAAGGCCGATTGCCATCAGCGCCATCGTCCTGGTATTCGTTTCCCATTACATCCTCTTTTACACCCGCTGGGGGCTGCGCACCCGTGCCGTCGGTGAGCACCCAAAAGCCGCGGACACCGTCGGGATCAACGTGTTCAAAATGCGTTATGCAAACGTGATCATCGGTGGGATGTTATCCGGGCTGGCAGGCGCCTATTTCACCATCGAGTCGGTTCCCTCCTTTGAACCCCTGCTCACCAACGGGCGCGGCTTCATTGCGCTGGCAGCCATGATCTTCGGGAATTGGACACCCATCGGCGCCTGGGCGGCAGCCCTGGTCTTTGGCGCCTCGCAAGCCCTGCTGATCAAGCTGCAGTTGTTCCGGGATGTCATCCCGCCCGCCTGGGCGTTCCTGCAGCAATCCTATGTGGTGGGATTGATCCCCTATATCCTGACGATGGTCATTCTGACCGGCATTATCGGCCGCACCACTGCTCCCGCTGCCGATGGCACGCCTTATGAAAAGTAGGCAGAGCTATGGAAACTGAGAATACACTTGCCCCCGAGGGGGCTGTTGTCCTGGAAGCCAAAGGCATTACCAAGAAATTCCCCGGCGTTCTGGCAAACGATCAGGTGGATTTCGATCTGCGCAAGGGAGAGATCCATGCTTTGCTCGGTGAAAATGGCGCCGGCAAATCCACATTAATGAACGTCCTCTACGGCTTATACAAAGCCGACGCGGGGGAGGTCCGTGTGGATGGAAATGTCATGGAACTGCACTCGCCCAAGGATGCCATTCATCACGGCATTGGCATGGTGCACCAGCATTTCATGCTCATCCCGGTCTTCACCGTGACGGAAAATATTATGCTCGGTGCAGAAACCGATCACCGCGCTGCGCCGAACGAGGCACCCCTGGTGAAACTCGATCGCAGGGAGGTCGCCCGGAAGGTGGCCGACCTCTCGCATCAATATGAACTGGAGGTCGATCCCAATGCGATGGTAGGGGATCTGCCTGTCGGCATCCAGCAACGCGTTGAGATCGTCAAAGCCTTATATCGCAATGCAAAGATCCTGATCCTCGATGAACCCACGGCTGTGCTCACTCCCCAGGAAGCAGAAGACCTCTTTGCCATCATGCACCAGTTAACTGACAAAGGTGTTTCGATCATCTTCATCACCCATAAACTTAAGGAAGTGCTGGCGGTGGCAGACCGCATCACGGTCATGCGGGCGGGGCGGGTCGTGGGAACCGCTCGTCCCAAAGAAACAGATGAAGCCAGGCTCGCTTCGATGATGGTGGGACGTGAAGTCATCCTGACTGTGCAGAAAAAACCCGCCAAACCTGCTGAAGAAATCCTGAAAGTGGAAGATCTGCATGTGCGGGATATACGCGGGCTGGAATCTGTGAACGGGGTCTCATTCAGCGTACGCGCAGGCGAGGTGTTGGGTGTTGCAGGTGTGCAAGGCAACGGCCAAACCGAACTGGCAGAGGCGCTGACAGGTCTGCGCCACATTGAAAGCGGACGCTTCATGTTGTCTGGCAAGGATCTAACCGGCAAGCCCCCGCGTCCGATCACGGAGACGGGCCTGGCCCACATTCCCGAAGACCGCCAAAAGCACGGACTGGTGCTTTCCTATACCGTGGCAGACAACCTGGTATTGTGTGATTATTACCAGCCGCGTTTTTCCAGGGGCGTAGTCATTCAGCAAAATCAGGTGGATGCCAACGCTCGAAAACTGATCAAAGAATACGATGTGCGCACCCCTTCGCCATATGTTTCCGCCGGAAAACTTTCCGGTGGGAACCAGCAAAAGGTGATCGTCGCGCGTGAGTTGAGCCGCCCGGTCAAGCTGTTGATCGCCTCCCAGCCAACCCGGGGTCTGGACGTTGGTTCGATCGAGTATATCCACAAGGAAATCATCGTCATGCGTGACCGCGGTGTGGCTGTCCTGCTGATCTCCGCCGAGCTGGATGAGATCCTTTCGCTCTCGGATCGGATCGTGGTCATGTACCGCGGTCAGATCGTGGCGACTGTGGACCGCAAGGATGCCTCGCGCGAACAACTGGGCTTGTGGATGGCCGGGGTCCACGATACCGCCGCTTGAGGCGTGGAAAGAAATGTCCCAGTACTTATGTCCCTCTCCCAACCGGGAGAGGGTTTTCTTTTCGGTAGGAACAAAGGGGAATATTTGGTCGTCAGGATTTGTGTACCCCGCATGCCACGGGAGTGTCCAAATGGATGGGCTGCATTTATCCTTGCCACAGCCTGTGCGTTCTCTGTGATCTCCGTGGCGAGCCCACCGCAGTAGCCGCTCTCCACGCCACAGAAAACGCCCCAAGAAGCGTGCGGGTGTAAAATTGCTTCGCTAAAAAGAGGAGAATCCAATGTTCAAAGTTGCTCGCAACATTTCCATTCTGATCGTTATTATTTTAGTTGTCTCAGCCTGTAACCTGCCATCGAACGCACCGCCGACGGAGCAGGCAAACGCCGTGTTTACAGCCGCTGCCCTGACTGTCCAGGCACAGCAGACGCAGTCTGTGCCGTTCCGAACGCCAACTCTGCCGCTCTCTGCCCCGACAAATACGACGGCGCCTCTTCCCACTGTCCCAACCGTCACCCGCCAGCCTGCCGCTACGGCCACCCTGGTCTGTGACCAGGCGCAGTTCGTCAAGGATGTCAACATCCCGGATGGTTCCCAGGTCTCCCCCGGCGCTTCGTTCACCAAAACATGGCGTCTGGAGAATGCCGGTGTATGTACGTGGTCCGGCTACTCCCTGATCTTCGACAGAGGCGAACTGATGGGGGGGACCGCACAAACATTTGGAAGCGTTCCACCGGGACAGGACGTGGATGTTTCGGTCAATTTCACGGCTCCCATGACCCCGGGGTCCTATCGCAGCTACTGGCGGATCCGAAACTCGTCCGGGGTTTTGCTGCCTGTCCTGGGCGGGACGCAGGGCCAGTCGTTCTTTGTGGACATCAAGGTCGTGTCAGCCAGCTCAGGCTATGACCTGCACTCACGCGCCACAGACGCCAACTGGAACAGCGGCGCCGGCAATTTCTCCTTTGGAGGACCCGACACGGATGTAAGAGGGTTTGCCATGTACCGCAACAACCAAAAACTGGAAGATGGTTCCACGCCCGGAAAGGTGCTGGAAACGCACCCGCAGTGGGTGGATAATGGCGTCATCACAGGCCTCTACCCGGCCTACACAGTTGTCTCCGGGGAACATTTCACGGCCAAGATCGGCTTTCTTGCCCAGAGCGACGGAACCTGTGGGACCGGGAATGCAAAGTTCCAATTGAATTACAAAGATTCATCCGGTACCACCACTGCCATCAGTGAGTGGACCGACACCTGTGACGGTTTGTTAAAGGATGTTGATGTCAGTTTAAGCAGCCTGGCGGGCAAAACCGTTCAATTTCAGCTGGCTATCCATGCAAACGGGTCAGCCGGGCAGGATTGGGCGGTCTGGATAGGTCCCCAGGTGCGGATCCCCTGATAGAATGACCGGCGCCCGACGAGTGTCGGGCGCTTTTTATAAGCAGGTATAATATTGGTCCGATTTACTCCACTGAACGTCATGGAAAGGAAGTGTTAATGTCCGGATTTCGTAAATATAAAATTTTAGCTGTGGTGACCGCTGTCACGCTGCTCGTTTCTGCCTGTGGCACCTCGGGGACGCAGGACTCTGCCATCTCCACCGCGGTTGCCCAGACGGTCCAGGCAGGTGAATCGCTGACAAAGGTCGCCTCAGTGCCAACCACGACACAGATGCCCGAAGCAGCTGGCACGGAAGTGGCAGCTACACTTCAAAGCACCCCAACCAGCCCGCCGACCCTTATTACTGGGTCCAGCGATCCGAACTGTGCCAAAGCTTCCCTGATCGCTGAAAACCCGCCCGACGAGACCATCCTGACGCCAGGTGAATATTTTTGGAAAACCTGGACCTTACAAAATAACGGTACCTGCACCTGGACGACTGCTTACAAGCTGGTCTTTTGGGATGGTGATAGATTGGGCAGCTCGATCTCCTATGCGCTGCCTGACGACGTCGCGCCGGGTGCAAGCATAGATATTTCCATTTACCTGCAAGCCCCCGACGCAGGTGGGACCTTCACAGGCTATTGGCGACTTAAAACCCCCTGGGAATCGAATTTTGGGGTGGGCCAATACGACTCCGCAATATCAACGACCATCGTAGTGGGCAGCCTCACGCCTGAAAGCCGCAGGACGGAGACTGTCTTTGGGATTACCTCGGTGACCTATACGGTTGAGCGCACGTGTGCCCCTGCCAATACCTTTTACACGATCACAGCCTATATCAGCAGTAGTGGACCGCTGAAAATCAACTTTATGAGGGTTCAAAGTGATGGCAATAGCGACCCGAAAAATCTACTCGAATTCAAAGAAGCCTCAACAAAAACCGTCAGCTGGGAATGGTCTCAGCATAAAGAATCCAATCCGGGCCAAAGGTGGGCGCAAGTCATTGTCACATCTCCCGCCTATCAGGAATTTGATAAAGTGGTACTTCCCGATCTTTGCATCTTTAAAGATTAGCAAAAAGAGCCAGTGGAAATCACTGGCTCTTTTTATTTTGGAACTTTAAGACGAGGCAAAACGTCCTATTGTTTGGCTTATTGATAAACCGGAGGCATTCATGCACAGCACACATTCCAAAAAGCTCCTGATCCCGATCCTTGCCCTGGCGATAGCGGCCCTGGCTTGTAAGGGGCCATTTGCGGCTGCAACCCCGCAGCCGGCAGCGACTCTGAACGCATTGTATACGGCCGCCGCGCAGACGCTCGCAGGAATGTCCACGCAGGCGGTTGCTACTCAATTTTCCCCGACGGCTACGCTCTCCTTCCCGACCGCCAGCCCGATCGTCGTTGCCACGATGACCTCTGTCCCGCCGCTTTCCCCAGTACCGGTCAGCCGCTGTGATGCGGCTGCATTTGTCAGTGATGTCACCTATCCCGACGGCTCCAACGTAAGCCTCGGAAGCACCTTCACAAAAATCTGGAGGCTAAAGAACACCGGCACGTGCACGTGGACCACATCCTATACCCTCGTTTATGTGAGCGGAGAACGGTTCGGGGCGCCATCCACTGTCGCACTGCCAACCAGCGTCGGCCCCGGCCAGACTGTGGATGTGTACGTCAATTTGACCGCGCCCAACCAGAGCGGCCACTATCGCGGCTTTTGGAAACTCCGTAGCTCATCGAACGTACTCTTTGGCATCGGGACCGATGCCGCTTCCAATTTCTTTGTGGATATCAATGTGACTGGGTATGCCGTCACGGGTTATGATTTTATTGACAACCTGAATTACTGTGATGATGCAAACTGGTGGAATGCCTCGCGCGACCTCCCCTGCCCGGGCTCCGATGGAGACAAGAAGGGTTTTGTCATCGCCCTCGACTCACCCAAATTGGAGGACGGCAAATCGCAAGGCAAAGGCCTGCTGATGTACCCGGAAGAAAGAAGTGATGGCTTCATCAGCGGCAAATTCGAACCCGTCAAAATCCAATCGGGTGACCGTTTCCAGACGCTGATCGGCTGTGAGTATAAAGCCAACGATTGTGACGTCATCTTCCGTCTCCAATACCAGATTGGAAGCGGCACGATCCGGACGCTGGGACAATGGCGGGAGGTCTACGAGGGGCAGTACTATCCCATCAACATCGACCTGAGCACGCTCAGTGGAGAAAGGGTCAAATTTATTTTGACGGTGTTTGCGAATGGTTCATGGGATGAAGATCATGCTCTGTGGATCAATCCGCGTATTACGCGGCAAAGTTCCAGTCCTGCCACCAAGACCTTTACCCCCACTGCTACATTTACAAACACACCGGTCACACCTACTGTCACTTTCGCGCCTCTCCTGGCGCCGACAGTTACTACTCAGGCAGTCACCGATATTACGACAACCACAGCTACGGGGAATGGCAACGTTACCGAGCTCGGTATGCCCAATCCGACCCAGCATGGTGTTGTCTGGAGCACGTCTGCCAATCCCACCATCGCAAATAACAAAACCACAGACGGCCCTCTCAGCGCGACGGGTGCCTTTACCAGCTCGATTACCGGTCTCACACCGGGGACGCTCTATCACGTCCGCGCCTATGCCACCAATGCAGTTGACACATCGTACGGCGAGGATGTTACCTTCATTGCCTACCAGATACCCTCCGTCACTACTTCGGCGGTCACCGATATTACGACAACCACAGCCACGGGGAATGGCAACGTTACCGCGCTCGGTGTGCCCAATCCGACCCAGCATGGTGTTGTCTGGAGCACGTCTGCCAATCCCACCATCGCAAATAACAAAACCACAGACGGCCCTGTCAGCGCGACGGGTACCTTTACCAGCTCGATTACCGGTCTCACACCGGGGATACTCTATTATGTTCGCGCGTACGTCACCAATGCAGCCGGCACAGTATATGGTGAGGAGTTCACGTTTACGCCCGGTCCGGGGGGACCTTAGAGCGAAAATACTCTTGTATACTTCAAGCCGCCGCTTGAATACCGCCAAGGCGGTATAATAAAACTGGAAGTATGACGCGCACTGGGCGTATGTCATACTTCCAGTCCACATTTGACCATAGTTTCACGGAGGTAACAATATGCTTGTTCGAAAGCCCGCGCGGCAAATCTTACTTATTCTGCTGACAGCCGCACTGACGCTTGCATCATGCAACGTGGGATCGACGCCCTCTCCGGCCGTCGACCTCAATGCAGTCAGTACTGCTGCTTTTAACACGGCCATGGCTCAAATATCCGGCGGACAGACCCAAACTGCCCTCGCTGTGCCTTCAGCCACAGTAGCTCCAACCAATACAACAGACCCCCTGACTACAGCTGTAGTGCCGGGTGCGGGAACTGTCTTACCTGCTGGGAATACAGCAATCCCAACCCTGTCTTTTAATACCACGCCCACCACCCCGCTCGCGGGGTTCACGCCGATTGGGTCACCCATCGCGCCGGCACCCACCATTTCCCTGGGAGATGCCTGCAACAATAATGTTTTTGTCACAGATGTCACTATTCCCGACGGCACAGTCTTTCGGGATGAAAATCCAAAAGGCGGCAGGCCGGGCAGTGAGTTTCAAAAGGTTTGGCGTATCCAAAACACAGGGAGTTGCAAATGGGATGAGGGTTATGCGCTTACATTTGTCGGAGGTGATGACGACCTGGATCCGCATTCAGTGAAATTCGAGAGTTCAGACCAGTTTGTTGATGCAGGTGAGACTGTTGATCTCGCTGTTTGGCTGACTGCTCCAAAGTTTCCCGGTACATATCAAGCGACCTGGAAAATGAAAGACGATAGTGGAAACTTTTTTGGCACGCCAATGACTGTAATCATCGAAGTGGAAGACTAATGAGATTCGCGTCAAAACATAAAGAGGATCTATGAAACTCAAACTACTTGTTGCGACTGTGTTAATCACAACACTCGTCGCAGCCTGCGGATCTGCGAACACGCCGGCACCGGAACCCACCCCTGATGTCGCCGCAGTGCGCACCTCAGCAGCGAGTACAGTCGTTTCACAGTTCACGCTGACCGCCGCGGCATTCACGCCCACCCCCTCCCGGCCCACGGAAACATCCGCACCTGATGCAACCAACACCGCAACCGTGCAACCTGTCGCACAGGTGACCAATGCCGAAGGCACCACCGTTGCGCTTTGTGACAGCCTGGAATTTGTTGCAGATGTGAACATCCCGGATGAAACGAGTATGTCTCCCGGGCAGGATTTCGTCAAAACCTGGAAGGTGAAGAACAATGGCTCCTGTCCATGGGGAGAAGGATACGAACTGGTCTATGCTGGTTATTCAGACGATATGGACGGTCAGTTCCAGCCACTGGAGGCAGTCGTCCAGCCCAATCAGGAAGTGGAGATCTCTGTCCAATTCCAGGCGCCGGATGCAGCAGGCAATTATTTAAGCGCCTGGCAAATGGAAAACCCGGCAGGGGTAACATTTCCCGGGATCATCTTCGTAAAAATAGTAGTTCAATAAGATTTGGCTCACGATCTGAAACAAGCGATCAAAGATAAAGCACGCCAGCTGGGGTTTCTCCTGGCTGGCGTGACGACTCCCGAACCACCGCTCCATTACTCCACATTCGAAACCTGGCTCGCGCAGGGACGTCACGGCACGATGAACTATCTTGCCGAGGAGCGTTCGCGCACGCGCCGCGCAGACCCGCGCGCAATCCTGCCGGAGTGTAGGTCCATTTTGGTTTTGGCTACTCCATATAGTCATCATCCTTTCAGGGGAGAAGGGATAGGGGTGAATGCCGAAGGTCAGGTCGCCTCCTACGCCTGGGGCGAAGATTATCACGACGTTCTCCCTGCCCGGATGAAGGACCTCGTCCAATTTATCGAGGAGCAGGCTGGGGGTCCGGTGAAGAACCGCTGGTACACCGACACGGGTCCCATCCTCGAACGGGATCTCGCCCAACGGGCAGGCATCGGCTGGATCGGCAAAAACACCTGTCTCATCCACCCAAAGCATGGATCGTATTTCCTGCTCTCGGAGATCCTCCTGGATCTGGCGCTCGAACCAGACCCGCCGTTCCTCACCGATCACTGCGGCACATGCAGGCGCTGCATCGAAGCCTGCCCCACAGATTGCATCCTTCCGGACCGTACCATCGATGCACGCCGTTGTATTTCCTACCTCACCATCGAGCTCAAAGAGGATATCCCAACCGAATTGCGCGACAAAATGGGCAATTGGGTGTTCGGGTGCGATATCTGCCAAATGGTCTGCCCGTGGAATCGATTCGCAGGCGAGGGCGACGCCTCTTTCGAGGATCCGCTCCACTCCCTGACCGAGGAGCTGGTCATTTCAACGCAGGAGTTCAATCAACGCTTCAAGCGCAGTCCCGTTAAACGCGCCAAGCGACGCGGCTACCTGCGCAACGTCGCGGTAGCACTGGGAAACACGGGAGATTTGCACGCGCTGCCCGTTTTGCAGAACGCATTGAACCATGATGAACCCCTGGTACGAGAGCATGCCAAATGGGCAATCGAAAAAATCACTCAATCACCAAATCACTCAATTACCAAATTATCCATCACCGAATGAAAAAACTCCTGATCGCCACCAACAACAAAGGCAAGATCAAAGAACTGCAGGACCTGCTCAAAGACACAGGGATCGAACTCGTCACGCCCGCGCAAATTGACCTGGATCTCGACGTGGCGGAAGACGGCCAGACCTACGCCGAGAACGCGACGAAAAAAGCCGTTGCCTTTGCCCTGGCCAGCGGCCTGATCTCGCTCGCCGATGACTCGGCCCTGGAAGTGGACGCGCTCGACGGCGCCCCAGGTTTGTATTCCGCACGGTATGGCGCCCCGAATGGCGAAAAACTCTCCGATGCAGGCCGGCGCGCGTTCCTGGTGCAGAATCTTCAAGACAAGCCTCGCCCCTGGACGGCGCGCTTCCACGCCACGATCGCGATTGCCCTTCCAAACGCAGGAACCCACCTCGCCGACGGCTTCTGTGAAGGCGAGATCATCCCCGCAGAACGCGGCACAGGCGGGTTTGGCTACGATCCTATTTTTTTATTGACAGAGTTGGCGAAAACCATGGCAGAGCTTTCCATGGAAGAAAAAAACCGCCTCAGCCATCGGGCAAGGGCGGTGATGAATGCAAAGCAGATTCTGAAAATTCTTCTTGAATAGTCTTAGCAGGTTTGCTACACGAAGAAGAGTTAATCAGCCCAGGCATCTTCTGCTCTTATTAAGTTTCCGTCTTTGGAATAATAGACATCCAAAACAAGATCTCCCAAGGGATTGTTGCAAAGTCTGAGGCGCATGGATATGTGTGTTTGATCGTTAGCAGTAATGGATGTATCCAAAATAGAGACAGGAGCTATTTGACCAAGAGTTTCTTCCACTTCATTACGTGTCATTCCCGGGTGAAGCGACTCAATCACATAACTTCGCCAGCGACTTGTCAAAAAGTTGTTCATCGCGACACTCCATTTACAGCTTGCCGCGCTACAGATGGTGAGGAGCACGAAGGAGATCTTGAGACGATTTTTGTTGTAAGTCAACCATAAGCTTCGGCAAATGTTTTTGCATCTTTATCGCTAAGAACGATTCCAAAATATACATCACGGCCAATGGTCGTCTCGATCAGATCGCCATCAGTGGTTATTATCCATGAATGACTTCTCCAGGTATTGTCAGCTGACAAGCCAAATCCGGTGGCAATTCTGTATTTCGTTTTATTGTTTAGCCATAACGATGCAGTGTTCCTGTGACATTCCCGTTCTTCACCGTTTTTTGTGTGTAACTTCTTATAGGGTGTAACTTTTCCAATATCTACCAGTGCTTTACAAAACCCCATATCTTCATTAAGCGGCACGACAACCCTGTCCCCGCCAATACCCAGCAAGTGAGAACACAAACTGCGTACTTCGGGCTTCACTCGCCTTATGATTTTTGCTTTCGGGTGGATATCATCAAATTCTGACAAACTGGCAATCCAGGTGAACGGTGTTTTCAGCCAGAACAACTTCATAGTCAGATGATATGCCTCTATACCTTCCCGTGGTGCAGGCGGTCCACGGCGTCCTCGGTCAGCGGGATATAGACCTGGATGCGCGTTCCTTTCCCCAGGGCCGAATCGACGTTGAGCAAGCCGTTGACGAGTTCTGAGCGTTCACGCAGGTTGACCATCCCCAGGCTGCCGCGCTTATCGTAGGATTTGTTCACTGCCGCCACATCGAAGCCCAGTCCATCGTCCTCGATCTCCAGCAATGCGATGCCTGACTCAAAGGGTCTCAGCCTGACCCAGATATGCAGAGCATTGGCGTGTTTGCGGGCGTTGTTCGTGGCTTCCTCGACAATGTAGAAGATCACACCCTGTTTGCCCATTTCCATGTCTTCGAGGATCTTTTCATCGATGTTGATGATCACATTCTGGGTGAAGGTCTCGCGCATCTTCTCGGCCATGGCTTCGAGCGCGGCGGTTAGGCCCTGCGACTCGAGGATGAGCGGACGCAGCGTGAACAGCATGTGGCGGATCTCTTTCGTGGTGCGGTGCGCCAGTTCCTCGATCTTCACCAGTTCATTGTCCGCCTCTTTGACGTCCTTTTTCAATATACGGCGGGCAAGGTTAATCCGCATTGCCATCGCCGCCACCGACTGCGTGGGACCGTCGTGCAGGTCGCGCGCCAGTTTTTTGCGCGCCTCCTCCTGCACCTCGATCATGCGTTTCTTTTCATCAACCAGGTCCTCATACAAGCGTGCGTTTTGCACGGCGATCACAGCCTGCCGGCCGATGATATCCAGCATACCGCAGCGTTCGGCGTTGAAATAGTTCGGGTCCGGGTGGGCAAACAGCATCGCGCCGTAGACGTTGAATCCGCTCCTTAAAGGGAAACAGTAGGAGGATGAGCAGGAACGTAGAGCAACGATCCGTCCCAGCTCGGGATCGTAACCGACATCTGTGCTCAGGATCGCATCTCCCCCATCCAGCACTTTCTTGAGGATACCCTCATCGCCCTTTAAATTGACGCGCAGATCAGCATTGGTAAATCGCCGTGCCGACCCGATCTGCAATTCATTGCCTCTGAACAGGAAGACGGCGCTCACCAGTCGTTCATCCTTGTGCGGGTCTTCAGGATCCGGATTCGGATCCAGGGCGGTGTAACTCAGGTCGAGGGCTGAATCGAGCACGTGCTTATAGCTGAGGGTCGCGGTCAGCGCGGAACTCAGTTCATAAATGGCGCGCAGACGTTCGCTTTCCATGTTGTTGCGGCGCGCTTCCACATCCAGGCGCGTTTTGCGGGAGGTGCGCAGGTGGCTCATTACAAAGCGACCACCAAAGCCACACACGAGACCCGCCAGCAGCGTCCAGGCAAGCCTGCTAAATGATTCCCAGCCGGCCTCCGCTGAAAACAGATCGCGTGAAACAAAGTATTGCCAGAGTGTGAAAAAAGCTGCAGCAGCCAGTGCCCCCAGTATTTCAAAATAGACCGCGCCGGTCAGGATCGGCATCAAGCCCACCCAGGCGGCGGGGCCCGTCATGCCACCCTGCAGCCAGAAGCACATGGCGGCGAGCACGAAATCCACACCGAAAATGATCTGGCGATGATGATTGCCTGCGCGGATGCTGAAAGCAGCCAGCAGGCTCATGACGACGTTCCAAATAAATATGAGTAACAGGGGTAAAAGCAGCAGTTCAGTGATCTCCCCGCCCAGTGAAAGCGTGATCATCAAGCCAACCAGCACGATCCAACGCAGAGAGGCAGCAAGCCAGTCGGCGACGTAGGGAGTTTCAAATCTGCGCATGGGGCAATGATACTCGAAAATGAGGAGTGAAAATCCTGCTCCTGCTTACAGAATAGTAATATCGCACAGGCTAAAGTTCATACCCCATGCGCTGCAAGTAGATCCCCAGCTTTTCTTTCAAGATCGTCTGCTCTTCAGGGCTGTAGGCTTCGCGGAATCGTCCGATCTTGCCCTTGTAGAAGTGGAGACCCTGCTGGCCTTCCGCAGCACCGGGACGATAGCCATCGACCACTTTCCGGACCTCGGGCCTGCTCCTGTCTATTTTGAGGAATCCAACTAGACGGGCAGTCTCGCGATCGTAATCGGTCAGCAGGTCTTCGTAGCGGGCAATGAGCACATCCTTTTCCTTCATCCATTTCTCCCAGATGCGGACGTAGTCCATGATGAAATCAACGCTTTTCTGAAAATCTGTCAGGTGCGAGAAAGCGTTTGGGCGTCCCTTTTTCAAGGCCCGTTGACCGTAATCGTAGGCGGAGAGCATGGCATCGCGCGGGTCGCGGTAAATGTACGTGATCCGCAGCAAACCCAGGCGCTGCAGGAGGCGGGAAGTGCAGGTAGGTCCGGCATGGGCTTTGATCACAAAGGTATTCCCCAGCAAGGCGGGCAGCGTGACTATCGCCAATCTGCGCGCCGAAAGGACCCCGATGTTGCAGTTCACTTCCGTCAAAACACTCTGCAAACGATAGCGCTCGCGAATGTCGCGCGCGTCGACACAGCCGGTTGTTTTCATCAAGTCGTGAACGAGGTTATAGTGCCAGCCGGAACCTGCGCGTGGCATCCCCACAGAAAGTACGATCATCATTGCTCCTAATTGCTATTGCTCAGCCGCCGTCTCGAAGATGCCGCTCAGCGGTACCGGCGGCGTTTCCAGCATCATCCACCTTCGATGCGTCGCCGGGAACAGGTGAGGGAAACGTTTTTTCTGATTCCCACATAAAGGCAGTCATCCCCACCAGAATGCCAAAGTTGATCCAGATATTGGGTGTGGCGAACGAGTCTTGGGTAATGTTATACAATGCCACCGCAAACCACGAAAATATCCCGGCGATCCCGAGATAACGTGCAGTGGTTGTTTTCGATTGCAAAGTCCGCAGCGCGTCGCCAAGCACCGAAAACAGGAACGCGATAAAAACGAAGAAACCGATCAAACCCGTCTCTGCCAGCAAACGCAGATACAGGTTCTTGGGGTTTGGATACAAACGGTTTTCAGGGTTGAGCTGGCGCGCGATCTCAGGCACGGTCGTCAAGGCCCAATCGGGAAGGTGGTCGTAAATGTAAAAACCGCTCGCACCGAGGCCCACGCCTGTGATCGGATTCTCGTCGTACGCGCCCCACGCGCCGAAGTTATACGCAGCGCGCGCACCCGCGGAATTCTCGATGATGAAGTCTGAGAAGCTATCTGCCCGCGTGTTGAACAGGCGCGTAATGTATTCCTTCTGGCTGAGGAATAATCCTGCACCTGTGAGCCCGCCCAGGAGCAGGAACACCACTCCCACACGAAGGAGGGACGAAGTTAGCCCACGTTGAAATCCTGACCAAAACCACGTCCACACCGCGCGCAATTCCGCGCGGCCTACCAGGAGAAATGTCAAGGCGGAGGCGCCCAGGGCAGTGAACAATCCACCGCGCGAAAAAGTCGCGAGCAGCAGTAAAACCGCGAAACCCAGCAGGGCCGGCTCGAGCCATTTGAAACGGGTCACGCGCAGGCGTGTCAGCAGCGCCGCAAAGAGCCACGGGAGATAAACGGTCGCGATCTGTCCCGCCAGCCAGGCTGGCTCGTACGCCATCCCGGAAACGCGATTGGTCTTCACCAGTTCACGCATCGAGAAGGTCCGCTGCCAGTGCGTGACCGTTACCTTCTTGAGCAGCGGTGTATAAAACGCCAGGGCCTGAACGCCGCTCCAGAGCACATCCACGACGAAACCCGCCAGCAGCCATTTGACCGAAAACCGCAGGTCGTCTTCGTTGCGATTCATCCAGATCGCCGCGACGAAAAATGCCAAGCCGATCACGAGCGTCACCCAGGCACGCAGGACCCGCCCGAGATATTCCT
>Ga0105104_10000292_pt1 | contig 37933 bp, 29 predicted proteins | sample PPLLaktember2015_3_FD_87034 | JGI IMG/M metagenome (GOLD analysis project Ga0105104, IMG submission 87034) | Freshwater sediment microbial communities from Prairie Pothole Lake near Jamestown, North Dakota, USA - PPLs Lake P7 Core (6) Depth... | ecosystem: Environmental > Aquatic > Freshwater >... | reverse complement strand
TTTTATTTTCGGTTGGGAAAATGTTGTGCAGTACTTTCCGGGTCTGACGCAAAAGTTTACGGTAGTCCATTGGGTTAAATCGTTATTGCCGTCGGTTTCCGAGAGTGGGGATTTTCTCCGTTTCTTAGTATCGCAATTGGAGCCGTCCTCTGCCGGTCAGTCTCTCGCTGTATTGGTGATATTGGTGGTTGGTGCCTTAGTTGTGGCTTCTTACATCTTCCAGCATAAAGAGTATATTCTTTCAGATCTCGCATAACCATAATACGTAGGCTTTTATTGTAGAACAAAGTTATCGTGCGTTTTCCCGGGTATTGTCTGACTCCGATTTTATTGATAATCTTCCCCCATTACCAAAAGCTTTGGGAAGTCCAGGAATCCTTTTTCGAAAGGGTTTCTGGTCGCTGAAGGCAAATTACGCGATATCTTTCGATACTTCCACGAGAGAGCTGGACGCATCGATTTCGATATTAAATCCTCGTTTCTGGAAAACCGCTACCATACGCCGGTTTTCTGTTGTTGTTTCCGCTACGATGCGTTTCAGGTTCCATTTTTTTGCTATATCCAGGCAATAATCCGTTAAAATACTTCCCATGCCTTTATTTTGCCATTCATCCGTAACCAGCACGGCATACTCGACGGTTTCCAGGTCCGGGTCTGCGATCAAACGGCCTACACCCACCAATCGGCGCGTGGAGCCCGAATTGATTTCCGCTACTACGGCGATTTCGCGGTCATAATCGATAAAACAATAGCGGATGGCGGCTTCGTGCGTTTCCCATTGGAAGAAATACCGGAACCGGGCATATATCGACTCCCTGGAGCAGCGTGAGAGCATGTCTTTCCACAGCGGTTCGTCTTCCGGTTTGATGGGTCGCAGTGTTAATGGAGTTCCATCAGGCATGACGGTTTCTCTAACGTACTCGTCGGGATAAGGTCTCAAAGCCAGGTGGGAATAGGGTTCAACTGTTTTTCTTTCTAAGGCTTTCAATATCACACGGGCATCCAGGGCGATGGTTCGATCCGGTGTTACGAGGAGGGGGTTGATATCCAGTTCGATAATTTCGGGGAAATCGGCGGCCAGGTATGAAATGCGAATCATCACTTCGACCAGCCGGTCGATATTCAGGGGGGGGCGTCCCCTGTAACCCTGGAGCAGCGGCCAGATTTTTAAAGATTCCAGCATTCGGCGGGCTAATCGTTCATTCAAAGGAGGAAACTCGATGGTTCGGTCTTTAAACAACTCAGCCGTAACACCGCCCATCCCGACCATGATAACGGTACCGAACACCTCATCCTTTTTCGTTCCCACGATCAATTCGATGCCGTCCCCGGTTTTAATCATGGGTTGAACCGTAACGCCATCGATCCGTGCATCGGGGCGTTTGGTTTTAGCCAGTGAAATGATGCGGTCAAACGTTTCGCGGACTTCCTTTTCATCTTTCAAATCCAGGGCAACGCCTCCCACATCGGTTTTGTGGGTAATATCCGGGGAATGGATTTTCAAAACCACCGGGTACCCGATTTTTGCGGCGATATTCCCAGCCTCATCCGGGGTGGCGGCCGGTTCGGGAAATGTAGTGGGGATCCCGTAGGCTTCCAATAGTTTTTTAGAGATATCTTCGGTTAAAAGTGTCGGTTCTACTGCAGTAGTAAAGGGTAAAAACTGGCTGCGGAGTTGGCAGTGGCCGTGGGGGAACTGGACGGGGATATGTTTGGGTGTTTCATACAATGCGTCGAGGTTGCGGGAGTAAGCCACCAGGGTCATAAAAGCGCGAACACCTTGTTCCGGGGTCATATAAGTCGGTATGCCGGATTCGTTAAGTAACCGGACGCCTTCCGCCATTCGTTCGCCGCCCATCCAGGCAGCAAGAATAGGTTTGGTGGCAGCGGCGGCCAGTTCTATAACGGCTTTTGCGGTAGTAGTCGGATTGGTCATGGCTTGTGGGGTGAGGATAACCAGGACCGCATCGACAGCAGGGTCGTCGCGAACAATTTGAACAGCTTTCGCAACCCGTTTCGACCGGGCGTCTCCCAGCACATCCACGGGGTTGGAGTGGGAACCCGAGGGCGGAAGGTTTTGATCCAATAAGGCGAGGGTATTATCGGAGAATTTCGCCAGGGTCCCGTTTGCAGCAATCAAAGCGTCGGTAGCCATGACCCCGGGGCCGCCGGCATTTGTAACTATGGCCAGGCGGGGTCCTGCAGGAATTTTCTGGCGGCCTAACAATTCAGCCACATCGAAAATTTCGCCCAATTCGAGTACGCGTGAAATCCCGGTTCGTTGAAAAGCGGCATCATAGATGTTATCTTCCGCTGCCATGGCACCGGTATGGGATGCAGCCACCTGGGCGGATTCGGGGAAACGTCCCGCTTTATATGCGACGATGGGTTTGCTCCGGGCGAAGGCGCGGGATGCGGTCATGAACTTACGGGCATTTTGAATAGACTCGATATAAAGAATAATAGACCGCGTAACCTCATCTTCCCCGAAATAATCGATTAATTCGCTGAAACCGACATCGAGGGCATTACCGATAGATACGAAATACGAAAAACCGATTTTCTCCACCAGGGCCCAATCCAGGACTGAAGAGCAGAGTGCCCCGGATTGAGATATAAATGCGATATGCCCTTTTTTAGGCATTCCTTCGGCGAAACTGATGTTGAGGTTGAGGTGGGGGACGATGATGCCGAGACAATTGGGGCCCAGGATTCGCATACCGTGGAATTTTTGAAGTTCGGCTTTGATTTGATTCTCCAGTTCGGCACCGCGGGGTCCTGCTTCCTTAAAACCGGCGGACATAATAATAATACCCAATATGCCGGCTTCGCCGCACGAGCGAATCATACCGGGGACTTGTTCGGCACCGGTACATATCACGGCAAGGTCCGGTGTCCGGGGAAGATGGAAAACATCGGGGTAGCACTGGATACCCAATACGGCTTCGTTATCGGGATTAACAGGATAAACCACGCCGTGGAATCCTCCCATCACAAGGTTACTCAACACTTTCCCCCCGACGCTGTGGGGATTGGTGGTCACACCGATCAATGCAATCCGCTGCGGGTTAAATATGCGATCCAATTTATGTATATTCATGGAAACTCCTCATTTAGCCAATATTTACCGTCAAAACTGTTGAATAGTGGAGTTTAACGTTTTATATTACGTATTCATTGCCAATGTTCAAATATTCTTGCGTGAAAAAGCGGTCAATTTACACAAAAAACTTGACACAACCCAAATTCCACGTAGTGGGCACACGCAGTGCGGTTAGCTGTAATCTCTATCGCGGAAATCGGTGGAAGCAAAGCGGGTGAATTTATCCTGGAACGCCAGGACGATTTTGCCCGTGGGGCCGTTTCGTTGTTTTGCGACAATCAGGTCCGCTTCGCCTTTTCTTTCTGTGTCCCTGTCGACTTGTTCTTCCCTGTGGAGGAACATGACGACGTCGGCATCCTGTTCGATAGCACCGCTTTCTTTCAGGTCCGAAAGCTGGTATCTTGGGCCTTCCCGTTTCCCGCCCCTTTGTTCCGGGGCGCGATTGAGCTGTGCCATAGCTACAACAGGTATTTGCAGCTCTTTGGCTAATTCTTTCATCGATGCAGAGATAATAGCGACTTCCTGGGCCCTGGAATCGTTTTTTCTCAATTGATCGCCGGTGACTTTGACCAATTGAAGGTAATCCAGGAAAATAACATCCAAACCGCGCTCCCTGGAGAGTCGGCGGGCACGGGTTTTCATTTCGATAATGGACAAAGAGGCAGAATCATCGATGTATATTTTGGAATTCCCCAGTTCGCTGGAAGCCAGCTCGAGGGCATGCCATTCCTGCTGGTTCAGGTGTTTTCGCCCGGTCATCAGGGTGCTCATGTCGATACTGGCCCGAAGCGACAGCAGCCGCATCATGATCTGGTGTTTGGACATTTCAATGGAAAAGAAGCCCACGGATTTACCGCCTTTTATGGCGATATTGGCGGCAATGTTTAAAGCCAGTGCAGTTTTTCCCATGGAGGGCCTGGCGGCGATCACGATAAAATCGCCATTTTGAAATCCGCCGGTCATATCGTCCAGCTCAAAAAAGTCGGTTTTAATCCCGCTGCTTTCTCCATGTTTTTGGATGTTTTCGATTTTTTGTAAGGTTTCTTTGACAATGGTGGAGGAAGGAGAGAAGCCGGACCGGACTTCGATATCGGCAATACGGATGATATCTTCCTGGATGCGGGTGAGGATGTCCTGGGTATCGGCTTTGGGTTCGGAGCCGCTTTTAACAACTCCCATGGAGGCCAGCATGAGTTTTCGTAAGCATGACCGATCTTTGACGATACGAACATATTCGTCGATCTCGATATTTTCCGGTACACCGTCCATCAAAGAGCTGAGGTATTCATAACCGCCGACGAATTTCAGTTCGTTGGAATTTTCGAGTGCGCCCGCTACGGTTACGATATCGGCGGTATGATTGGAATTGACCAGTTTATCGATTACACCGGCGATAGTACGATGAGAATCCCGGTAAAAATCATCGGAATTTATTTCGGAGAAAACAAGGTTAGCGTAGTTATTATTGATTAGCATTGCCCCAAGGATGGCCCGTTCGGCGAAGCCATCATGGGGTAATGCTTGTAAAAGCTCTGACTGTCCAGTCACGTTTTACGTTTTTAAAGTAGTCTTCTTTTACTTTTGTTCTTCAGTTTCGACGTGATCTTTTACAACCTCAATTTTCACTTCAGCTTCAATATCTTCAATCAATTTTATTTTACATACATGGAGTCCCAGTTTTTTAATGGGTTCTTCCAGGTGAATTTTCTTTCTATCGATGGATATGCCTGCTTCTTCCAATTTTGCCTGGATTTCGCTGGTGGTTACGGAGCCGAAAAGGGTATCGCTTTCTCCGGCTTTTTTGGAGATAACCAGTTTTAATTGTTCGAGTTTCTGTTTTTGATCGGTGGCGGATAGTTTTTCCAATTCTAGTTTCTTTTGAGCTTTGACTTTTTTGAATTTCATCACTTCGATGTTGTGGTCGGTAGCGAGGACAGCGAGATTTTTGGGTAAGAGAAAGTTCCTGGCAAATCCTTTTTTAACATCGACGATATCGCCTAACCGCCCAAGGTTTTCGACATTTTCATTGAGTATTATTTTCATAATCAACCTCGCTTTGGCTCGATGAATTTAAGAAGTGCCATGTGCCTGGACCGTTTGATGGCTTTGGACAATTGTTTTTGATGGAAATTACAAGTTCCTGTAACGCGTGCGGGGAGGATTTTACCGGTTTCAAGGATAAAATTTTCCAGGACTTTGTAATTTTTATAGTCGATGAGTTTAATTTTATCTTTGCAGAAGGTGCAATATTTCCGCCTGGAGAAGTAGAATTTTTTAGGAAACTTACCGGGGCTTGTGTTTTCTTGGGGTACCTGGTTATTTTTCATGTTAATCCTCCTTGCCATCATCGTCATCATTAATGATCTCGTCATCCGGTTCCGATTCCACGTTTCGTTTGGACATCCGTTCGATGCGTTTCCATTTTCGTGTGAGCCGGTTCGCTTTCTTCAGTTTGTCGTCCAGTCTGAGAACGACGAATCGCATCACTTTTTCATGGAGTTTCAGTCGTCGTTCGATTTCGACGAAGGTAGATCCGATAGCTTCGACGTTTATAAACACATAAAAGCCTTCGTTGTGTTTTTTGACTGTGTAAGCCAATCGGCGTCGTCCCCATTCATCGATATTTTCAATAGTGCCATTGGCTTTTTTGATGATTTCGACGATGGAGTCGATGATTTTTTTGATTTCTTCTTCGTTAGCTTCTGGATTAATTACAAATCCAATTTCATACTTTCGATTCATGCTTTTTAAGCCTCCTTTTGGTTTTATCAGCCCTCCTCCTTGTCGAGGAGGGCAAAGAGTCTTTTTTTATCTTTATATTAAGACTGATAAACGTTTAATTCAATTGCCTGGGTTCGCGGTACAGGTACAGTGTCGGATCAGGTTTTGGCTGCAGGTGCTGCTGCAGGGGCCGGAGCTGCTTCCGCTCCATGGGTTCCGACAGCTACTTCTGCGCTCTTAGAAACCACTGAACAGATAACACGATGAGGGTCACTGATCAGTTTTACATTTTCGCCCAGTTCGAGATTTTCGGCTTTAACCGAGTTACCGGCGTGCAAATTGGTGATATCCACGATGAATTCATTGGGAATATTTGAAGCCATGCATTTAATTTGGATTTCGCGGGTATTAAAGTCGAAGAGTCCGTCTTCCAATTTGACACCGATGGATTCTCCTTTAATAACAATGGGGACCGCTACTATGACCGGTTTGTTTAAATCCACCCGGATGAAGTCCGCATGAATGATGCTGTCCGATAAATAGTTATATTGGACTTCTTTTAACATAGCATCCATTTCTATATCATCCTTTTGAATTTTAAGTACTGTATTGGCTCCTTTCTCTGCTCTTAATATCGATTTGAGATCGTTGGTTTGAACAGAGATCGGTATTGAAGGTTTATTGTCGCCGTAGATGATGGCTGGAACTTTGCCTTCTCTTCGGAGTTTTTTGGAGAATATTTTCCCCATTTCTGATCTCGGATCGGCTTTAACCCTGATAATGTTTTCCATAGTCTTACACCTCGCTTATTACAATTTACTTGACCTTAAACAACTCGGATACGGATGTTTCTTCGTGTATGCTCCGGATAGCACTGGCAAAGAGTGACGACACCGAGAGAACCTCGATCCTGGAGCATTCCGATTTAACACCTTTTAGTGGAACGGTATCCGAAATATATACTTTTTCTATGGGAGAATTTTCGATATTTTCAATGGCTTTCCCGGAGAGAATGCCGTGAGTGCAAACAGCGAATACGCGGCGAGCGCCTTTTTCTTTAAGGTTAATAACGGTTTCTTTTATAGTGCCTGCCGTATCGATGATATCGTCGACAATTATTGCATCTTTATTTTCAACGTCGCCGACAATATGCATGATTTTTGCGACTCCGGGTTCAGGCCGGCGTTTATAAGCAAAAGCAAGACCGGTTTCTAATTCCTGTGAAAAGAGTCGAGCCCGTTCGACGCCGCCGGCATCGGGAGATACCACCACTGTTTCTTTCAGTTTGATGCCGGAAATATTTTTAAAAAAAGAAACAAAAATGGGAAGTGCCATCAGGTTGTCCACCGGGACATTAAAGAATCCCTGGATTTGGTTGGCGTGCAGGTCGATGGTTAGTAGGCGGTTGAAGCCTGCTGTTTCAAGTAAATCCGCGATTAATTTAGCGGAAATTGGGACCCGGGGACGATCTTTCCTGTCCTGGCGTGCATAAGCATAATAGGGGATTACTGCCGTTATTCGTCTAGCGGATGCCCGTTTAAACGCATCGGCCATCAGCAATAATTCCATAATATGAAAATTGGTATTATCCGTCAGGCTCTGGATTGCAAATACATCGGCACCCCGGACATTTTCCCGGCTTTGAAAACGAATTTCTCCATCCGAAAAAGTTTCCCTGAGTGCTTCTCCAAGTTTGTTATCCAGGTGGTTGACGATCTGTTGAGCCAATAGCATATTAGAGGATCCTGAAAAAATTAATAATTTGTCGTTCGTCATTTTTTTTTAGAAGCTGGGGCGGGAGGATTTGAACCTCCGAATGTCGGACCCAAAAACCGATGCCTTCCCGCTTGGCGACGCCCCAATACTTGCAAAATATTCCTGCCTGCCGATGAGTTTGCACACTATCGTTCGGCAGCCGGGAAAATGTGTTAATAACCTGGATTCTCTTTGATGGTAGTTGAGTTGCTTTGTTCCTGCGGCAGACATGTCTTCCATGCCGTACACCGACGACCCGCTGCCACTCATCATCACCAATTCATATCCAATTGTATTCATTTGCGTTTTTATCTTCCCAACTTCAGGGAATATCCCAAATGTTACCTTCTCCAGGTTATTTTCCAATATTCCCGGATTTTTTGATTTAATGAAGGTATCTATTTTACTTGTTATTGGCCCAGATGTCAAGCTAAAGTGAGAAAAAATTAATCGCGTTGAAACCAGGGCAGGGGGAATAACAATATCGATCCATTTGGACGGGAAAAAATCATCATCGAGGAGAATCATTTCTTCTCCTATTCCTTCGGCCAGCACGGTTCCTCCTACCAAAAAGAACGGCACATCAGCCCCGATCCGGGCCGCTATCGGGATCATTTCTTCCAGGCTTAACGGGAGGTTAAAATAATTCGCCAGGAATAGAAGCATAACCGCAGCATTACTGCTGCCTCCTGCCAAACCCGACCCAGCCGGGATTCTTTTTTGTACAAAAATATTGAAACCCTGGGAAAGGCCGTAATTCTCATAGATTATTGAAATAGCTTTTAAAATCGTATTGGTGCCGGGATTGTCCCACTCAATACTTGTATCGTCCCCTCGAATTACTATTTTGCCGGTGGAGTTCTCGAAGATTGTAATTTTATCGCAAAGATTAATGGTCTGGAAAATAGTTTTCAGCGTGTGATAGCCGTCCTCTCTTTTCCCTGTAATTTCAAGTCCCAGGTTAATCTTTGCAAAGGATTTTAAACAATACATAACCGGGTCGCTGTCACGAACGCAGCCAGGGGTTTAATTTCTTCTCGGTCGCAATGGTGGAAGAAGGAACCGGGCCGTAGTCATGACCGGGCCATACAATCGTATCGTCGGGCAGCGAGAGCAGCTTAGCCCGTATCGAATCCATGAACTGTTGGTGGGAAGAACCCGGTAAGTCGGTACGGCCGATACCCCCGACAAACAACGTATCCCCGGAAAACAAATGATTTTCTCCCAATAAACACATTCCACCCGGGGAGTGTCCGGGCGTATGGATAACTTTTAACGACACTTTACCGATGGTGATATAATCCCCATCTTCCACCGTAACGTCTGCCGGGGGACTGGGCTCAAAACCCATTTGAAAAGCCATTTGCCGGGACAATCCCGTGCTAAAAAGTTCATTGTCCGCCGAATGCATCACGATCAACGCCCCGGTTAACACTTTCAAGCGGGCATTTCCGCACGTGTGGTCCGCATGACCATGCGTGTTCACGATATATTTTAATTTTAATCCCTTTTCATTAATTCTTTTGACTAATCGATCGATATTTCCTCCCGGATCGATTATTAATGCTTCTTTGGTATCGGCGCAGGAAACCAGGTAAGCAAATACTGCCATATTCCCGACTACTATCTGTTCAACCTCCATGATTTAAACCTCCTTTAGTCCCGGTACTATTGCACTCCTTGTATAGTCCCGCATCGTTATTGCTTTAATTATTACTATTTCATCCAGTGTCGGACAGTATTCCTGACCAACTTCAATTTTTTTTATCGGCGTCTTTTTGCACCAGGTATAATATTATATCCAAATCAAAGTACATTGCAAGGAAAATGGAAAAAATAAACTCCGAAACAAAGCATATTTTATTGCCGGGTTTTGGCTTGATATTAAAAAAAAAAAACAATATAATATATATCCTATAACAGGAGTGAAACAATGAATATCGATGACCTTTTAAAAATTGCTGTCGAACGAGGCGCGTCGGATTTGCATTTAAAAGTGGGCAACCACCCCGTACTCCGAATAGATGGCGAACTTCATCCGCTGGTGGAATTAAAGCGGTTAATGCAAGAAAACACCATCGCTATGGCTTATTCGATGATGAATGAGCAGCAGAAGGAGAGGTTTAAACGGGAGAACGAATTGGATATGGCCTACAGCGTAGCAGGGCTCGGACGATTTCGATGCAATGTTTTCCGTCAACGCGGCGCTGTGGGTATTGTTTTGCGTGTCATCCCTACCCAGGCTAAAACCATGATCGATTTGAATTTACCGTTGGTACTGGAAAAAGTCGCACAAGAAAAACGCGGACTGGTCCTGGTCACCGGCACCACAGGAAGCGGCAAATCCACTACCCTGGCTGCCATGATCGATTATATTAATACCTATCGCATCGAACATATTATTACTATCGAAGACCCCATCGAATATTTACACCGGGATAAAAAAAGTATCGTTAACCAGAGGGAAGTAGGCCAGGATACCAATTCTTTCGCACTGGCACTGCGCGCTTCACTCCGTGAAGACCCCGACGTGATCCTGGTCGGAGAAATGCGCGATATGGAAACCATCGAAACCGCCCTCCTGGCCGCCGAAACCGGTCACCTTGTTCTCTCTACCCTCCACACCCTCGATGCACCGGAAACCGTTAATCGTATTATCTCCATATTCCCCCCACACCACCAAAAACAAATCCGCATCCAATTGGCATCCGTTTTAAAAGCCATTATATCCATGCGTTTGATCCCCCGCTCCGACACGAAAGGCCGTGTCCCCGCCGTGGAAATTCTTATTAATACCTCCTATATCCAGGAATGTATCAACGATGCCGAAAAAACAAAATTGATCAAAGATGCCATCCAGGACGGCGTATCCCAATACGGCATGCAAACGTTCGACCAATCCCTGTATTATCTCTATCAAAAAGGATTGATCACCTACGACGAAGCTTTGAAATGGGCTACCAACCCCGATGAATTCAAACTCAGGAAAATCGGGCTCCAGTCCACCAAAGAAATGTCCCTCCAGGAAATGGAACGCCGAATGTCCGACATCGGTCCCAACGGACCCAAAGTCGAATTGACCATCGATGATCATAATATATTGGAACTCGAATGAAACCACTTATTGAGGCGAAATGAATAACTCGGAAATCAGGGAAATATTTTATAACTACTTTTTGAAACACAACCATCATAAAGTACTTTCTTCTCCGCTGGTCCCGGCTAAGGACCCCACCATACTCTTTACCAACGCCGGGATGAACCAATTCAAAAGCGTATTCCTGCAGCAGGAAAAACGCGAATACAAACGCGCCGTCAGCATCCAGAAATGCATGCGCGTTTCCGGTAAACACAATGATTTCGATGAAGTCGGGAAATCGGATTTTCACCATACCTTCTTCGAAATGCTGGGAAACTTCTCTTTCGGCGATTATTTTAAAGAAAAAGCCATCCAATACGCATGGGAACTCTTGACCCAATTTTACGGTTTCAAACCCGACAATCTCTGGGTAACCGTTTATGAAAGCGATGATGATGCCTATAAAATTTGGGAAGAGAAGATCGGTGTGCCCTCACACAAGATTGTACGACTGGGAGAAAAAGACAATTTCTGGCAAATGGGCGAAACCGGTCCCTGCGGTCCCTGTTCGGAAATCCATTTCGACCGCGGCGATTCGTTCGGCCCCCCGGTTTTTGCCGACGGGAATAAACGGTTTATCGAAGTATGGAACCTTGTCTTCATGCAGTATTACCGTGATGAGACCGCGAAACTCAATCCCCTCCCGGCCCCATCCATCGATACCGGTATGGGTATGGAACGTTTGACCACCTTGCTCCAGGGGGGCACCAGCAACTACCAGAACGATTTATTCCGTCCCATTATCGAATATACTGCCGAACTCGCAGGCATAGATGCCAACGATCCCCGGCACCGCGTCGCTTTAAATGTCGTCGCCGACCATTCCCGCGCTTTGTCTTTTCTCATCTCCGACGGCGTTCTACCTTCCAATGACGGGCGCGGTTACGTGCTGCGCCGGATCCTGCGCCGCGCCGCCAAACACGGCAAATCCCTCGGGTTTACCTCCTCTTTCCTTCACCAGGTCTCCTCCAGGACCGTCGACCTTATGAAACCGTTCTACCCCGAGCTGGAATACAACCGGGACTTTGTAGCCGAAGTCCTCCTGGCCGAAGAAGAACGCTTCAACAACACCCTGGCCAACGGCTTGAAACGCTTCGAAGAATTACTGGAAAAAGCCCGGGATAACCAACAAAAAATAATCCCCGGCAAGGAGCTGTTCAAACTCTCCGACACTTATGGTTTCCCTTTGGATTTTGCCCGTGACCTGGCTGTGGAACACGATGTAAATATCGATTACCACGGTTTCCAGGAAGAATTAAACCAACAGCGGGAAAAATCACGGGTCAGCCTCGCAGCCAAACAAAAATCCTCCACTGCATTGGAGAACATCGATAAATATTCCACGGCTTTTACCGGTTATTCCACTATGGACGATGTGGCAACCCTTCTCGCTATTTATATGGACGGCAAAGAAGTACCCCATATCTCCGAAAACCAGGAAGGCTTGATCATCTTCGATAAAACCCCCTTTTATGCCGAATCCGGCGGACAGGTGGGCGATACCGGCAGCGGTAAAACCGATGCGGCTTATTTTAACATCGTGGATACCCGCAAAACCCCAAACGGCGTTTTCCTCCATTCCGTCCAGGTAAAAACCGGCACCCTGGAACCGGGTGAAGAGGTCAACCTGTCCGTAGATGCTAAAAAACGACAGGATACCCGCATTCACCACTCCTCCACTCACCTCCTCCATTCCGCCCTCCGCGAAGTTCTTGGCCTCCATATCAAACAAGCCGGTTCTTATGTCGGACCCGATAAATTACGTTTCGATTTTACCCATTTCAAATCCCTTACACGGGAGGAATTGCATACCGTTGAGCTCCTGGTTAACCGCAAAGCCAGGGAAAATTTGAATATAAAAACTGATATTTTAAAATATGAGGAAGCCATTAGCAGGGGCGCTATTGCTATTTTCGAGGAAAAATACTCCGATGTGGTCCGTGTGCTGTCTATGGGCGATTTCTCCATGGAATTGTGCGGCGGTACTCACCTGGAATCGACCGGTGAAATCGGGTTCTTTAAAATCCTCACCGAATCCTCCATCGCCTCCGGTGTACGCCGGATCGAAGCCGTAGCCGGTGAACCCGGGTTCGCTTATGTCCAGGAAAACCTCATCCATTTCAACGATATCCTCGCTCACTTCAAACAAAAAACCGGTCACATCGTGGAGTACCTGGTCAACCTCGAAAAAGAACTCAAAGAAAAAGAAAAACAACTGAAAAAAATCGTGAAACAGGAAAAAGAAACCGGGGCGAATTCGAATACCGATGACCTGGCGGCTGAAGGATTTCAAATCAACGGGGTCCAGGTCGTGGCCGCATTAATCGACAGCGTCGATCGAAAGCGGTTAAGTGCCCTCGCCGATGAAATAAAAACCAAAACCTCCGGTGTGGCGGTCCTGTTTACCCACATCGATAATAAATCCGCTATCGTGGTTTCTGTAGCTCCATCGCTCACGAAAACCGTTCATGCAGGAAATGTCGTTAAGGAAATCGCCGCCCTTTTAAATGGAAGTGGTGGAGGCCGGCCTGATTTCGCACAAGCCGGCGGAGATTTTATCGACAATTTTCTAAACTTTAAAAACCAGGTAACCGATATATTATCCAGGTACCTAAAATAAAACGATAGAAACATGCGGCGCATAGGCATATTCGGAATTGTTTTTTTTGTCGGACTCGCCGGGGCAATCGATTCCTTTGCATCTACATCCGACATAAAAATTTACCGCAACAATAAAGGCATCATTACTATTACCGATGATGCTTCTTCTTCAACTTCCAAACACCTGCCGACCCCCAATAAATACTCCGGTAATCTCACCTATGCCGACTCCGAATACGACCAGGATTTCAGGAAAAAAACCACGCCCATCTCCAAAGTCCCCGCTCAATTCCTGGCTAAAATCAAACGGCTGGCTTATAAACACGGGTTAAACGAATCCTTAGTCATCTCTGTAGCCCGTACCGAATCCGGTTTCAATCAATATGCCATTTCTAAAAAGGGGGCAGTCGGTTTGATGCAGTTGATGAAAGATACCGCCAGGTCTTATGGGGTTCGAAACCGTTTCGATGCGGATCAAAATTTGGAAGCCGGTGTCAAGCATTTAAAATACCTTTATGAAAAATACGACCACAATCTCCCCCTCACGCTTGCTGCGTATAATGCCGGTGAAGAAGCTGTCAAAAAATACAACGGGGTCCCGCCGTACACGGAAACCCGCCAGTATGTGAAGCGGATTATGCGTTTAATGGGTTTGTCTTATTCCGGCGCCGGCGATTCGTCGTATGCTAAAACAACAACCCCCATTTATAAATATCGTACCAAAGACGGGCGAACGGTTTTTTCCGACTCTTACCCCACCGATGCAGTGGGTGAAATCACCGTTATGGATTAATAACCCATGCGGTCCGACTTTTAATCCATTCTTCAGCCGGATAATGAATTTTAATAAGATCAAGATAATGAAAAAAACGCCGGGGCTTTAAAACAGCAGATCGAACCCGGTTTCGATCCTCGAAGGTAATTTGATGCAATGCGCTTGAAATCTGTGTATAAAAGCATTTTAATTGGTGGTGCCGCAGCCGGTTTTATATCGTTGATTCCTCTTATTAATATATTCAACCTCATTTTTATGATCTGGATGGCTGTAGGCGGCGGTGTCGGCGTATACCTCCTGCTGAAGGACAACGATCGAATAAAAATTTCGGATTCGTTATGGGTGGGTTTATCTTGCGGTGTTTTAGGGTGGGCTATTTTTGCCGTCTTCTCTTTTTTACTCCTTTCCACTATTTCGGTGGAGAAAATCGAAAGGGTCATGAAACTGGTGGAGATTGTTTTTCCTTCCGCTGAAAATGAAGAAACCATTTCCGAGATTGTCGAACCCAGTCAATTAAAAAGTCTATTCTTACTCGTCCTGGGTATTGCCATGCTGTTTTCAATCTTTTCCGGGGCTTTGGGCGGTCTTTTATCGCGTTATTGGTTCCAGGGGAAAAGAAAAATAAATTGTGAAAAAATCGAAACATCTACAGGGGATAAAACCAATGGACAAAGTACATGTGATTGTTAACCCTTTATCTGCAAGGGGAAAAACCGGTGAACGGTGGGTGACCATCAAAGAAATTATCCGTCATTATTTTAAAGAGTACAAATACATTTTCACGGAAAAGCCCATGCAAGCGACTGAAATAGCGCGGAGTTTATTAAAGGATGGGTTTGATTTGATTATCGGCGTTGGGGGGGACGGTACTTTAAACGAGATCACCAACGGTTATTTTCATGAAGATTCTCCCCAGGCTGTCAACCATGAGGCGTCGTTGGGGATTATTCCTTCCGGGACCGGTTCCGATTTTATCCGGTATTTAAAGATTCCCAGGGATTTTAAGCGCTGTGTGGAAGTCATTAAAAATTCCGGTATACGTAAGATCGATGTAGGGAAGATTACGTTTAAATCATCTGCTTCCGGTTCGCCGGTCAAGTACTTTATCAATGTAGCCGATTTCGGTTTAGGTGCGGAAGTAATCAAGACCCTGTCCGCTGTTCCTGCCGGGAAACGCGGCCCGTTTTCTTATTACAAAGGTTTATTGACTACTCTTCGAACCTATCGCAGTAAGCGTGTGCGTATTGTCGTAGATGACACCGAGGAGATCAGCGACCGTTTTGTGATTGGTGCTGTGGCCAATGGCCGTATTTTTGGCGGCGGTATGATGATTGCCCCCGGTGCGGAACCCGATGACGGTTATTTTGATCTTGTTTTAGTGGAAGATATGACCAAATTTGAAATCATCAAGAATTCTCCCAAGTTGTACACAGGGAAACTCGGTTCTCACTCTAAAGTGTTGATTAAGCGTGCCCGCAATGTTAAAGTATATCCCCTTGAAGAGGAGGCGGTGAACATCGAGTATGATGGAGAGGTAGGGGAGCCCATTCCCGCGGAGTTCCAGGTGATCGAATTGGGGGTTAATCTCCGCATCTGAGTATTGAATCTTAGATGAAGTGATTCTTTCTCCGCTGTCGAAATCATGGGAGGTCTTTTTTAAGGAAACGATCATTTTATCAACTGACAAAACCGGTAAACCGAAAAAGTATCCCCGCGTTCGCCCGATGAGACCGGTTTAATCTCTTTGTTGGAGAGGTTCGTTTAAATTTTGGCGGGCCAGATCGATCCATTTTTTTTGTTCCCGCCGGTAATACCGAGGGGACTTTCCGGCACCATAAATGATTTCATTAAAAATTTTCTCAGCCTCGTCGATACGGCCAATTTTTTTCAAAAGCAGCGCATATCGGCATTTGGCTTCCTCCCCGGGATAAATCCCGGCAATGGACTTATATTCGGCGAGGGCATTTTCAACCTCGTTTAATTCTTCATAAGCCCTGGCCAGCAATAAAGATGCCTTCTTTTTATTGATAAAATGGGGGTGCTTTCGTTTTATTTTAATTAAACTGTTCCTGGCTTCGTCAAAGGAGCGGTTCATAAACTGAGCCCCGGCTAAATCGAGCAAAATATAGGGGTCATCTTCATAAACGCCTTCCAGGCAACTTTCATAGAGGGTGATGGCGTCGTCGTACCGTCCGTGGTTTTCATACTCTTTGGCCAGTAATTGCCGGTTTTCCAGGGTATCGGAGAATTCCAACTGCTGTTTCAACTTGAGTAAATGTTTTGAAGGCGCGACAATCCGGGTCAATTTTTCACCGGTATCCTGGATGGTGTTATTGAAGCGAAAATCCGGGAGTACATGAAGAAAAAAATAAACGGCGGACCCTACTACCGGGAAAAACAGGATAACATAAATCCACAGATACCTGTCTCTCCTGGCAGCGTGGATTACCAGTACAATTTCAGCGATTACAAGGGCAATTCCCCACGAATAAAAAAACATCGGCGCCTCCTTTGTGGACCAAATTCCACCGTGTTTCGAGCTATTGCTTTGGCTTCCGCATCAGCTTCGATTTTTTACTTTTATGGCAAGATAGATGAGTGCCGCCGGGTTATATATTCACGACATGCAGTTCGCATTCCTCTTCATCGTTTTCGATGATATAATACAGTTTGTTATTTTTAATGGCTTTGGGGCCCGGTATGATTCCATACCGATAAAAAACGGGAAGGAATGTCGTTTTGATAAACTTACCGTTGATGTTGAAAATAAAAAATTCATATTTTCCATCTTTTTCCAGGTATGTCTGGGCATAGATATTGCCGTCCGATACTATTATATCCTGTATTGCCGGGCATCGGTCTTTGAAAGTCACCTGCTGCTTTAGCTGGGGGTATTGCTTCAATAGGGGGGTTTTATCATAGAAGGAATATACATCTTTTTTGTATTTTTCAGTGACTTTGATGAGGGGATAATTTCGCGTAATCGTTGTAATTTTCTTACCATCGGAATTATAAATATTAATACCGAATCCTACGCCGGTCGTATCGACCGATATGATTTTATCTTTCCAGACCTGGAATCGGGGGCTATTGGAGGGGAATTCATTGTTGGCTTGTTGATTGAATTCGGCAGTCGCTATTGTGTTTCGTTTGTTGAATTTGTCGTCGAATAGTATTATAAACAGCTTTGTTTTCTTGGCTTGTTGATCGATCCCCATATTCATTCCTACAAAACCCTTTTCTATAGGAATATTATATGAACCGAAGGCGAACATCGAAGGGGCTTTCATCTCTTTAATATACTCCCCATTTTTCTTATAAAAAGAGAATTTTCCGACACTGGATATGCCCAGGGAATCGTCGAGAGGGAAAATGGATATTCCCCCGAAACCCAGTACAGACTTCATAAATTCTTGTGGTCCCTCTCCAGGTTTCCCGAATTTTGAGACCAGTTTGAAATCTTTCATGGAAAATATGAAGACGGTTGTGCTTTCTGCGACATAAACCTGGGAGTTGTCGACAGCCATGAAATCAGGTACCAGTAAATCACTCAAGGCAGCTAATTTTTCACCATAAACTCCACCGATGAAAATGACCGCTATCAAAACAAAAAAAATACAATTTTTTTTCATTCTCAATTCTCCTAAACGCTATGAAATAAAATTATACCACAATTTCTCTCAAAATATAGCCGCTTTTTTGTAAAAATGATGATTTAGAATGATGAGCGATGGATGATGAAGTGTGAAGTGTGAAGGAATTAGTAATTGTTAACCGGTTAAATCTTGGCATTTCCTGGCAAAATATAAAAGGGGACATCCGGGACAGTCAAAAAGCCCCACGCGGTGGGGGGGTATTATGGCGCCTTTTTGGTTCCGGCTTGACTGGGTTATGTTTTAGCGGACGATGAAGCTGACGGAATCGATGGTTTGTTCACCCATTTTTATGGTCAGCGTGTGGTCCCCTCTTTGCAAGGGCCACATGGGAAATGCAGGGAATACCGACTGCCGGAAGAATTTCCCATCTACATAATAATCGACGACATCGCCTTCCTTAAAGCCCATGATTTCGAAGCGGATTTCCTGGTTTTTCCGGGAGATGGCGTTGGAGATGAAGAAAAAATCCCTTCGCTGCGGGAAAGATATCCGCTTTTCTTCCGCCAGCCGGAATTCCATGTTTTCACGATTATTGTTTTGGGAAGCCCATTTCCTGTATAGTTCCGGGTAAATGACGGCAGTAGAACCGTGGTTCGATAAATGCCAGGTGCATGGTTGGTTCGGTTGGAAGCGGGTATCGAAATATTCTTCGACGGTATCCGGGCAAGCGGGAGAAGCCTGGAGGCCCGAGAGCGCGCAGACGTTTAATTTAATAATACCGTCAGGGGGCTGAACAGAACCGAGAGTCCAATCTTTTTGAAGTGCCAGGAAGATATCTCTCACAATAGTCGGGACATTGCCGACTTCGGTGGTATCTTTCATATTTTCGCCGTTGGGGTTCCCGATCCAGACACCGACGGTATACAATGAATTGACCCCGACAGCCCATTTGTCCCTGAAGCCTTTTGATGTGCCTGTTTTGATTGCAGCGGGGAAAGGGAGGTTCATCGAGGAGTCATAGCCGAAAGAAGAGAACCGGGCAGAGGGGTCCGCCAATATATCCCAGATCAAAAAAGCGACGCGTTCATCGAACAAGGTCCATTGGGGTATGTGTTCTCCTTTAATAAATGCGGGTTTGTAGACGATGCCGCGGTTAGCGAAAGCGGAATAAGCGGTGACCAGGTCTAATAAACGGACCTCGCCGGAGCCGAGCGCGATGGTTTCCCCATAAAACCCGGGTTCGTTTCGAATCGTGCTGAAGCCGGCCGTTTTTAATTTACGGATCACTTCATCGGGTTTGAGTTTCATAGCCAGGTAAAAAGCGGGGATATTGTAAGAGCAAGCGAGAGCAATACGCAGCCGGAGGGGGCCATGCTGTTTCCCGTCATGATTTGAGGGGAAAAAACCGCCTTTAGTGGGGAACTTGATATCTGGCAAAATGGAAGAAGGATTATAACCGGTTTCGAGTGCTAAACCATATACAAAAGGTTTCAAAGTAGAGCCGGGTTGGCGCAAGGCAACGGCGAGATTGACGAACCCGGATTTTTTTTCGTTGAAATAGTCGGGTGCTCCAATGAAGGCAATGACTTCATGGGATCTGTTATCGACAGCGATGGCGGCGGCGGACTGCACATTATATGGTTTGAGGCGGTCGAGGTGCTCGCGGATAATGCCCTCGATTTCCAGTTGGGCTGTGGTGTCCAGTGTTGTGTTGACACGCAGGGGGATTTCTTTATTTTTGAATTTATCTTTAACCAATTCGATAAAATGGGGAGCAACAAACGGGTAATCCTTTATGTGAAAGGTGATTCCTTCGCTGCGTGCGCGGCGGTACTCATCGATAGTGATGTGATTTTGATTTTTGAATAATTCCAGGATATATTCCCAGCGTTTTCGGAGGGCTTCGGTGTGATTGAGGGGATTGTACAGGGAAGGAGACTTGGGTACCAGTGCGAGATAAATAGCCTGGTTCAGTGATAATCGAGAGGGTGCGGTATTGAAATAGTAATAAGCCGCTTGTTTCACGCCGTATATCATATTCCCGAAAGGGAGGCGGTTGAGGTAAGCTTCGATGATTTCCGATTTGGAGAGGTGGAGTTCGAATTTCAGTGCTGAAAAGATTTCTGAAATTTTATTGAAAACAGTGCGGGATTTATGCCGGTAAAGAATTTTAGCCAATTGCATGGTAATAGTGGAGCCGCCGGATACTACTCTTTTGCCTTTTACATTTTGCCACAGGGCCCGCACCAGGGATGATAAAACAATGCCTTTGTGGTTATAAAACGTTTTATCTTCAATCAGTACGATAGCCCGGGTGAAGTGAGGAGTAATTTCGGAAAGGCGGCACGGTTCTGAATATGTCTCGTCCTGTGAAAAAAAGGTGCGAAGTGCAGTGCCGTTTCGATCATAAAAAGTAGTAGAATAGGTGTTTTGTTCCAACAGCCGGCGATCGAAAGAAGCGAAATAAATAATAAGGGCAGTCGCCATCGATAGTAAAGTGGCACCGACGATTAAGAGGCGTTTCCTTTTAAGGAATTTTTTAGGTTTACCGGGTTCTTTTTCTGCCGTCATGCATTGATTATAAATCGAATCTCTCAAAGAATCAACCGCACTATGTGCGGTTTTATTGCAGGGCCGTCGAATATTGTGATGTTTGGGGGATTGTCTGACCCCGTAATTATTGTAAGTTTTTTTTAATAGAAGTTTTTTGCCTACTTTTTTTCAAAAAAGTAGGTGGGCCAAAGAAGAAATTTTTTGACTGTCCCCTTTTTCTCTCAAAATGAAAACTGCCGAGAAAAAAATATTTTAATTGACATCATCTCACAATTCGATTATGATAGTACGATTTTAGACAGACTTTTAGGATTTACAAACAATGACATATATGAGTTTAAATGAAGCACCCCCGCACATCGAGCTTGATATCCAGGATATAGACGAGTGCGATAGGATGAAGAATCGATTGTTATCGATGGGTATTCATGTCGGTGACAAGATCATTAAATATAATGGTTCTTCATGGTGCCCGGTGCTGATAAAAAATATAACCTCCGACTCCTCGAAAATTGCATTAGGGCATCGTATGGCCTCCAAGATTCGAGTAGGGTTCAACCCGTGAAAAAACAGGAAATAGTGTTTGTTGGTCAGCCGAATGCAGGGAAGAGTACTACGTTTAATGTTCTTTCGGATATAAAAGCCAACGTATCGAATTTTTCCGGTACATCGGTCGATATTATCGAGTCCGACATCGTTCTCCCTGACCGCACCGTGCACCTGGTGGATTTACCGGGTGTATATTCTCTCAATCCCCTGGATGAGGCAGAAAAAGTAACCTTTCAATACCTCACGACACAGCCCATCGATTTGATCTTGAATGTCGTCGATGCCTCCATGTTGTCGCGAAGCCTGGAATTAACCGTAGAGCTCATCGAATTCGGGGTTCCAATGGTGATTGTATTGAATATGTGGGATGAAGCCGAGAGAAAAGGGATTAAAATTTACCCGGAAAAACTGGAAAGAGCCTTAAACATTCCTGTAGTCCAGACTTCTGCTTTATATGGGAAAGGAATCAAAGAACTGATGGAATTGTTCATGAATATCCTGGGCGGCAAAAGCGAAAAAAAATTTCCAACCGGCATGGAATACACTTCCCATATTGAAAAAAGTGTCCGGCGAATCCAGGAAACGATCCAGGATATGGAGATTTCCAGGCAGGGTTCTCCGCGCTTTTATGCCATAAAATCCCTGGAAAACCCGGGTATTGTACCGCCGGAAATATTAAACTCCCCCAAAATCACCCATGAGTTGGAAGCAGCGAATAAACAAATTAAAAAATTGCACAATAAAGATGCGTTTGAAACTATTTCCTATGAACGCCACCACCTCGCCATGAAAATGATGGAGGATATTTCTCATTTTATCGATCGCAGGACCATTCCTTTCCGGGAAAAACTCGACCGGTACTTACTTCATCCGATTCTCGGTTTTTTTCCTTTAATGGTTTTCTTTCTTCTATTCTTCGGCATGATCTACCTGGCCGGTAATGTGTTGGCCGACCTTGCAGCCATTCCCCTCCAATACATTCCTAATTTATATGGCGGTTTGAAAGATACATATCCGTTCTGGTGGTTTACTCTCGAAGGTATTTACCTCGGTTTGGAAGGCGCCGTCGGGATCGTATTGCCTTTTTTCCTGCCCTTAATCTTCCTGGCATCTATTTTTGAAGATACTGGGTATTTATCTCGAATGGCTTACCTACTGGATGGGTTTATGCACCGGATCGGGTTACACGGGAAATCCGTGGCCCCGTTTATACTCGGTTTCGGATGCACGGTGCCGGCGGTCTACAGTATTCGTATCCTTGAAAACAAGAGAGAGCGGGATTTAACCGCGATGTTGATCCCGTTTATTCCCTGCACCGCTCGCACATCGGTTATATTGGCTACAGCGGCAGCAGTCACGGGTCCGTTGGGAGCTTTTTTCATTTACGTATTGACGATTGCAGTCATCGGGGTTACCGGTAAATTGATGTCGTTATTTATGGGAAAGCCAACCGGGCTGGTCATGGAAATCCCGGATTTGAAAACCCCGTCTATCCGTGTTTCTTTCAGCAAAACATGGTTGAAAACAAAGAACTTTCTCAAGTTTGCGGTTCCATTTTTGGTCGTGGGCAGTATTGTGATGGGGTGGCTCGAATATGCCGCAGTAAACGATATCATCAACCGGGTTTTATCACCGGTGGTCAAGGTTGTATTGGGTTTGGACGAACGATTGGGGTCAACGCTGGTTTACGGTTTTTTTCGAAAAGAGCTGGTGGTGGTAATGGCCAACGGGGCTTTTGGAACGAATAACATCGCATTATGGCCTTTAACCAAAAACCAGGTTCTCGTATTTATCGTATTTGTAACTCTTTATTTCCCTTGTTTCAGTACGTTTATTGTTATGTGGAAAGAATTTGGAAAAAAAGTCGTATTGCTTTCGTCTTTAATCAGCCTGTTAGCTGCTGGGGTTGTGGCGTTTATTTTAAAAACAGTAATCACCTAAGCGATTTCGGGCAATCACGGGAGATTTCCCACTGCGTCTCTTCTTCGTTTCCTCTCCTCTTGGTTTCTTTCTTTTCAAAAAAAGGGATTGTTTTTTTTATTATTCAATGGTATGATTTTTCTCTAAGGGAGTCGTTCCTGTAACATAACACATGAGTGACAGAAAAGTTAAAGTAAATTTAATAGTAACATGCAGCCAGGAAGTAAGAATTTAAATTTAAAGGTGAGGTCGCTATGTCGAATGAAAAAGAACAAGTCACGCAAGACGCAAAACCGGATGTAAAAAAAGGTTTTTTTAAAAAATTCCCCGGCCAATTCTGGTTGGTGGTTTTATTCGAGTTTTTTGAACGCGGTTCATACTATGGTATGATGAGTTTCTTGTCCGTGTATTTCGTGGATGTTTTGAAAATTCCGAAAGAAAATGTGGGGGTAATCAAAGGAGTCATTCAACCCTTGCTCTATTTTTTACCCATTATTTCCGGTGCCATCGCCGACCGTTTCGGATACCGTAAAGTGTTGATGGTAGCTTTTGCTTTGTTAGGCAGCGGTTACTTCCTGACCAGCCAGATGACCACGTATACTGCCGTATTTGCTGCATTGGTGGTGATGGGTTTCGGCGCCGGTACATTCAAACCCATTATATCGGGAACTATCGCCCGCATAACGGATAAATCCAACAGTACTCAGGCCTTCGGGATCTTTTATTGGTCCATCAACATGGGCGCTTTCTTATTCCCCTTGATCCTGGTTCCTTTCTTAAAAAGCATCAACCCTGCCTACGTGATTATCGCTTCCGCTATTTGTACCGCCGCCATGATCATCCCCACCGCCCTGTTTTTCAAAGAACCGGTAAAAAAGAAAGAAGTGGAAGAAAATGTACAGAAACGAGAAAAAACAACCCTGATCCAAACCCTGGCCAACGCATTTGAAATTATCTATTCACCCGTTGTGCTGCTTTTGAACCTCATGAAAAAATGCCGGGTCACTCGCGTGGTTGTTCCCATTATATTAATTGCCTTAATGGCTTTTTCTATTTTTCAATACCTTCAAACTCCCTCCGCTTCCGAAAAATTCCCTGCTTTCGGTATCGATAAAGAGAACGGCATTCTACTGTTTACTGTTGATCGAAATATGTCGCAGAAAAAACCGGTTTTCGCCTTGGACCCGGAAAAAGAAAAAAAACCTCAATCATGGAACCTGACCATATATAAACCGGCGTACCTCGACGAAAAAGAAATGGAAAAACTGGTAAACGAGGCGAAGGAAAAAGCGGGTTTAACCTTAACACCGACTGAGATTAATGGATACCTCGCTCAATCGAGCAAAAAAATCGAATTGATTTTTGAAACAGACAAATTGTTAACCAAAGAGTTTGTGACTTTAAAAACCTCGGATTCCCAATTCAAAGTGATTTTGAAAAGCGTAAAGGATTACCCGCAATATAAAGATAAATTGTTGACGGAATTACATAAAACCCCTGCATTGGTAGGGATAGGGGAGAAAGCGTGCAACCGCTTGTATGAAGCGTTGACTGCGAGGCCCTTCTTTCTTTTCTTTGTCATATCCGTGATAATGATCGGTCTTTTTATTACCGCCGTTTCGTTGAAGCGAGCGCAGCAATTCCCGGTTGGAACAAAACCCACCGGTTTGAATGTTCCCATGGTTATCGTGCCTGCCATAATTCTTGTCACCTGGTTTTTACCCGGTCTTACGATCCTGGGAAAAATCATTTGTTCCGTCATTTACTTTTCGATCCTCTCTCTCTTTGTTATCGATAAATCGGATTCCCGCAAATTTATCGATCATGCCAAATTCCTGTTGATGATCGTTCTTTATTCCGGTTTCTGGGTGTTGTATTTCCAGATGTTCGATTCCGTTTTGTGGTATGTGCAAGCCTTCGTGGATGCAGCCTCCCTGAACAATGCCGTGAACGGGTTCCTCGGCATCTTCGGTATAAAAATCGATTGGTTTTTCGATGTCGAGCACGTAACCGTCATTAATGCCGCTACTATTATTATATTGCAATTGCTCATTTCCAGCATCGTTAAAAACAAGAAAGCCATGCCCACCATGATAACCGGGATATCCATAGCGACTTTAGGTATGGCGGTCCTGGCTATTTCCACCCAGATATGGGTTTTCATGGCCGGTATCATTATTTTCTCCATCGGCGAAATGACCGCGCATCCCAAATTTATCAGTTATGTCGGTTTAACTTCTCCCACAGACCGCAAAGCCATGTACATGGGATATATTTTCTTATACGGCGTATTCGGCAGCTCCGTCGGAGGTATCCTCGGCGCCAAGCTTTACGTGCATTTTGTCGATAACTTGAACCAACCCCGCACCCTGTGGTTGATCTTCAGCATGATCGGTGTGGTAACCATTACCTGCTTATTACTGTACAACAAATTCTTCGCACCGAAAAAAGACTAAAGACCAGGGGCTCTTTTCGTGAAGCCCATTGCATGGGCACGCTGTGCCATCCTGGGGCTTCCTTAATTCTCAGCCGCTGCGGAAAAGAAAAAAGAAAAAAAGCGGGGCGCCGAAGACAAATTATGATGATTGTTTGAAAGCGATCATCGCGTAATCCTGGCCCACATTCATCCGGTTGGAAAGATTTTTTAGTAAGTCGACAGTGGGAGAATGCGGAGCCCCGGTAACGATATATTGATCCTGGGGGATTGAAACACGCACGCATTCCTGTTTTTTAAACCCGGCATGCGAAAACATAAACGATAGCGTCGGGGGGAGAATCGGCCGGCGATGAGTGGGATCAGCATAGAAGTTGCATGATCCGACAAGGAGGTTCTCCGGGTTAGGCGTCTCCAGGATCAGTATCCCACCTGAAGCCAGGGTTCGCCATGCTTCAGTCAAAATACTTAATAACATATTAAAAGACAAATGCTCGATAATATGGAAACCGGTAATACCGGAGAGAGAGTTGTCGGGGATTTGTTGCAGGTATTCGAATACATCCGCTTGTTCAACGGAGAAACTGCGGTTCCGGCTTTCGTGGATCATATGGGCATTCAGATCGATCCCCCGCGCAGGGATATTATTTTCTGCCAGTAGTTCCAACCATTCCCCACGGCCGCAGCCAATGTCAAGGAAACCGGGGGCCCCGATATTTCGGACCTGTTCCACATAAGGCAAGTAAACCTTCAATCGATTTTTTACATCTTCGCGGCTCCCCCGGAAATACTCTTCAAAACCGTAATAAAACGAGTCGATCGGTCCGATTCCGCCCACGTGCTCCGGTCCCCATTCCATTTCTATTCGTTTTTGTAAGTTTTCTAACGAAACCTGCAAGTTTTTTACCTCGTTTTGCAGTGCCCGGTTTTGTCCCACTAATCCGTCCAGTTCAAAAATACGGCGGACTTGTTTCAATCCGCGCCAGGACATTTTTAGTTTCGACATGAATGATGTTTGATTCATTTTTGATTTATCTAGTTTCGTCATACTTGTATTTTAAGAGAAAATAGGTTGAAATGCAATAGATTCCAGTTGTTTTTCGTGGTTTTTTGACTGTCCCGAATGCCGCTAAGATAAGCCTAAAATTTGTTTTAATCGAATCAATAGGGATGTTTGGGGCAGACACACCGGTCTGCCCCTACAGGATACCCAAATTTTCGTGCGGGATCGCCATTTCGTAGGGGAGAACCGATGTGTTCGCCCCCGATCCCCAATTCATCATTCATCACTTTTTCCCCAATTCACCATCAGTTTGTCGGAACCTTTTTGTAAACCATCACGGATGGACAGGTACCGACACCTCCCAAAACTTTATAATGTTAATAATCAAAAGCTTTTCTGGTCGTCGAAGACATATTTGACGGTGTATTTCGGTTTTGGCTCCGGCTTGACCGGGGCAAGTTTAAAGAAAAGAAAAAGGGCGGCAGTCAAAGAGAATTCCCCGCAGATATGCGCGGGTGTCACATAGGTGTGCGTGAACGGCACACATTTATGCCAAAACGTCGCATATTTATGCGTGATCGGCACACATTTATGCCAAAACGTCACACATTTATGCGCGAGCGGCATAGGGGAGTGCGTGGGTGTCACATAGGTGTGCGTGAACGGCACACATTTATGCCAAAACGTCGCATGTTTATGCGTGATCGGCACATATTTATGCCAAAACGTCACACGTTTATGCGCGAGCGGCATAGGGGAGTGCGCGGGTGTCACATATTTGTGCGCAAACGGCACACATTTATGCCAAAACGTCGCATATTTATGCGTGATCGGCACACATTTATGCCAAAACGTCACATATTTATGCGCGAGCGGCATAGGGGAGTGCGTGGGTGTCGCATATTTGTGCGCAAACGGCACACATTTATGCCAAAACGTCGCATATTTATGCGTGATCGGCACACATTTATGCCAAAACGTCACATGTTTATGCGCGAGTGTCACATAGTTTGACGATTTCAAGGACATTCTTGACGACATTCTTGACTGTCCCCTTTTTTTCTTTTTTTCTTTTCCGCAGCGGCTGACCATTAAGGAAGTCGCAGGATGGCACAACGTGCCATAATAACCCCCCCCCACGCAGTGGGGCGGAGTCAGGCACTCCCACAAACATCGTACGATAAACCGACTCTGCAATAAAACCCGACATAGTGGGGTGGTTGCAATAGGAAAGGAATTCTTATATAATATAATTTCAAATTCAATTAAGGCAAAGGTCTATTGAATAGAAAACAGGATGAGCGATAATAAAAACAGCCGTTTCGGGATTCTCAGTTTAACTGCCCACCAATATAGGAACTCCTTTAAAAATATACTGGAGTTCTATTTATATTCGATTTCCGTACTGACCCGTTTTTTTTCGATTCCCCGAAAGGGAGGGGTATCGAGGCTGGTGTTGTTTCGCCAGATTCTATTTACGGGCTGCGACGCGCTGGCGTTGATGGGTTTTATTGCCATCAGCACCAGTGCATTGGTTATCCTGGAAGTCCATCAAATAATGGGCCAATTGGGAGAAGGCGGGCTCATCCATGAATTGATCGTCGTGATTGTCATCCGGCAGCTCAGCAGCCTTTTTGTGGCATTGGTGGTCATAGCCCGGTCCGGTGCAGCCATTTCAACAGAGCTGGGGAATATGGTGGTTCACCAGGAGATCGATCTTCTTCACTCCTTCGGGATTTCGCCTCTCTCTTACCTGGTTATTCCCCGTGTCGTGGGTGTGGTGGTATCGGTATTGACCCTCACATTGTATTTTAATTTCATTGCAATTGTGGGAGGGGCACTTTTTGCCAACTTTTTCTATGGAATGCCTGTTTTCAATTTCATTCACCAGGTCATCCGGGAGATGTCGTTCCTCGACTTACTGAGCCCGGTGATTAAGTCGTTCTTATTCGGCCTTGCCATCGGTTTGATCTCTTGCTTCCAGGGATTAAAAGTCAAAGGAGCCAGCACCGAAGTTCCACAGCGGGCGATCCATTCGGTAGTCAACTCCGTCATGGCTACCGTGGTATTAAACATCTTTGTTACATTGTTGGAATTTTTATGAGCAAAGCAATGGATACCGAACTGCTGAAAGTAAAGGGTTTAAGCTTCCGGGTGGATGACGATTCGAATTTCCGGGATATTCATTTTTCTATCGACGCAGGAAAAGGATACGTGATTGTATGTGAAAACGAGAACGCATCGAATATTCTGTTAAAATCGGCGGCTGGACTTTTACCTGGACCGTTAGAACCGGGATATATATTTTTCAAGGGCAAAGACGTGTACAGCCCTGATGAAAAAGAGATAAAAGAAATACGGAAAGAAATGGTTTTTGTTTTTCGTGAAGGTACCATGATCTCCAACCTCACCGTACAGGAGAACCTGTTTTTACCGCTTCTTTATCATTACCCGAACACCGATAAAAAAACGGCGATGGAGAAGATAGCGGAAGATTTTAATTTCCTGGGAATTCCCGATGTATCGATGCAGCGCCCTGCTGAAATATCTTTTTACGATAAAAAGAAACTGGCTTTCATTCGCGCGGCGCTTCAACAACCCAATTTGATTTTAATGGATAGGCCATTGTTTAACCTCGATTCCTCGGACCAGGAGCAAGTGGTTCGCTATTTAACGAATTTAAAGAAAAAGGGAGTCGCATTTTTAATGGAGAGCCAGAGCCGTTCCATACTGGACGCACTGGCAGACGAAGTCATTATCATCGAAGAGGGAAAGCCTGCCGTGACAGTGGGAAAAGAAGACCCCGCTTTTACGAAACTCGCAGACCTTTTCAGGTAAAAGTAAGGATAGACATGAAAAAAATCGATCCTCTCACCAGGAGAAAACAATGAATTTTAAATTTAAACATACCGAAAAAATCGTGGGAACCTTCGTTTTTATTGCCCTGGTGATTTTGATTACCGGGTTGGTTTTAATCGCATTATCCAAAAAGATTTTCGTTGAAACGTATGCCTATCGCACCAAACTAATCGATGCCGGCGGACTATCGGTGTCCACTACCTTGAACTTCAAAGGCTATGAAATTGGGAGGGTCAAGAGTTTCTCCCTCGATCAAAACAACAATATCGACGTAGAATTGGGAATATATGAGAAATATCGGGATAAAATCGTTGTAGGTTCGGTCATATACCGCCAGGTGAACCCCATCACCGGGAATATGTCGTTAATTTTTCTTTACCCCAACCGGTTTTCCGTTAAACTGGCGGATGTCGGCATCAATTCGCTGGCACTCCGGGAAGGAAGCTATATTCCCTCCCTGGATATGCCCGACGGTCAAAAATTATTGGAAGATAAAATCGTGGAAAAAAGCGGGGATGTGATCTCTATTATATTTGAAGATACCCGGGATTTTATGTCCAATATCCGGCAGGAATTCCAATTAAAAAAAGATTCGGTTAAAACATTTTTTGAAAAAATCGACGGTTTCTCCCAGAGTTTATTCGAGAACAAGGAGGTTTTCGATCATTTGAACCGGTTATTATCCCCCGGTGACGGTCCCATTTTCACTATGTTAAATCAATATACGGAAGTGGCAAACCGGTTGAAAACTTCCGCGGACCAGTTGAACCAGATGCTCGATAATTATAAGAACCCCGAAGGCCTGATGAACAAGATGTTGATGGTGCGGCAGGATCAATTGGGACTGGCTGTTGAAAACCTGAATAAAGACCTGGCCGCACTGCATGAAATCCTGGCGGCACTGAAAGAGCAATCTCCTTTAATGGCACGGGTGTTGGACAGGACCGAAAAAACATTGCAATCGCTTAATAACCATCCCCTGCTGCGGGGAGGAATCAAAAAAGAAGGTTCCAACGCCAATACCAGTAAGAAAAAACGGGTGGATATAAACGAATGAAAAAATATACGATTATATTATCTTTGCTGTGTATGGTCCTGATTCTAACCGGCTGCTCATCGCTGCCGAAAGAAGTCGCTCCCCAAACCATCGAAATGGCCCATATCAAAATGAAACTGGCCCGCGAAGCCCAGGGACGCCAGGCCTATGCCTCTGCCCTGCGCCTTTTCGCCGATGCTTACGAGCTCTTTACACGGGCAGACCATATCCGGGGCAAAATCGACTCCGGTTTGTCCATTGCCCGCCAATATTTCTACCTCGATAAAAAAGCGGAAGCCGAAACCTGGATTCAAAAAGCCTCCGATTGGATCAAGTGGAACGCCCAGGAAATGTTGGGCGCTAAAGCCATCCTCCTGATCGAAATGGCATTTTCTAAGGATGACCATCAAACCGTGGTGGATATCGCTAAAAAAACCTTTACACCAAATATTGAATGGGAAACGGAAATCCTCTGCTATGACGCCGCATCCAGGTTAAAATTAAAAATGGACTATTCCCCGGATCTTCAAAAAATACTGGCAAACCTCCCTTTACTCGAAAAACGTTTTGAAAAAAATAAATTGGAAGACCCCGAAGTACTCAGTTTAGGTTATTTTTATGCAGGCCATATTCTCTGCACCGCCGAGAAAAAATGGAGAGAAGCCCTGGTCTTTTTCGCAAAAGCAAAGGATGTCGATTCTCTCATCGATAATCCCTACGGAGTAGGCAAGAGCCTGTATTCCCTGGGATGCTGTTATATGGAATTGGGTGTCGAGAAAGAAGCCAGGAGCAGCTTTGAAAGGGCTTTGGAGATTTTTACACTTTTGAAGGACCCTGTAATGGTGGAAAAGATTACCGGGAAAATCGATTCTTTTTCAAAAAAAACCGATTAACCGATCCACGGGTTTCAAGTTTTATCCAATACTTTCCGGATGGCAGCCGCCAGGTCCCGCGCCAGGATCGGTTTCATAATATATTCCTGGAAACCCATAGCTTTTGCTTTATCTTCGTTCACCAAATCGCTGAAACCTGTACAAAGAATGATCGGGATATTCCTGATTTCCAGTATCTTTTTGGCCAAATTGGCCCCGGTCATTTCGGGCATAGTCATATCGGTAATCACCAACTGGAAAGAATCCGGGGTGGCCATGAAACGGTGAAGGGCTTCGACGCTGTTGGTAGTGGCCGTCACCTGGTAACCCAGCTTGCGGAGCATTTCCCTTCCCATCGATACGATGGGCAGTTCATCATCGACAAAGAGGATATGTTCGGTTCCGGTCGGTAGTTGGTCGATGGGGACGTTTTCCGCTGCTTCGTTCTTTTTGTCGATGCGCGGGAGGTAAATAGTGAAGGTGGAGCCTTTCCCCGGTTCGCTGTAAACGCCGATATGCCCGTGATGGCTTTTAATGATACCATGAACCACTGCCAATCCCAGTCCTGTACCTTCTCCTTTTTTCTTAGTAGTAAAATAGGGGTCGAAGATGCGGTCCAGGATGGCACGTGTCATACCGTGCCCCGTGTCGCTGATTTCCAATCGTACATAAGGACCCGGTTCAATCCCGATTTCACGACTAATGGAATCCTGGAGTGGAATATTAAAGGGTTTTAGCGAAACCGCCAGGATTCCCCCATTTTCCCGCATTGCATGGTAGGCGTTGGTGCAAAAGTTCATGAGGACCTGGTGAATCTGGCTGGGGTCTGCATGTACCGTCCCGCAGTTGATATCGATATCTTGTTGAATCTGGATGGTTTTCGGGATTGTAGCCCGGAGCAGGTTTAAGGCCTCTTTAATGACGTAGTGTAATTCCACCGGTTTCCGTTCCGGCGTACTCTGCCGGCTGAAAGTCAGGATTTGTTTGATTAGGTCCCTGGCACGTTTTCCTGCCCTGAATATTTCATATAGCATGGACCTGGCTCGATTCTCTTTGGGAACGAAATCCATAGCTAATTCGGAATAACCGATAATAGCAGAGAGGATATTGTTAAAGTCATGGGCGATCCCGCCGGCCAAAGTGCCGATGGCTTCGAGTTTTTGTGCTTCCAGCAGTTGTTCTTGCAGTTTTTCCCGTTCGGCTTCGGTTTTCATCCGTTCCGTGATATCCCGGATGCTGGTTCGCAGTCCCAGGTATTTGCCGTCCCTTCCATAAATCGGTTGAAACGATTGACTGACCCATCGCACTTCGCCGTCTTTTCGACGGATACGGAAGTTGATATCGTCCCCCGAAATTCGTTTTTTCAATCCTTCTTCCAGTAACTGTGTTATTTTTCCCCGGTCTTCTTCCAACACCATCAATTCGATGGGGTTTGGATGGATCATGTATTCATCCTGGGTATAACCCGAAATACGTTCCACGGCAGGGTTAGTCCAGGTAATCGTATTATCCGGGCCGATCCAGTTTTCCCAGTCATATGTAAAATCCGCAATGGCGCGGAATCGTTCTTCGTTTTGACGGAGGGCATCTTCCACTTGTTTTCGTTCTACTATTTCACGGTTTAATTGGATATTTGCCTGGGTAAGCTCTGCCGTACGTTCATTAATCCTATTCTCCAACCGGTCGTTGGCTTCCTGGAGTTTAAGTTCTGCCCGCATTCGCTGGATACCCAGCGCGAAATATTCTGCCAACCGGATGACGGTATCCAGGTCATAATTGGTATAATTCCCCATTTTGTTGGCCAAAGCGATCATTCCGACGATTTGATTTTCCAACATTACCGGTACCCCAAGGAAAGAGTGGAGTGGGATATGGCCTTCCGGTGTACCGATGGATACCGGGTGAAGGGACGGCTCATTGGTAAAAAATGGCTGTTTGGTGTTGAGACAGTGTCCCCATATCCCTTTATACAGCCCATTGGGTTGAATGGGAAATACTATCTTTTTATACTCTTCCGAAACCTGGCAGTTTTCCCTCTGCATTTTTGTAAAGGTGTGACATATCATGTCATTGGTTTCAGGGTCTATAGTGGCGACAAATCCATGTTGGCTGCCGGTCAGGATTTGTGCTTGTTCAAGTATTTGGTCGGTAACTTGTTGGATCGTATATGAAGGAGAAATCAACGGTTTATAGAGTTCGGATAAAGCGGCATTGATATAAGACTCATGGATGAGCGTATCCCCGGCGATTTTGCGTTTGGTAATATCTCTAAAAACCAGGATTGCGAATGTAAATTTTCCGCTTACATCCGGCATTCTCGAATATGAAATATCGAAGTATCTTTCTTTTTCACCCGTCACTGCTTTGGCTTCGATCTCCTGGCTGCCGGGCGAATTCTCCCCCGGGAGTATTTCTTGTGGTAACCAGTGAAATAGGTCCAGCACATTTTTTCCTATAAAGCTTTTCCTTGCCGGTGGAAGGTTTTTTTCATCCCCCGGGGATTCCTTTAAAGAAGTGGCAGAAGAATGATAATAATAGGCACCTGGGGTAATATCCGGATCGATCAACCGGGCTGCGCTGAAGTTCAGGTTTACCACATCGTGTTTTTCATCTAACAGTATCGCTGGATCCGATAGGCTTTCGAATACCGTTAAATACACATTCTTTTCCTTGGTCATCCACCGGTTCGCGTTTTGCAGTTCCGCTAATTTTTCTTCGGAAGGAACCCGGGTCCATTCCCCGCAGATGGCGACTTCGATCCTGTCGAAACCCCGGTGAATGTAATAAAAATATTTTTCACGTTTTTTTTCATCGCCGATGTGGGAGTGAACCAGGTCGACGTAGGACTGCCGGTAGTATTTCATTAAACCCAGGAACATGGATAGAGTAATACCCCGTTTACGGTGTTTTTGTGCTTCCAGGATACCGAAAGCCGTGAGCGGGTCGTCATCGTAACCGGTATCGGCATCGATTTCAGGGTTCTTGTCGAATTTGCGGCAGTAATTTGCAAACGAGGAGGTTAAACCGGCGATGGATATTCTCCATGCTTCTTCCAGGGTAGAAGTATACCGCGTATATTGCCTCTCTTTCGCGTACTCGAGAACCCGTTTAACCAACCAGCTCTCATTTGCTTCCATCAATGTGATTAAAGTCTGCATGAGATGCCTATCGTTCTGCCGGAACAAAAATTATTTTCTTTTAAGGATACATTCTACATGAAATATAATTTAAATTCAATCACCCACCACACTGCGTGTGGATTTTATCGCAGCGCCTGGAAATCGTTCACCCTTCTCGCTTCATTAATCATATTCATCGCGGTACAAATAATTATACCCGATAGACCCGGAGGGATTTCGAACCACCCACCTGCCGGTTTCTTCTTCTTTGATATATATAGCAGAATTGTTATGATCGGTCTCTCCTGTGCCCGGTTGTTTTGTTTCTTCTTTTGCTTCCGTTTCCTTTTTCTTTTCCATTTTCATTTACTTTTACGTCACTTTGCCTTCTAAAAAAAATTTTGGGAGGTGTCGGAACCTTTTTTTAAAAAGGTTCCGACAAATTAATTCCCGGTTCACCGGCTGCCTCGTGTTTTGAAAGATACCCGCATAGGGACCAGCGGCACCCCGGTTTTGCTCATAAAACCCATCTTCTCTTCGGAGTTGAGCCAGAAATCATAGTTCCAACCCGGCCTCAGTTTAACGGGGATGATGAGGGACATGTGTCCCACCTGGTAATAGGGTTTACCATTCAGTTGGAGAGCGGTTTCTCCCCCGGCGATAATGGACCATGATTGGTCCCGCATGGGGCGATCGAAGCTGATAATGACAAATTGAAGGCCCGGGTCTACATCCGTTGCCCCGTTCCCGGGGATGATGTCCGTAACTTTGGGGGCCTGGTCCAAACGGTTGGAATACCGGTCGAAGAAAGCCGCGATCTTCGGTATAAAAGATTCGAAAGTGGGAAAATCCACCCGGTTGGATTCATATTCTCCCAACAAAACAACCAGGTCATCCATCCAGGCGAATTTGTTTTTGACTTCTTCCAATATCGCCTTACGTGCGGCTTCGGTTCCTTCTGCATATTGCAAATATCGAACCACGCACGCCCGGATCACGGATTCATACATCATGATCTTCCAATCCCCATAATGCTGCCGGTTCATGGATTCCCCTACATATGGGAATAAGCTCTCTCCCGCTTTTTTAAAGGATGCCTCGTATTTGTCTATCAACGGGTTGACATAGGAGTGGCAAAATTCATGGATGATGGTTGAAACCACGCTTTTTTCAAAGAGGGGGGCACCGTTTTTGTCCAGCGCCCACACACCCAAAATGCTGTATATTTCCTCGCTTTCATACCCGACCCGGACCCGTACGCCGTAAGAATGCCGGCCATTGGTCAACCCCGGGATGATGACGAATTTAGCGCCGCTGCGCGAACCGAAAAACCGGTCGAACCAATCCAATTTGGCTTTCTCGTCCAATAATTTTCGAACCCGTTCCAGGGTAATGTTATATATATCTTCCCGGTTGGAGTAAAACAAGCTGAAATTCGTTTCTCTGACAAAATTTCGTGCGGCTTCAAGGAATTGGCGGGCCTCCGATACTTCCCAGCGTTTGTCCAGTGAGGCGGGCCTCGGATCGAAAGGTACTTTCTCTTCCAGGTCTACCGCATCCTTGATGTGAACCGCCATATTCATGACCGCGTCAAACGATATCCCCCGGTTCCGGGTTAATTTTGAAGCCAACCGAACAACTTCATGATCGCTGAATTTCCCGAAATACGTATCTGTGTAGTTATTGTATGAAGTCACGACCCCCTGGTTGTATTCCGGTCTTCCTGCCAGGCGGAAAATAATTCCCATCAATTCTACGCGGGGATCGGTTTTTATTTCTATGCTGACAGCTTCCGAAACTTTCGAACCGGGATATGAAATATGTACGCATAGAAACGCGGGTAAAAGCAAGAATAACCCTATAACACACCGCCTTATGATGTAATTTTTACTCGCCGAAAAGTTTTTCATGGGGATCTCCTTTGCCCTTTGGTTTTAGAAATACCCGGTAGAATTCGCTTAGGAACCCATCGTATTCGATTTCTGTCAGGTTCTCAAGGATTTCGTATACTTCTCCCAGGTATTTTTTTCCCATTGGGGTATTCTTTTCATTTAAATAGTATCTGGCAAAATATAATAATGAAGCAGCTTTATATGCGGGGTCTTCGATTTTTAAATAAACTTTCGAAGCTGCGTTTAATTCTTTCTTTTTGATATACACATCGATCAAAGCCACGGATACTTCCGATAGTAATAATTTCTTATAATCGCTGTATTCCTGGCGTTTATAATAGTCCTGGATATCCAGTAAACCCCTGGTGTAATTAACCTGGCGGTAAAGGCCTACCAGGGAGTAGAAATCCGCGCCTTTCGAGGAAAATACGTCTTGCTCGATGGGGATTTCATTCTTTTTCAAAAGAGCCGCCGCTTCTTTTAATACTTTAATGGCTTCGGCATATTCTTTAGTGCCCAGGTAGTATCGTCCCAGTTCGAAATACAGGGTGATCCGGTGAATGGGTACCGGCAGTTGGGTTATTAATTGTTTGGCGCCGGTGTGGTCCTTGTTTTTCAATAGGTCCGACCCGATTTTAAAGATCATCTCCGACCGGGCCTCAGGTGTCGAAAGGTTCCCTGGATATTGGGCCATTTGAAGTGCTTCGTCGTATTTCTTCATTTTGATATCCAGCAGGATCAGGATTTTAGCGATGGCTTCGATTTCTTCGGTTTCATCCCCTCCTCCTTCTCTTTCTCCTTCCGTGTAACTCGATTTCTTTTTGGAAAGTTTTTCGATGGAATAGGATAAATCGATTTTGCTCAACGTATCGGATTTTTCGATGGAATCCCACATATCTTTTAGGCAGGTCAGGGACCCGTCGTCGGAAGTCACTTGTTCGCAGGAGCAAAAGTCCATCAGTTGATCGAGGATTTTTCCCGCCCGGTCCAACTCTTTCATCCGCAGAAAGCGGTCGATGCAGCCCATCATATTATCCAGGTATAAATAATAATCGCTCTTAGGGATTAGTTGAAGGCCTTTTTCCAGGAAATATTTTGCTTTGCTGGTGTCGTTAAGGTCGATAAAAATGTCCGAATAATTGAGAAAGACCAGGAATTTCTCGGGATAACCCGGTTTATTGCCTGTGCAATTTTTTTGAAGGCTCATCATTTTCTCGAAGGTTTTTTCGGCTTCTTCTTCCATTTTGGCATGTTTGTAGATTTTGAAAACCTGGCCCAGGTTAAAGGATTGGCGGGTGCAATCGGAAGTCATTTCCATCGATTTATCGAGAGCCCTTTCCAGTACTTTTTTCAATTCTCCTTTTTCGTTGATTTTGGCGTAAAGGGTGCCGATCTTGATTAAGTATTCGGAGCTCATATGGGCGTATTTTACCTGTGATACCCACCTGGAGAGTGTTTTAAGAATTTTTTTATTGAGGTGTTTATCCAGGTAATTGCTTTTTAAAATAAAGCGCAGTAGCTCGCTTTTTTCTTCTTCATAACCTGGTTGATGAAAAAAATTTAGAGCTTTTTCAACTTCTCCCAATTCCAGGAGGATCAATTGGTATTTAATCATATCGAACCGGATCCCGGATTTCTCTATATCGGCGTTACTCGACGAATTTGAGTTACCCGGTCGATTTATCAAGCGTGACAGTTTTAAATACCATTGGATTTCCGCGGATTTAGGAAAAATAGCGCAGGTCAGTGGGAACAGTATCAAGAGGAAAGTCAAATACTTCTTAACCATTTCGATGTCCTATTGTAAAATTCGCGTTTGATCATCGCATTAATATTAATTGTATCACAAGAGGATCGACTTTTCAATTTTAACCCACTACGTCCAGCAATTCTCCTTTTAAAAAAATTGTATCTGATTAACATCTGGATTGTCCTTTACCGTGTATGGTATCAATGCGTGCGCGAACCTGCGGGCATCCCGACATTGTTTTCTGATGAGGGTTTCG
>Ga0105104_10000291_pt1 | contig 37984 bp, 35 predicted proteins | sample PPLLaktember2015_3_FD_87034 | JGI IMG/M metagenome (GOLD analysis project Ga0105104, IMG submission 87034) | Freshwater sediment microbial communities from Prairie Pothole Lake near Jamestown, North Dakota, USA - PPLs Lake P7 Core (6) Depth... | ecosystem: Environmental > Aquatic > Freshwater >... | reverse complement strand
GTTTGTCAGGAAAGTCCAGTCCAAACCGCCGATTATGCCTTTTATGTCCGGCCCGAACGATAAGCTGTAGCCGCAGACAACCCATTGGATGCTTATTAAGCAGATAGCCATGAATCACTGCATAAGCACCGAGAGCATATTCTTGCGGCGGACAAGGCCCCCATAGAAAAACGCAAGCCCCGGCGTCATAAGTAAAACCAGCGCCGCCGATATCAAAACCCAGGCCGTATCGCCTGTGTCGATTGTCGATTGCTGTTGACTTGCCAAAGAGCTAACTGCATTTATCTGGCTTGTTTCGCCGAAAGCTGTTGTCGCGGTCAGCAAACAGACCAACGCTATTGTCAGATTTTTTTTCACTTCTCAGCGCTCCTTCAAAGGTTAAGAACGCGTCTTCATTCTTGTTTACATAAAACGGCTGTATTGCCTAACTAAAGCAACTATCGTGCCAGCAATGGCTTTTTATGGCCGTTTTAACGCAACATCCTGTAAACAATGAAGTTACAACAACTTAAACCATAAAGCAGCCGAAAAGTGAGTTTACATTATTGTATTTTTCGCAAAGAAAAATTACATATTTGTCGTTTTATCCGATAGCAACGCCATCCCTTTCACCTGTCCTGATGCGGACACATTCGTTGAGGTCGATAACGAAAATCTTGCCGTCGCCGATTTTCTCCGTTCTTGCTCCGTCGATTATCGCTTTGACAGTCGGCTCGACGAATTCCTCGTTGACGGCAATCTCTAATTTGACCTTTTTAAGCAAGCTGCCCTGTTCCTTGTGCCCCCGATAGACCTCGGCGACGCCTTTTTGCCTTCCGCGACCTACAACATTCGATACGGTTACCAGATGAATCTCTTTTTCAGTCAATTTTTTAAGCACCTCATCGAGGCGGTCGGGTTGAATTACTGCGATTATATATTTCATTGGTTTTTTCCTTTCTAATCAATCAGGGTATAAGCGGCCTCACGGTGCTGAGTCAGGTCAAGGCCGACGCGTTCTTCGTGCTCGCTTACGCGTAATTTCATTACTATATCCACGGCTTTAAGCAGGACTATTCCGGCAACGAAAGAATAGACCGCCGTGATGAGCACCGCCTTGAATTGAATCCAAAGCAGAATAGGATTTCCGTAGAGCAGGCCATCTGCACCTGCGGGATTGACCGCTTTTGAAGCAAAGATACCGGTAGCAATCGCTCCCCAGATGCCGCCTACGCCATGGACGCCGAAGGCGTCTAAGGTATCGTCGTATCCGAGCACATTTTTGAAATAAGTTACGGCAAACCAGGGAATAACGCCCGCGCCGATACCTATCCAGATAGCGCCCATCGGGTTGACGTAGCCGGATGCGGGAGTAATCGCGACTAAGCCGGCGACCATACCGGTAATCAAGCCCAGTGTCGTGGGTTTTTTGTGTTTGAGCCAGTCAAGAAGCGCCCAGGACACACCCGCTGCCGCCGCGGCGATATGTGTTACTGTAAATGCGCTGGCAGCCAGGCCGTTTGCGCCAAGAGCGCTACCCGCGTTGAACCCAAACCAGCCGAACCACAAAAGAGCCGCGCCGAGGACAGCAAACGGTAAATTATGAGGGGGCGACATTCCTTCGGGATAACCCTGTCTGCGTCCGAGCATTAGCGCGGCGGCCAGGGCGGTCATACCGGCATTGATATGAACCACTGTTCCGCCCGCGAAATCCAAAGCGCCCCATTTTCGTATGAACCCGCCCACGCCCCATACCCAGTGAGCTACCGGGTCGTAGATAAGCGTTGCCCAAAGCAGCATAAAGACGCATAAAGAGGAGAATTTCATTCTTTCTGCAAACGCTCCGATAATCAACGCGGGCGTTATGATGGCGAACATCATTTGGAACATCATAAATATCTGATGCGGAATCGTAGCCGCATAATCGGCGTTTGGCTCTAGTCCCACGTTTTTGAGGAAAGTCCAGTCAAGTCCGCCAATGAATGAACGATGGTCGGGTCCGAAAGACAAGCTGTAGCCGAAAAGGACCCACTGCAAGCTGATAAGGCAAAGAATCATCAGGCATTGCATCAGGACCGAGAGCATATTTTTGCGTCTGACCAATCCCCCGTAGAAAAACGCAAGCCCCGGGGTCATAAGCATCACAAGAGCGGTGCTTATAAGAACCCAGCCGGTGTCGCCTGTGTCAATCTTAGGTGTCGGGGCCGCGGTTTCTTCGCAAAGTGCGGTCCCAGCGGTAAGTAAAACAAACATCGTTATTACCAGTATTTTTTTCACGGCTTTGTACTCCTAATAAAAATAAGTTTTTAACACGACTGTATGAATAATATATCGCAAAGCTTGTGCCAGAGAATTGCGGAGGGAGTAAAATTTTATAATACCTTGTAAACACTATACTTACGTTTATTATACCGGCAAGACCGTCTTTTGGCTCATCTACAAAAATGTGTTAATAACAGGGGCAAACTACAATATTGTATAAAAAATATGGGCTCCGCCAGCCGTGGAACAGAGCCCATTTTAACAGGGGCCGCCTTTTGAGCGGCCCCCTTTTTGAGTTGCGGGTGAATATTTAGCCGATGGCTTCGCTGCCCCTTTCTTCGGTTCTTATCCTGATACATTGAGGCAGATCGAGGACGAAAATTTTACCGTCTCCGATTTGCCCCGTTTTAGCGCCCTGAATAATCGCCGCGATTGTTCTGTCAACGAAGTTGTCGTTTACGGCGATTTCGAGGCGGACCTTCTTTAACAGGTTGACTTCCATCCCGACGCCGCGGTACGACTCGTGATAGCCCTTTTGCTGGCCGCAGCCAAGCGAGTTGGTTACGGACATTTTGAACACCTCGGCTTTATACAACGTCTGTTTCACGTCGTTAAGCTTGTGCGGTTGAATGTAAGCTATAATCAGTTTCATAATCATATCTCCTTATGGCAAATTGCCGTTACGTTATTCAGTAGTGAAAACCTGGAAACCGCTGTACGCCTCGTTACCGTGCTCGCCGATATCAAGTCCGCGCAATTCCTCTTCGCGAGAAACCCTGATGCCGATTACCGCTTTGAGGATAGCCCAGATTGCCATCGCGACGACGAATACGAAAAGCCCGACAGTTACAACCGCCGCCAACTGTGCGCCGAGCAGCTTAAATCCGCCGCCGTAGAACAGGCCGTTGCCGGTCGCGGTCCCTGTGATTTTATCGATGGCGAATAGTCCGACGCAGATAGTTCCGAAGACACCGTTAACAAGGTGAACGGATAACGCGCCGACGGGATCATCGAGACGCAGGCGGTCAAACATCATAACCGCAAGCACAACCAGAACGCCGGCTATAAGGCCGATTACAATAGAGGCGCCGACGCTTACAAACGCGCAGGGTGCGGTAATCGCGACAAGTCCCGCCAGACAGCCATTGAGGGTCATACCTAAATCTGGTTTACCTAATAACACCCAGGACAAAATAGTCGCGCTCATAATGGCCGCCGCTGCCGCGGTGTTAGTGGTAACGGCGATATGTCCTATTGCATTGGCATCCGCCGCCATTGTTGAGCCGGGATTAAATCCGAACCAGCCGAACCACAGGACAAACGTGCCGAGTGTCGCCAAAGAGAGGTTATGGCCTGGAATCGCTTTGATATGGCCGTTGTCGAATTTACCGATTCGGGGGCCAAGTATTATGACGCCAGCCAGCGCCGCCCAGCCGCCTACGCTGTGAACGACCGTTGAGCCGGCGAAATCGAACATACCGAGTTTGGCAAGCCAGCCGCCGCCCCAAACCCAGTGTCCGATTACCGGGTAAATAAACATTGCCATCGCAAACGAGAAGGCAATAAACGCGACGTATTTAATCCTTTCACAAACCGCGCCGGATACGATGGTCGCCGCGGTGCCGCAGAATACGAGCTGGAAGAAGAATTTCGCCCACAAAGGCACGCCTGTCCAGGAAATCGCGGAGTAAACGCCTTTATAGGCCTCGCCAATCGCCGGCGAATTGTCGGCTCCTCCCGCGAAGAACAGGCCTTTAAGCCCGACCAGCCCGGAGCCATCGCCGAACATCAGGCCCCAGCCGATAATCAGAAATCCCAGCGATGATACCGCGAACACTATGAAGTTCTTCGACATAATGTTGACGCAGTTTTTCGCGCGGGCAAATCCGGATTCGACAGCGGCAAAACCGAGGTTCATAAAAAAGACCAGGAATGCCGTTATCAGGACCCACATCGTGTCCATCATTATTTTTGGTTCCATTGTTTTATCTCCTTAAGAGTTAAACGTTAACAATTATTGCAAACCGTTCAAAACGACGTTGATATTCCGACGCCGAACCAGAGATTGTCGCTTTTGTCGGTTGCCTGGCGGATATCGTCTGCCAGCATAGTCGCGTAGTTGATGCTTGGCCGAATAATCCAGGAATCTATACAGAAGGGCAGTCCAGCGGTAAGCGTCAGGTCGTTTAATTTCGCGCTGTCTACGCCGAAGTAACCGTGGTTGTAGCCCTTGGATCCCCAGCCGACGCTTGCGCCCAAAAGCAATCCGCAATAGCAATTATCGTTGACGACGTATATTTTCTCAAATGTGTGCCCGACGCCAAATTGCACGTAGCTTCCGTCGATTTCATCGATATCGTGATAAAGTTTTATGAACGGCGATAATGGTACGCTCAAGCTAAGGCCGCCGTAGATTTCGGTGGTAGGCCTGAAAACCTGGTTTGGGAACCGGTAATAAATCACACCCGTTGAGAAGTTCAGATTTTCAACGCCCGGTACGGCCGAAGAGTAATCGAGCGTCCAGTCGAACTCGCTGAATTCCCCGGCGTTGTCCGGGACGATTTTATCCGAGTTGGTAAGGTTCATATTCCCCCAAAGCGAACCTGTAAAGCCATAGGCGCTTGCCGAGACGGCCGGCTGAAAAACGCTCTTGTTATCGAGGACCTGGCCTCGCCAGATGTACTTGCTGTAATAATCAGCCGAGATTCCGAACTTGACTGTCTGCTCTTCGGCGGCCATTAAGCCGGATGAAAGAGTTAATAATGTTACCAAACACACCATGCCTGATCTTTTTGACTTCACTGTAATTCTCCTTTCAAAATTTATTTGTGTTAATTTACGCGCAGTCGTCGCGACGGCTGTCTTTGCGTGTTATATAAAGCAATAGCTGTGCCAGAGGCGGATAAGCACAAATATGAGAAGTGTAACTCTTTGTTGGAAAAGGCGTTATCGTGTTTTATCAACCGTAAACGTATATAGAGAAATAACTACATATTTGTAGATATACCCTAAATAGCATACAAAAACGTTGACGCTGGTGCGTATCAGGAGAGCAGTTTCGGATAAATTGCGTATTTTTTAATCTTGTAGCCGAGGATGCGCTCCGTCAGGCCAAGCTCTTTTGCGGCGGTTCTCTGCCGACCGCCGGATTTTTTCAGGGCGTCGATTATCAGCTCTTTTTCTTTATTAGCGATAATCTCATCGAGCGACTGTCCCGAGACCTGCTGGGTCTTTTTAATCATCTGAAGCGACGGGGGCAGATGCTCCGAGCGGATTACATCTCCGTCGCACAAAAGCACGGCCCGCTCGATGCAGTTTTCCAGCTCGCGGATGTTGCCGGGCCAGTGGTAACTCGTGAGCATTTCTATTGCGGGCGTTGATATACGGTTAATGTTCTTTTTATTTTCAGAGGCGTATTTTTCGAGGAAGTGGTCGGCTAATTGCATTATATCGTCTTTGCGTTCGCGCAAGGGGGGCAGATATATCGGAAATACGTTAATCCTGTAATACAAATCCTCGCGAAAAATGCCTTCCTTTATCTGCTGCTCGAGGTTTTTATTGGTCGCGACGATAATCCTGACGTTAGTTTTTATTATTTCCGTTCCGCCTAATCGCTCGAATTCCTTGAACTGAATCACCCGCAAAAGTTTTACCTGTAAATTGACGGGGAAGTCGCCTATTTCGTCGAGGAAAATAGTGCCTCCGTGTGCCCGTTCGAACCTGCCCATTTTGTGTTCGGTAGCGCCGGTGAATGCGCCTCTTTCGTGGCCGAATAATTCGCTTTCCAGAAGCGTCTCAGGCAAAGCGGTGCAATTGACCTTTATGAAGGGTTTTTCGGCCCTGGGGCTGTTATAGTGAATAGCGTGGGCAACGAGGTCTTTGCCGGTGCCGCTTTCGCCGCGAATAAGGACGGTGGCGTTGCTGTCTGCTACCTGCTCGATTAGCCGATAGACCTGCTGCATAGCGTTGGAATGGCCCACCATATTTTGAACTTTGAATCGCGTCTTTAATTCCTGGCGAAGACGGACGTTTTCGTCGCGAAGCTGTCTTTGCTCATTTTCGACGAGCTTGTTCAATTTCACCGCCTGGGCAATCATAGTAGAAATGATATTCAAAATCCTGACGCGGTCGGCGAAGTCATTGGTTTCTTCGGTCTGCCTGTCAACGCTAAGCGCGCCGATGGTCTTTCCTTCGAGCTTGATGGGAACGCAGAAAAACGCGATAGGGCCGCCTTTTGTAAAAGTTCTTGCGCCGGTTTTATGAACGAATCGCGGGTCTTTGGATATATCGGGCACGATGATTTCTTTGCCGGTCGCCACGACGGTGCCGGTTACGCCTTCGCCCATTTTATAGATGCCCATTTTTTTCGACTGTTCGCTGAGGCCGTGGGCGATTTCGATATTGATGGTTTCGGTATCGGGATTGAGCAGGGTAATCGTTCCGCGCTGTAATTTCAGGTGGGTATCGAGCGATTTCAGGATAGAACGCAGGGTCTGCTTAAGGTCGAGCGATTCGGCCAGACCTTTGGCAATATCGTTTAAAAGCTGAACTTCTTTTATTGGCTTAGCACCCATAGTTTTCCAAACGGCTATCGGGAAATAAGATAACAAAATTGTAAGGATAACACAATAACCTACAATATTGTTTACGAAAAATAAGGTAAAACGGCCTTTTCAGTACTAAAAATCGCTTGTGAGCTGGAAAAAAACGATATGGTTATCAGGCAGGGGGGTATCTTTTGCGCTTTCATAGCGGTAGGCGGCGTTGAATCGCCAGTTATCCTGAGCGAAGAATGTAACATCGAAACCGGCCCGGTCTATGACCGGCTTTGGGCTAAATGAAAGATTGCTCGTTTCCCTGTCAAACTGAAGGCCGAGGATCATATCCGGATTAAGATAGTGCGTCAGCCGGACGAACAGGTCCTTGGAATCAGTGCCCATAAAACGACCGATGACTCTGCCTTTATAGAAATAGCCGGGACTGAAAAGGCCGTGAGTATAGAAGGCGTCGGGTTTTCCGGGAATATGGTCGTTGGCATATTCGACGGTCAGGTCGGTTTTGCCGGTTTTGAAGATATCGTAGAAGGTTGCGCCGAATAATGTTCCCCAGTTGCTGGGAAGGCCGCCCGCCTCGTCCTCGCCGACGCCGTCGAAGTATAACTTGACGGATTTTGCAGGCAAAAGCCAGTCGATGGGCAGCAGCACCGAGACGTCGGCGCCTGCCAACTGGTCATTTTCGAGGTTTCCCGCGAGCGATTCGTTATTGGCGAAAAAGGCACGTATGTAATCGGCGAAAGAATAGCCGGGCAGGCCTTCTCCGCCGAATATCATGGTTCGCGACAAACCCAGCTCAACGGCGGGATGGGGCTTGAAATTGATACGCATACCGGTAAGTTTCGGCTCGGGGACGGGCCTGTCTTCCTCAAGCTCAGTTAGAAACCATACGAATTTAAAAGGCCCTAATCCCCGGAATATCCAGGGCAGCTCCATCGGGGCGGGATTCGATATCTTGACCATTTTGAACGGCTCGGCGTTATTGCTCATCAATAGCGAACCATTCTGACCCGGCCCCCACCACATCGAGTCCTTGCCGATTTCGACTTCGATTCTTCCCAGGGCAAGCTTGCCGTATGCCTCGACGAGTTTGACATCCTGGCCTGGGTTCTCGGAAGACCAGGGATATTCGGGATGCAGGGAAAATGCCCCGACGCCGAACAACTGGCCTCTCGATATAAAACCGGCGCGGGCGTTGGAATGTTCATCGAACCGGTCGCCCCTGATGTTTTCTATATCGGGCCTTGATTTTGCATAGAGGTATTTTACATACGGCTCATCAACAGGTTTTAAGCCGTTGAGAATTGGACAGCCGTCAACTGCGCCTATGGTCGCAAGCTCCTGTTCGAACTCTTTTTTGAGCCGGTCGAGGATACCGGCGGTTATTTCGTTTTGCGAGTCGAGAATTTGAAAATTGCCGTCGGCCTCGGCGATGTGCCTTGCCATCTCGAACCGCGTAACCGGCTTTGTCGTCATCATTGAGCCGTCGATAAGCCCCTGGCCTATGAGCTTGTCAACGGCGTCGTAGCTCCAGTGATCGAGAGGCACATTTGTCGAGACGAATGACAAACAGGGAAACGCCAAAAGCGTTATCAATATTGATATGTGTTTCTCAGATAACATCCTAATCCTAAAAAGTCGCCCGCCCATTAAAATTGCCCAGATTGACATTAGCTGTATCTATTTTCGCATTTCTATGTTGCCAGCTAATACTTTATCGGCTGGTCCCATAAAAAAGGTAAAGTGTTTCATAACGGTTTGTCGAAGAAAAGCTAAGAAAACCACTTGATTCTCGGGTGCTTGAAGATGGCCTGCGACACTGAGATTCTGGTACGGCTAAACGGACGGGCAAAGGGGAAACAGTGGTAATCGTTTGTATCAAAGGCGTGAGCCGGTTAATTGTGTTGAGAAGCGGGTTTACGCCGTGTTTGATAGAAAACTGGGGGCGTTTGATTGGAAGCCACACCGAAAAATCCCGGAGTGGCACAGTATCGGTGGTAATTGTCTGAAACTATTTTGACGCCCTGTTATTTTGTTTAACGCAAGCAGAAGTACTGCCTCCAGCGCAGCCGACAGGGACGGAGTTTGCCCGGAAAAAGAATTAATATACAGTTACAAAGGAGTGTAGCAAATGAGGGATGAAAAACGCATAGTTGCAATTAAATTTCTCGCCGGCTTTGCATTGTTAATCTCGGCAAGCTTGCCTGCATACGGAGAGTCAGTAGCCGAAGCCGCTGCCATCGAAAGAATCGGTGTTGACCCCAACACGCTTTCCCAGCAACAGGTCAAGGCCCTTTTATCTGCTCAATCACAACAGGCCCCGAAAGAAGATGAGGTAATCGCCGTCGAGCAGAGTCCGGTTAATCCGGCGTCGTCGCCCCAAAGTGGGACGTTGCAATTATCGGCAATAGAGCAGTTGCTGTCAGGCGAAAAATCGGAAAAGCTCAGTCAGTTCGGTTACGATGTTTTTCAAAGACCGATATCGACTTTTGCGCCGGTTACCAACGTTCCCGTAGGTCCTGATTATATCGTTGGTCCGGGCGACTGCTTTACCATAACATTATGGGGGAGGGTCAACGCACAATATTCAGTCGAGATAGACCGCGACGGCCAGATTGTCCTGCCTGAGGTGGGTGTTTTGAAAGTTTCGGGAATGAAACTGGAGGCGATGCAGGAATATCTTCAGGACCAGCTTGCCCGCAAACAAACCGATTTCAAGATGGTTGTTACTATGGGCCGGCTTCGTACGATGAGAATCTTTGTCGTCGGCGAGGCGCAGACGCCCGGCAGTTACACAGTCAGCTCCCTTTCGACGGTCATAAACGCGTTGTTCGCGGCCGGCGGGCCTTCCAAGAACGGTTCGTTGCGCGATATACGATTATTGCGTGGTAATCAGCCGCCCGTTCATATCGACATTTACGATTTCCTTCTGGGTGGAGATAAAAACAACGACCTTCGTCTTGCCGACGGAGACACCGTATTCATACCCATTATCGGGCCGGCGGTCGGCATAGCGGGCAACGTCAAGAGACCCGCGATATACGAAATGGCAAAACCGATGACGCTGCGTGAAACAATCGAGTTGGCGGGCGGAGTAAACTATGCCGGCTGGCTGCAACAGGTCCAGGTCGAAAGGGTCGAAAACCATAAAAAACGCATAGTGGTCGATTTCAATGTCGCCGAGCCAAAGGCCATTAATGGTAAAGGCGCCGCGGATACGGTTATGCATGATGGCGACCTTATCAGGATATTTGCAGTATCGCCGCTGGAGCAGAATGTTGTGCGGCTTGAGGGTCACGTCGTAAGGGCCGGGAAATATGAGTTAAAACCGGCAATGCGGCTTAAGGACGTGTTGAGTTCTTATGATTCTCTGCTGCCGCAAGCGAATATGGAGCACGCCGAAATCGAGCGACTTGTAGAGCCGGATTATCACCCTGTTATTATCCCTTTCAATCTGGGCAAGCTTCTCGAAGGAGACCAGTCGCAGAATATCGAGTTAATTAAGTTTGATACTATTCGCGTTTATCGATGGGACCAGAAGGATAAACGCAGCGTATCGATAGCCGGCGAAGTATATAGGCCCGGCGAATACCGGTTCATACAGGGTATGAAGTTGAGTGAGCTGCTCGACGCTGCGGGAGGCCCTGCGAAAAACGCGTATCTAAAGGACGCTGAGCTGACCCGCAGACACATTACCCAGGCCGGGATGCAGACCGAAAAGTTGAATATCAATATTGAAAAGGCCCTTTCCGGGGATGCCCAGAGCAATATCGAACTACAGGATTACGACCATTTGATTGTCAGGGTCATACCGGAGCTTGAATTTGACAGGGTCGCGACTATTGAAGGGCAGGTGCGCTTCCCGGGCGTTTATCCGGTAAAAAAAGGAGAAAAACTAAGCTCGCTTATCGGACGGGCAGGAGGATTCACCGACAACGCGTATCTGCTGGGTTCGAGATTTACCCGCCAAAGCGCAAAAGCGATTCAAAAGCAGCGGATGGATGAGCTTATCAATAAAATCGAAGAATCCGTATTAGCTGATGCAGACCTGACGATAAGCAGCGCTTCTGACGAAGAATCCGTAAGAAACCAGGAAATAGCTCTCAAGACCAAGAAGGAGTTGTTAGCCAAGCTGCGAGCGGCCAAAATTGACGGCAGGGTGGTTGTTAAACTGACGGCTCTCGACAATTTCAAGGATTCCAGATACGACCTCGACCTGGACAAGGGTGATAGCTTGGTTATCCCGGAGACACCTGGCATAGTGAGTGTGGTGGGTGAGGTTTTCAATCCCACGTCGCTGTTATATGAAAAAGACAAAACGGTGGCTTATTACCTGCAGAGAGTCGGCGGGCCTACCAAGCAGGCGGATAAAAAACAGATTAGCGTTATAAAGGCCGACGGTTCCGTCGTCAGCATACAGCAAAATAATCCCGACAGCGTATATTGGGATGACCAGTCGCATCAATGGAACTTCGGCGGGTTTATGGGAATACGCCTCAATCCTGGTGACACGATTATAGTGCCGCGGAAAATGGACGAGTATATGTGGCTGCGGACCACAAAGGATTTGACGCAAATATTGTTCCAGGCGGCGCTGGCGGCAGGAGTGATAATAGCATTGTAAATTTTTGAGGAAATCTTTATGGACGATATGACACATCCCAATGCCAGTGATGACGGCATAAACCTGGGCGATTATTTTCGAATAATCGTCAGGCACCGGCGAATGATATTAAAGGTTTGCACTGCCGCTGTCATAATAGCCGTGATAGTAAGCTTGATTTTACCGAAAAGCTATTCGGCCATGACCTCGGTAGTGCCGCCGATAGACGTTCTGCAAAAAGAGGCCGGCCTGGGCGGAGGGTTTGGCGGCATAAAAAGCGATTTGCTCCGCAAGGCGATGGACGGGGGCGGCATCGCGGAGATGTACGTCGGTATTTTGAAAAGCCGCAGCATCGCCGATGCCATTATTGAGCGGTTTGATTTGAGCAAGGTTTATAAAATTAAAAATAATTTGACCGCAGTAAGATTGACGCTCCGCGAAAGAACGTTAATACAGGTTACCGACGAAGGGATTGTAAATATCACGGTTGAAGACCGTGACCGCGACAGGGCTGCGGCCCTGGCAAACGCATACGTGGAGGAGCTTGACAGGCAGAATAAGCGCCTTTTCGTGGGCCAGGCGGCGAGCAAAAAGGTTTTTCTCGAAAACCGGCTAAAGGAAATTCAGGGGGAGCTTAGTAATATCGAAAATATTCCCAGCCGGGAGGCCCGAATCAAGGAGGTGCTTTTCGAGCTTCTTGCCCGTGAGTTCGAGGTGGCGAAAATCGAGGAGGCCAAAAGCATGCCGACGATTCAGGTCCTGGATAAGGCGATTGTTCCGGAAAATAAATGCAAACCCCAGAGAGGGCGGATAACAATATCTACTGGCGTCGTGAGCTTCTTTTTTTCGATAGCAGTTGCGTTTGTAAGGGAGCGTTTCAACCGGCCGGCCCTGCTTAAATAATTACAGATATGATGCAGCTAAAGAATAAAGCAGCGATATTAGTTCCTTCCTGCGATAAATACTCGGATTTATGGGGGCCGTTTTTCACGCTGTTTCGCCGGTTCTGGCCCGATTGTCCGTTCGATGTTTATTTTTTAAGCAATAACCTCGGCCTTGATAAACCAGGAGTCAAAAATATCCCGATAGGCGACGATGTTTCCTGGTCGGACAATGTCCTTAAGGGGCTTGACCGGATTGAGCAGCAATACGTTCTTTTATTTCTCGACGACCTGTTTTTATATGATTACGTCGATTCTAAAGGCATCATCGACGTATTTAACTGGATTTTGGAATATAAGCCGGCCTGCGTAAGAATGAACCGTTTCATAGACAATTTCAGCGCTTCACAGGGACCCGACAAGCCGTTCAATTCAATGGCCGGTGTTTTCTCGAAGGGATTGCCTTACCGGGTCTCGAGCGTTTTGACGGTCTGGCGGAAGGATATTTTGCGTAATATTTTACGCAGCGGCGAAAGTATCTGGGAATTCGAGATTTACGGGACCCAAAGGGCCGACGATTACGAGGATTTCTACTCGTCGCTGAAAAATTATTTCCCCGTCATTAACGGTGTCATCGGCGGCAAATGGCGCACGGCTGCGGTCAAAAAGCTCGAAAAGCTCAACGTCGAAATCGATACAGACAAGAGAAAAAAAATGACAATGGGCCGAACGGCAATGTTGTATCTTAAAGCCAAACGTTCGCAATTACTGAATCTTTTTCCGCCCGGGCACAGGAGAAAATTAAAAGAGCTGATTTGCGGCGAGAGAGCAACCGGTCTGCGGTCTTAAGCGATGATTAAAAGCAACAAAGAAATCGTCAAATCATCGGTGTTTGTTTCCCTGATTACGGCAGCGGGCCTGGTTATCGGATTCTTGAGCCAGGTTCTTATCGCTTTTTATTTCGGCACGTCGAGAGAGTTTGACAGGTTTTTAGTGGCTTATGCCTTTCCTTCGGTTTTTATCGGTATGGCAGGCGCGGTTTTCAGCTCCTGCCTGATACCGATTGTTACTCCCATTAAAAACGAGCCCGATGCGATGAAAAAAGCCGTCTCAACGGCGTTTTTCCTCGCGATGGCAACTTCATTGTGTATAGCGGTATTCGGATTTTTCGGCAGGTCATTTATTCTTCGGGCGACGACGAATCTTTCGCAGGACGATTTAGCGATGACTATCACGTTAGGCGGGATGGTCTGGGTGATTGCGGGAATTACGATTTTGACCAGCTTTATAAGCGCGGTTTATCAGCTTACCAAAAGTTTCGTTCTGCCGGCCGTGATGTTTTTGCTCCCGACGACGGGCAGGATTCTGGGCACGGTAATTTTCGCCGATAAATTTGGCATTAAGGCGTTAATACTGGGAGAAATGATTTTCAGCTTTTTAGCGCTTCTGGTAATGCTGCCGATTATTTTCAAGTATGTAACAATCCCCGTTAAAATCGATTTTGGCGTTTCCCTCGCGGGTGATTTTTTAAAGGCAATGGTTCCCGTGGCTGTTTCAATGGCGCCTTTTACGATACTGCCTACGATAGACGCGTTCTGGGTGTCGGGGCTTTCCGCGGGCAGCATGTCTTACATCGGCTATTCCACAAGAATAACGGTGGCGTTAAGCGCCCTGGTGATAAACGGGATTTATATGGTGATTCTGCCTTATTTGTCGGAGGATATCAGCAATAACAATAACGACCTGTTTTTATCGCGATTAAGCTCATCCATAAAAGCGGTGCTGATGTTTTTTATCCCGATAGGGTTTTTTTGCATATTTTACAGGTACCAGTTGATTGATATATTATTCAAAAGGGGCCAGTTTACTCAAACATCGGTAAATGAAGTGGCGTCTGTGCTGCCTTTTTATCTTCTGGGGCTGATAGGAATGGGGCCGGCCGTTCTTATAAGCAGGGCTTACTGCGCAAAAAGGGAATTTATGAAATTCGGAATCATAAGTGCGGCCCTGGTTGTAATGTATTTTATATCCGCGGGATTGTTATCGAAATATTTTTCGTTTATAGGAATCGGGATTACATATCTGGTATTCTGGCTGATGTTATTTATTATCGGCGCAGTTCTTTTAGACAAAAGAGTTTTGTCGCCTCAGCTTGTTGCCCACTCCTTAAAAACGGCTTTCAGTGCAGTTTTATGTGTGGCGTCAAGTTTCTTTTTGACAGCTAAACTTACATTTCTTGGAACAGCCGGGGTAGTATTACTTGCACTTGCGTCAAGCTGTGTGCTGTTTGGAATTTTCTGTTACATGCTGAAGATCGACCAGGCCCTTTTTGTTATGCAGCATATTTATGGCCGCTGGCATAGGAGGATTGCAGCAGCGCGATGAGTTATGCAGACGCCAGGACAATGACGCCGGAACCGGCAAAATCCGCGACGCTTGCTCTATCGGGCGCCCGGATAGACAGAATGGCCTTGCTTCAGCTTGCCAATACTGTATTTGTTGTCGCCGCGGGGGCCTGGTTGATACAGCCGTCAACTGCCTTTACCGCGTATTTTATTATGGCCGCTATGGTTGTTGCCATAGGAATTCTGGCCTTCCTGAATTTTCTGATTTTCAAAACGGTCTTCAATTTGCTGAATGTTTTTATGGCGGCCTTTTTTGTGTTTTACGCGGTGCATGCCATTACGATAATAAACGGCGTCGCCATAATGACGATATTTCCTGACTGGAATTTTGATATAATGAATTACTCTTTGCTTGTGTCTTTCTTCGCAATGATAACGGTTATAAACGGTTACGTTATTACGTCGGGCGAGTCCGTTTGCAGTTTTTTCCTTCAGCGCAGGCCCCGGGCCATAGACCAGAAAAAACTCAAAGCAGTGATTATTGTGTTTACGGCTGTTTCTTTCGTGTTTTTCCTTCTCTACTCGAAATCTTTGGGCGGTCTTTTTACTGCGTTGCATAACATGGGGGGGTTGAGAGTGTCGGAGAAGTTTCTCGGCAAGGGCTTGTACTACATTCCGATGATAATTCTTGCGACCATCAGCGTGTTTTTAACGTTCGGCCTGAAAAAAAACAAAGGAATTTGGCTGGCCGTTACGCTTCCGTACGGCATTTTAGCGACTTTCGCGTCGTCGTTTCGCTATAATACCGCAATTTTACTTTGTGGAGTTCTTGTCATTCAGCATTTACGCAAGCCGTTCAGGTTCAGAATAAAATATCTGTTGATTGGCTTTCTGGCGTTTCTTCTTATTGGCCCTTTGCCATTTGCTTTTCGGGGCAAATACGGCCAGAAAAAGTTTACCTCTCTGTCAGAGCAGATTAATTACGCCTTTTCCTACACGTCGGCATTTCAAATATCGATGGTAGTTGACATCCTTATGCACGGCAATTCCATTCTTCCCGTTATGGCCATTACGTCGAAAATGGCCGAAGACGGCCAATACCAGTACGGTTATTACTCATTTTCGTCTTTGGGCGGATTGATTCCGAGAATTATTTGGCCCGACAGACCGCCTATGGGAGCGACGTTATTCAATAATTATTTTTGGCCCGGCAAAATCGGGGATACCGGCTCGCCGGCCGTTTCCAGCGTGGGAGAGGCATACTGGGAAGGCGGTCTTGCCGGCGTTGGGATTGTTTTTTTTGCTCTCGGCGCCCTTTTCAAATTCCTCGAGCGATACAGAGCCATCAGCGGTTCCAATCTTTGGGTAGCGGCGACGTATGCACTGGTCTTGTGGTTTGGTTCAATTTATTCTCACGAGGCGCTGCTGGGCACCCTGGGTACGCCGCTGCTATTCGGAATCGTATTGGCCGCAAGTTATAAGCTGGTAACGAATCCAATTAAAGAATGCTGTAAAGGATAAATAAAATGGCCGAAACGTTAGGTTCTCTTTGCGATAAACTTACCGTTGTAAACCTCAAGATATGGCATAGCGACGACCAGGCCAAGCTTTCGAGCTTGTTAAAACAGTCGGCGGCAATTCAGCAGGAGATGAATGAATACGTGGAAGACGCCCTCAAGGGAAATATCCCGCTGGACAAACTGACTTTCGCGTCAAATAAAATTTACACCCAAAAAGGCAATGAAATCGAGGAAATCGAAGGGTCAATCGGCGACGTTTTTTCGAAGCTTGCCGAAGCGAACTGTGAGTTGTGGCACCAGCAGGAGAAGGTATATGAATTTGAAAAAGTGCCCGTTGAGCAAAAAGACATGGTAGTGAAGGGCCTGGCCCTGCTGAATCTCAAAAGAACAAGATGTATCGACTTAATAGACAAACGATTCGCCGATAAAGTCAAAGAAAAGTGCGTCCAGTTGAGCGAAATATGAAAATACGGGAATTTGTGATAAGAGTCAGATACGGCGGGCTTGGCGACCACCTGCTTTGGAGTCATTTGCCGCGAATCGCCAAAACGGCCGGCGGCTTTCAAAAGGTCTATATCTCTAACCGTTCTGAATATCGCCAGCCCGACTATAAAAAGCTGATCTGGGAGCTTAATCCGTTTGTTGACGGTTTCTGTGACTCGGACGCCGAGTGTCCGGCGATACCGACCATTATGCCCGGGGCTAATTGTCTGGATATGATGATGCTTGCGTTCGGCCTGGACGATGGCTCGCGTTTTCATGAGCCGGAGATATTTTACAGCCCGAAGATTATTACGCAGCTCCAGGACAAACACATCTTCGACCCCAACTATGTCTCGCACGCCGGTGCTATATCGAACAGGAAACTTATTCGCTACCTGGATGAATCGGGGCCGGTGGACCTGCAGATGCGCGCTCGCTCCAAGTCGTATGGATTACGCAGGGATGTTCCCGTCCTCAATTCCGAAGGTGTTTTTAACTATTGCGATGTTATTGCATCGTGCCGGAGGTTTTATTGTCTGACTTCCGGCGGGGCGACGCTGGCGGCGGCGCTGCGGAAACCGTCCACGGTTTTTTATGGGTACGGGGTGAATCGGTGGTTTCATCATTCTCCGCAGCATAAGTATGTGGATGTTTCAATGACTTGTGCAAAACTAATACGTCCGGCAATTCGAATCTTCGATAAGGTGCGTTAATGATAAAAATAGTGAATAAATACGACCGCCCGAAAGGCAAAAGCGGCTTTTTTAGCTCACCGGGCGGTTCGGCAGGTCTTCGGCGAATATCGTTCGAGGTTGTTTCGCGGGCGTATTCACTGTTGAGAACGCCGATGCCCTCGGCGATTGAAATCGAGACAATCAACCGCTGCAACAATGAGTGCGCATTTTGCCCGGTCAATAAACATCAGGATCCTCGCGAGTTGGCCAGAATGTCCGATGAGCTGATTGAAAAAATTGCAGGCGAGCTTGGCGAAAGGGAATATCACGGCCTGCTGGCGCTTTTCAGCAATAATGAGCCGCTGGTGGATAAAAGAATTGTGGATATCTGCCGGCTGTTCAGGAATAAAGCGCCTCACGCATACATTTATATTTCGACAAACGGCATCCTGCTGACTCCGGATATATATACCCGACTTTTTGACGCGGGACTGGATCAGATGCTGATTAATAATTACGAGGATTCGCTTGAGCTTACCCCTTCCATTAAAGCGATGGCGCAATTTATGGATTCCGCCGGCGATTCGCGAATCACCGGATACGTCAAAAAGACCAAAATTGTGATGAGAAAGAAAAACGAGGTCCTGAGCAACCGCGCCGGATATGCCCCTAATAAGGACAAAAACAGCGACAGCTCTTTCAAGCGTTACGCGGGGGTTTCCTGTACGCTGCCTTTTATCCAGGTTGTGATTCGCCCGACCGGCCAGGTCAGCTTATGCTGCCAGGACGCGCTGGGAAAAGTTACTTTGGGCGACGTGAATAATCAGTCAATATGGCAAATATGGAATTCAGACGAGTTCAACGATATCAGGAACCGGCTTGGAAAAAACGGGCGTAAAACAGTTCCTTTATGCAGCAGTTGTGACGTAACTATCATTTACAAAGCGGTCGCGGAAAAACGATTATACGATTTCATCGGCGCAGGATTAAGCCGGTTCGAGCTTTAGGGATAAACCTTATGTGCGGTATCTGCGGATTTATGAATTTTGGCGAAAATGAGCCCGCTTCACGGGTTATTCTCGAACAAATGGTGGATATGCTCGCGCACAGGGGGCCTGACTCCAGCGGCTTTTACAGTGACAGTGTGGGCGGCAGTGATAAGGTTTCCGTTAATCTCGGGCACAGCCGTCTTTCGATAATCGACCTGACAGATTCTGCCCGACAACCCATTTCAAACGAAAACGGTTCCATTCAGCTTGTCTGCAACGGGGAAATTTACAACTTCCCGCCCTTGCGAAAAGAACTGCAAAAGGCAGGGCATCGCTTCTGCTCCAATACGGATATTGAGGTTGTCGTGCACGCATACGAACGTTACGGCGACCAGGTTCCAAAACATCTCGACGGTATGTTCTCTTTTGCCCTATGGGACCGGCGCAATCAAAAACTGCTTCTGGCCCGCGACAGGACAGGCAAAAAGCCGCTATATTATTCGTTTGATAACGGGCACTTCGCATTCGCGTCGGAAATCAAGTCGCTGAGGGTTTGTCCGTGGATTCGGGATGGAATCTCAACGGCCAGGATTCCGGAATATCTGACGTATGGCTTTGTCTGTGCGCCTTATACCCTGTATGAAGGCATATATCAGCTTCCGCCCGCATCGTATCTGGTTATCGAGCAGGGCGTACTTAAAGGCCCCTTCAAGTATTGGCAATTACAGTTTCCTGACGATGGTCAGGAACTCTGTCAGAACGAACAGGAAATTTCAGTTCGACTAAGAGAGCTGTTGACGCAAGCCGTCGAAAAGCGGCTCATCAGCGATGTGCCTCTCGGAGCGCTGCTTAGCGGCGGACTCGATTCTTCAATTGTCGTCGGCATAATTTCAAAGATACTGGACCGTCCGGTCCGCACCTTCAGCATTGGTTTCAAAGAGGACGCGTCTTTCGATGAAAGCCGATATGCCGCTGACGTCGCCCGTCATTTTAATACTCAGCATACAGAATTTATGGTCAGGATGGACGCCGTTTCACTGATGGAAAAGCTGCTTTGGCATTACGACCAGCCCTATGGCGATTCAGCGGCCATTCCGACTTACCTGGTTTCGCAGCTTGCCCGGCAATACGTTACCGTCGCCCTCAACGGCGACGGCGGCGACGAGGTCTTTGGCGGCTATGACCGTTTTCGCGCGGCGCTTGTCTCGGCTCAAATACCTTCGCCTTTGATGGGGATTGGCGCGGCATTTGTCCGGATGCTTCCCCGGCGATACGGTTATTACAGCTTGAAGAGACGGTTGGAGCGATTTTTTAACAGCGACAACGGCAATACCCCTCTTGGCCGGTATCTCGGCTGGATGTCAATTTTTAACAAAGAGATGCTCGGCGAGCTGATGGGCCGGGAAATGGAAACCGCCGGTTTTTACACGCAATATCTTGACTCGTCAAAAAATATGTCGCTGCTGCATCGAATCCTTCATCTTAATTTCGCGACTTATCTGCCTGATGATTTGAATCTCAAAATGGACCGGATGAGTATGGCCAACGCACTCGAAACGAGGTCGCCGTTTCTCGATACCGACGTAATCGAATACGCCGCTAAACTGCATCAGAAGTTCAAGATTCGAGGTAATAAAACAAAATATATTCTTCGTTCGGCATTCGAAGACCTGCTGCCGGGGCATATCTGCCAAAGACCAAAACACGGATTCGGAATGCCGCTGGGTATCTGGTTTAGAAATGAGCTGGGCGAGCGGTTCAAGGATTTGTTATTGCTCGAAGACGCCCGAAGCAAGGCGTATTTTGACCAGCCGGTTATGGAACGGCTTTACAGGCAGCATCAAAGCGGCCAATTTGACCACGGTTATCGCCTGTGGACGCTGCTTCAATTCGAATTGTGGCTGCGAATGCTCGAAAAAGACCGGCTCTGGAAACCGGGAATGGAAGAAGCGGTAACAGATGTTGTGGAATTGAAAGCGGGATGACATGGGCGTTGCCGTAACGGTCATTATACCCACTTATAATGAACAACAGAATTTGCCCGGGGCCCTTGAAAGCGTTAAGGGTTGGGCCGGCCAGGTTATTGTCGTGGATTCTTACAGCACCGATAAAACAGTCGAGATTGCCCGGGGCTTTGGCGCGGAGGTGTTTCAGAATCCTTACAAAAATATGGCAGCCCAGAGGATGTGGGGATTGAATTTGCCCGCCGTCAAAAACAAATGGATTTTCAATCTCGACGCCGATGAGCAGATGACCGACGGGCTTAAAACCGAAATCGAGAATGTATTGTCCGGTGTCGGCGACGACGTCGGGGGTTTTGCCGCTCGAAGAAAGCACATCTTTATGGGTCGCTGGATGAAACACGGCGGCGATTACATCTGGCTGATTCGGCTTGTCAGGAAAGACCGCTGTCGAATCATAAAGACGCTTTACGCAAATGAGCACACTATAATCGAGGGCTCCGTGAAAAAACTGCAAAACGACTTCCTGCATTTGCCGCAAAAATCCTTCAGCCAGTGGATGGAAAGGCAAAACAGGGGCTCTCTCAAATATGCCCTGGCTATTATCAAAAATGATACCGACTCGGCCGAACCGGATTTGAAGCGGGGCGAGAAAATAGAAGGCAGTATTCGCACCTGGCTAAATTACAATGTTTTTTACAGGATGCCTTTTTGTTTAAGGCCTTTTATAAGGTTTTTCGTCAACTACTTCCTCAGGGGCGGTTTTCTCGACGGCTGGCAGGGGTACGTCTATCATACGGTCAATGACTTTATTTATCCGTTTTTTGTTTACGTCAATCGCAGGGAAATCAGGCAGTCCGATTTAGTCAGGCATCTGGCGGAACAGTCCAAATGGAGATAGAAAAAAGCTTGCCGATGGTTTCGGTTGTCGTGCCGGTTAAAAATGAGCAGGATAATATCTTTGCCTGCCTCGAGAATTTGACCTCGCAGACGTATCCGGGCGACAGGACCGAGATTTTGCTTGTCGATGGCATGAGCACCGACAAGACAAGGGATGTGGTTAAAAGCTTTAGAAATAATGGTGATAAAGTCGCGGTTATTGAAATCATCGATAATCCGAAAGGCCAAAGGGCATCGGCAATGAATATCGGCATCGGCAGCGCCAAAGGCGATGTCGTAATCCGTATAGACGCCAGGACTAAAATCAATTCCGACTATATCGAAAAATGCGTCGAAACGCTTGTCGAAACCGGGGCCGACAACGTCGGCGGGATGCAGGTGCCCCAAGTTAAGCACAACGGCAGCGTTGCCAGAGAATTAACCCAGCGAGCCATTGGTATGGCGTTATCGCATCCATTTGGAATCGGAAACGCCCAGTTTCGGCTCGGCAGGCAAAGCGGCTACGCAGATACGGTTTACCTCGGTTGTTTTAAGAAAAATATTTTCAGCAGGGTGGGTCTGTTCGATGAAGACGCGTCCGTCATCAGCGAAGATTCCGATATGAATTACCGGATTCGCAAAGCGGGGGGCAGCGTCTATTTTAATAAAGATATAGTCGCGTTCTACTTTCCGAGGGATAATTTCATAGACCTGGCCCGGCTGTATTTCCGCTATGGCGGCGCAAAGGCGGGCAACTTTCTTAAAATAAAAAATTTCACCGCCTGGCGTCAGCTTGTCCCGCCTGTTTTCCTGGTCTCGATTGTTATTCTGGGTTTGGCCTCGATATTTTCGCTCTGGGCGCAAGCTGCCTTTGCCTTTGTTTTAGGGACTTATTTGCTTACGGATTTGCTCGTCAGTGCGAAACTTGCTGTAAAAGAAAAGCAAGCTTCATTATTTTACCGGCTGTTTACGGTTTTCCCGATACTTCATTTTTCGTGGGCGTCGGGATTTTTTGCTCGATTGCTGCAACGCCCCAAAGCCGGACGCTACTGGGGTTATTGAACTTGTTGTTATGCCGTCAAGGAGGACTAAAATTGGCTCATAAGCTCAGCAAACTGGTCTTGTCGCCGATTCTGGGGCGCAAATTTTTACAGCCGGTTTATGAAAAGCTTCATTTCCTTTCGCTGGCGGGGATGAATTACGGTTTCAGCGAGGTCAAGGCAAGCGGCGAGCTGCAAACGCTCAAGTACGTCGCTGAGAAACTGAAAAATATTTATGGCCCTGTCCCTCTCGTTTGTTTTGACGTTGGCGCCAACGTCGGCGACTGGACAAAGGCCTGTACGAAATTCTTCGACGACAATCTGAACCTGTATCTTTTCGAGCCGCTGCAGGATACCTTTGAAATCCTGCGACAAAATATTCAAACCGAATTTCCCAAACTGATAAACGGCAGGATTCGTCTTTTTAATCTGGGCCTCTCCGACAAGAAGGAGACCACAGGCATTTTTTATGATGTCGGCGGCTCTGGCCTTACCTCGCTTTATCAGAGAAAAATGGACCACTTTAACAGGCAGCTCGATAAAACCTCGACGGTTTCGCTGGCGACTATCGATGAATTCTGCGAGGAAAACGGCATCGCTAAAATACATTTCCTCAAACTCGATATCGAAGGCCACGAGCTGGCGGCGATGAAGGGAGCGTCGGGACTGATAAACCGGGGCTGCATCGATTTCATACAGTTCGAGTTCGGCGGCGCAAATATCGATTCTAAAACGTTTTTTCAGGATTTCTTCTACCTGCTTAATCCCGGGTACGATATTTACAGGGTTTGCAGGAACGGTTTGAGAAAAATATCGTCTTACAGGGAACAATACGAGGTCTTCATCACGATAAATTACCTGGCTGTGCGAAAGCAGCTTCGTCAGGAATAATCTGTGCCGCAATTAAAAGTTTTAATTACAGGCGTTGCCGGTTTTATCGGAAGTAATCTTGCTGACCGGCTTGTGAAGCTTTCCGGCTGCAAGGTCATAGGTATCGATAATCTCGCCTATGGCGTCCGGGAGCAGGTGCCGGAGGGCGTCGAGTTTCACAAGCTCGACATCCGCTCGAAGGAAATTTATCCCTTGTTTGAAAAAGTCGATTACGTTTTTCACCTGGCGGCCAAAAACTGTATCAGCGACTGCCAGGCGGACCCCGTTGAGACGGCGGATATAAACGTAACGGGAACGGTAAATGTTTTTGAGGCCGCCAGAAAAGCGGGAGTTAAAAAAGTAATTTACGCCGAATCTTCCGCGATTTACGAAGACAGCAGCGTAATTCCAACGCCCGAATCGGAAATCAAGCCCGTGAGTTTTTATGCCGCAAGCAAGGCGGCGACGATGTATTTCGCGAATTCTTTCGAGCATTTCTCGGATTTGCGATTTACGGCCCTTCGATATTTCTGCGTCTATGGCCCCCGGCAGGATTACAGGAGGACAATCCCGCCCGTGATGAGCGCGTTTATCATAAAGCTGCTCAAAGGCGAGCAGCCGTTTATTTACGGCTCAGGCGATAAAAAAAGGGATTTCGTTTACGTCGATGACGTCAACGATTTTCATTTGCTTTGTATGAATGAGGGCATTACCGACGGGCGGGTCTTCAATCTGGGCTCGGGCAAAAATTATTCGGTAAACGAAATTTACACGATGATAGCAGGTCTTCTCGACAGCGGTCTTACGCCCGTTCACAAATCCGATTTGCCCGGCGAAGCCCAGCAGACGCTTGCCGATATTACAAACGCGAGCCGTATCGGCTGGCGGCCCAAAACAGAAATCACAGCAGGCCTTAAGAATATGGTCAGTTTCATCAAAAGCGAATTTCAAAAAGGCAATATAAAATAACTATGAAAGCAATCATCCTTGCCGCAGGTAAAGGGCAGCGCCTTAAGGGGATACTCGACGATATTCCCAAGCCGATGGCCCGAATCGCCGGAAAGCCCATCCTTGAGCACAACCTCGAGTGGCTTAAAAGTTTCGGCATAACCGATATCTACATCAACCTCCATCATTTGCCCGACGTTATTATTAGTCATTTTGCCGATGGAGCGCGACTTGGACTTCAGATAACGTATTCATACGAACAGGACCTGCTCGGCACCGCCGGCGCAGTTAAAAAAATCGCACGCGAATTCTGGGGAAACAATCCTGCCGAGCCGTTTTTGGTTGTCTATGGAGATAACCTCGTTACGGACTTTGACCTGGGGCGCGTAATACGGTTTCATAACGAAAAACAGGGAATTGCGACGATGTGCCTTTACCGCAAGCCCGAGGAGGTCTCCAAAAGCGGCGTGGCCGTGCTCGATAAGGATTGCAGAATCACCCGCTTTGTTGAAAAACCTTCGTCGGGCCAAATCGCAGGCGACCTCGTCAATACCGGAATTTATGTCCTCGATCCTGTTATTCTGAAATACATACCCGATGGCTGCTGTGATTTCGGCAAAGATGTTTTCGGCAAAGTTCTCGACAGCGGCCAATCGCTTTTCGGCATCGTATTAAACGCGAACCTTATCGCGATAGATACACCTCAGCTTTATGAAAAACACAGTGTTTTGGGGGCTTGCAAATGATTATCACTCGCACACCTTTCCGGCTTACCCTCGGAGGCGGCGGCACCGACCTGCCCGCTTATTACTCGAAATTCGGCGGCTTCATATTCGCCGCGGGCCTGAACAAATATATGTTCATCAATCTCAACAGGCCTGTCGTCGATGACCTCATCAGGATTAAATACACAAAATCGGAGACCGTCGAGCGCCTCGACCAGGTCCAGCACGAAATCGCAAGGGCCGCGATGGAGATGAGCGGTATCCCCAACGCCCTCGAAATCGTCTCGCTGGCGGACGCCCCCGCGGGGACGGGGCTTGGCTCATCGAGCTGCTACGCGGTGGGTTTGCTAAACGCTTTGCAGACGATGAAAAGAGAGCATATTTCTCTTCACCAGTTGGCAGAAGAGGCCTGCCGGCTCGAAATCGATATCCTTAAAAAACCCATTGGCAAGCAGGACCAGTTTATGGCGGCCTTCGGAGGCCTTACAATTCTCAATATAGATAAGGATGGAAAGGTCGAAGTCAAAAAAGCCAAAGTAAGCGATGAGACAATCGAGGATTTGAATAAAAATCTTCTTATGTTCTATACCAGCACCCAGCGCGACGCCAATCACATTCTCGCCGAGCAGAGCAGCGGCGCCGGCTCAGGCAAAAAAGACGTTGTCGAGAGTATGCACTTTATAAAGGAAATCGGCTACAAAATCCTGGCCGCGGTCGAATCGGGCAATATCACCGACGTAGGCCTGCTCTTCGACAAGCACTGGGAATTTAAAAAGAAAATATCGGCGAAAATGTCGAACCCGAGATTCGACGAAATATATTCAATCGCCAAACAAAACGGCGCTCTGGGAGGCAAAATCTCCGGCGCAGGCGGCGGCGGCTTTTTCGTTTTTTACGTCGAAAACAACCAAAGCAAATTCAGGCAGGTTATGAAATCGCTTGGTCTGCGCGAAATGCGTTACAGGTTCGATTTCGAGGGCACAAAAGTCCTCGTGAATTTTATGGACGGCGTCAGGTAATATCGAGAGGCAGCGTAATGGCAAATCAAATCAAAATAGGGGTGGTCGGTTTATGGCATCTGGGTTGTGTTATATCTTCCGCCTGGTCCAAACTGGGCATTCCCGTAATCGGTTTTGACTATTCGCAGGAATTGATAGATAACCTCAATTCGCACAAGCCGCCTATATTTGAGCCGAATCTTCAGGAGACAATCGCCGCCTCAATCACGGCTAATCGGCTTCAATTCACAGCAAAAATCGAAACGCTCAAAGATTGTGATTATGTATTTCTGGCTTACGATACCCCCGTTCTCGACGACGATACTTCCGATTTAAGCCCGTTGAAAAGAGCCATCGGCGATTTGGCCGGCGTAATGAAAAACGACGGCATTATAATCGTCAGCTCTCAGACCCCCGTGGGAACCTGCGGCGTTTTCAGGGACTCGCTTCAGAAACATAATCCCACCATCGAGCTTGTCTATTCACCGGAGAATCTGCGCCTCGGCGAGGCGATTGAGTGTTATCTCAAACCCGGCCGGGTAATCGTAGGGGCCGATTCGCAAAAAGCCGCGTCAAAGGCCGCACAATTATTTGGTCTGCTGGATACCGAAATCATAACGATGGGCCTGGCAAGCGCGGAAATGGTAAAGCACGCCATTAACGCGTTTCTGGCTGATTCGATTGTTTTTGCAAATCACCTGGCTGACCTCTGTGAGGTCAGCGGCGCAAACATCCTCGACGTCGTCAAAGGCGTCAAATCGGATAAACGCATAGGCAAGGGCGCGTATCTTTCCGCAGGGATTGGTTTTTCAGGAGGCACACTCGGACGCGATTTGCAGGTTTTGTCGGAGCTGAATAAATCCTCACGGCAAAAGGCCTTTCTTTATGAATCATTACATCGGTTCAACAGTGAGCGAAAAAATATAATCGTTGATAAAATAGCGTGCATTATCGGCTCAACGCTTAATAATAAAACAATTACCCTGCTTGGTCTTACTTATAAACCGGGTACAAGCACGCTCAGGAGGAGTTTGCCTCTCGAAATCGCGGGGCTTCTTGCGCAAAAAGGCGCGAAATTAAAAGTTTACGACCCGCAAGCCGATTATAGCGAGATTAAAGGAAAACATCCTTTTGAGATATGCCCTTCAATTGATGACGCTCTGCTCGATAGCGTCCTGGCCGTCATTTTAACGGAATGGGATGAATTCAAAAAATATCCCTGGGATAAGGCGGCAGAGAAAATGAAACAAACAAAGCTCTTTGACCCGAAAAATTTCCTTTACGATTTACGGCTCAAAAACGCCGGGTTCGAATACTTCGGGGTCGGTTTCGCGAATATGCGGGGATGATTCTTATGGGATTGCTTGAAAATAAAACAATCTTGGTAACCGGCGGCAGTATGGGAATCGGTCTGGCCGTGGCGCAACAGTGCGCAAAAGAAGGAGCTTGCTTAATCCTCGTCTCACGCCATCAAGCCGACCTGAAAAAAGCCATTGAGACCCTCGACAACGGGCAAAATCATAGCTTGTATCCGCTGGATGTCGGTTTACCTGCCGAAGTTTCAAAAACCGCTTCGATTATCGCTAAAGACCGGGGCTTTATAGACGGGCTTGTAAATTGTGCCGGCGTTTACGGTCCCATAGGCGCTATTGATGAGGTTGACCCGGAGCAGTTCGCCGAAGCCGTCAGGATTAATCTGCTCGGAACATTTTATATGTGCCATTATTTTGTCCCGCTTCTTAAAAAGGCAAAACGCGGCAAAATCATAAATTATTCCGGCGGCGGCGCCGCAGGCGCTTTTCCCAACTATTCCGCCTACGCCGCGAGCAAAACCGCGATAGTCCGTCTCACGGAAAATACCGCACTTGAGCTTAAACAGCACAACATAGACGTTAACGCCGTCGCCCCCGGCTTTGTTGTTACCCGCCTGCATCAACAGACGCTCGACGCCGGCGAAAAAGCAGGCACGGATTTTTTGAAAAAAACCAATGAACAAATCGCCAAAGGCGGCGTCCCGCCGACCGTTGCTGCTGAGTTGACCGCGTTTCTTTTATCCCCGGATTCCGACGGGATTACAGGGAAATTCATAAGCGCGCCGTGGGACTCCTGGCAGACGCCTGAATTTGTAGCCAAGCTCAAAGCTGATCCTGATTTTACGGCTTTGCGTCGGATAGATAATAAAACATTTTTCAAAGTCGTCAAATGAGTCATAACGTTGCCATAATCGGCGCGGGGCTTATCGGCGGAAAAAGAGCCGTTGCCCTCGGCGCTTTCAGCGATTTCCGGCTTAAAGTGGTCGCTGATATCAATCAGGCCGCCGCCGAAAAACTTGCCGTTCAGTTCGAAGCCGAACCTGCAACCGATTGGCGAAAAGCGGTCGAAAGGCCCGATATTGATTTTGTCGTTGTTTCAACCAGCAATAATTACCTCGCCGCTATCGCCGTAGAGGCCCTGAAAAACAAGAAGCACGTCCTTTGCGAAAAACCCTTAGGCAGAAACGTAGGCGAAGCCGATTCGATGGTTAATCAGGCAAAACAATGTAACGTGATTCTCAAAACCGGCTTCAATCATCGCCATCACCCCGCAATATCGAAGGCAAAACATCTCGCCGAAAAAGGCGAGATAGGACGAATAATGTTTCTCAGATGCCGGTACGGTCACGGCGGAAGACCCGGTTATGAAAAGGAATGGCGAGCGAATAAAGAACTCTGCGGCGGGGGAGAGCTTCTCGACCAGGGCGTTCACGTCGTTGACCTCTTTCGGTGGTTCGCCGGTGATTTCAATGAGGCATTCGGCTATACGCAGACCTGCTTTTGGGATATGCAGGTCGAAGACAATGCCTTCGCGATGTTTAAAAACAACGCCGGCGTTATCGCGACTATGCATACGAGCTGGACACAGTGGAAAAACCTGTTCTGTTTCGAGGTCTTCGGCGATTTGGGCTATCTTGTCGTCGATGGTTTGGGAGGCAGTTACGGCGTTGAAACGCTTAAGTTCGGCAAACGAAATCCCAAAGGCGGGCCGCCAGATGAGCAAATCGAACAATTCACAGGCCCGGACCTCTCCTGGCAGCACGAATGGGATGAATTTGCGCAGGCCATTCAAGAAAACAGACAACCCATAGGCAACGGCCATGACGGCTTGCAGGCAAACAGGATGATTGAGGCGGTGCAAAGGGCCTCTCAGCTTAAAAAGGCGGTTGAAATATGAGACGGGCGGTTTTTTTAGACAGAGACGGCGTCGTCAATCGCGTCATTCTTAAAAACGGCAAACCATTCTCGCCCAGAAAAATCGAAGAATTCGTATTCTGCGATGGTATAGCGGATTTTTTAATCGAATCCCGCAAAGCCGGCTTTTTGAACATTATATTTACCAACCAGCCCGATATCGCCAGAGGCCTTATAGATTCTCAAACTCTCGATTCGATAAACGATTTAATAAAAAAGAACCTCGTTGTCGATGATATTCTTATATGCCCCCACGATGACGCGGACAATTGCGCGTGTCGTAAACCGAAACCGGGTATGCTTAACAACGCGGCCCGCAAATGGAAGATAGACCTTGACGGCTCATTTGTCATAGGCGACCAGTGGAAAGATACGCAGGCGGGTAAGGCCGTTGGCTGTACCACCATTCTTCTGGATTGCCCTTACAACAAAAATGTCGAGTGCGACCACAGGGTAACTGACCTGCGGTCGGCTCAGGAAATTATTACACATTCGAAAATGGGGGTTTTTTATGGATGACTATATCAAAAGATACCTATCGGAAGTTGCCTGGGTTGCCAGGGGCATAGACCCCGGCGCCGTCGAGCAAATCATCGAGCATCTCGTCAGCGTCAGGGAGCGGTCAGGACGCCTGTTTTTTCTCGGAGTAGGCGGCGGCGCGGGCAATGCAACGCACGCGGTAAATGACTTCAGGAAAATCGCAGGTATCGAGGCATATGCGCCGACCGACAACGTCTCGGAGCTAACCGCCAGGACCAACGACAACGGCTGGAGCTCGATATTCGCCGATTGGCTGAAGGTAAGCCGGCTAAGCGACAAAGACGCGGTATTTGTCTTCTCCGTCGGCGGGGGCAACAAGGAAAAGAACATCAGCGCCAACATCGTCGAAGCCCTCGAATTAGCTCGCCAGGTCGGGGCGACAATCCTCGGCGTCGTGGGCAGAGACGGCGGATTTACCGCTATGGTCGCCGATGCCTGCGTAATCGTGCCTACCGTCTCGCCTGATACCGTAACCGCTCACGCCGAGTCGTTTCAGGCGGTCGTATGGCATCTAATCGTCTCACATCCGAGAATGAAAATAACTGAAATGAAATGGGAATCCGTTAAATAGGAAAGGAGCTCGTTATGGCTATTTTTATTGACACAGGCAATATCACGGAAATTCGCAAATATTTGAAAATGGGCGTGCTGCGGGGCGTAACCACAAATCCGACAATCCTGCTCAAAGACGGCCTGACCGGCGGCATTGCGGAGATTAAAAAACGGACGCTCGAAATAGCGAAAATGATTCACCCTTACCCGCTTTCAATCGAGGTTACCACCAATGACAAAGACCTGATGCTCGCACAGGCCTGCCAGCTTGCCAAGTGGGCAGACAACATCGTGGTCAAGATAACCATTCACGGCCCCGACGGCGAGCTGCACAATCTTGAAGTGATTCACGACCTTGAAAATATGCACGGCATCCGCGTAAACGTTACCGCGATGATGAGCGCACAGCAGTGCTTCCTGGCCGCGATGGCAGGCGCAACGTATGTGTCGCTGTTTTGCGGGAGAGTCAATAATATGGGATACAATTCTCTCGATGAAGTTAGAAAGTTGCGAAAGCTTCTTGACCAGTTCAATCTCAAATCCAAAATTATCGCCGCCTCCACGAGGGAAGTTTTAAATGTCATTGAATGGCTCGAGGCCGGCGCACATATTGTTACGGTTACCCCCAAGCTTATCGAGGGGATGCTCGTCCATCCCTATACCAAAGAGACCGTCCGGATGTTTCTCCAGGATGCCCTCAAGTCGGAAAATATGGCGGAAAAAGCCGCTGTTGCGCCTGAGCTAGAGGAAATATCTTCTGCCGGTGCGAGAAAAATTGACTCACTTTCAGTCCGATTTTGACCGATAAATAGATTACCGTATTAGCGTAACGACGACGTTTCAACTTTATCAGGGCAATTTTGGGGGTGCGCTATGGAGCAAGAGGTCTTTGTCGAACAATATACGGATGAGGGGGTGAATGAAGCAGTTCCGATAAATGGGGTAGAAATGGGCTTTCAGGATTCTTCTACAATTCTTCTTGAACAGCCGGGCATAAGCCAATCGCGTGCAATTACCCCGAGCAGCATTTTATCGGACCAGCAGACGGATGCATCGACTTTAACCGAATTTCTCATCAGGTGTTTAGATGTAGCCGGCTCGATTGTTATTTTGCTGCTCGTTTCGCCGGTTTTGGCGCTGGTCGCCGCGGTTATAAAGCTCGCTTCTGCAGGCCCAGTTCTGTACAAGCAGCGGAGAGTCGGCAAAAACGGCAGAATCTTTGTCCTGTGCAAATTCAGGACAATGGTTGTTGACGCCGAAAAAAACACAGGTCCTGTCTGGGCCTCAAAAGACGACGACCGAGTTACAGCCGTAGGCAAATTTTTAAGAAGCTCCCGGCTCGACGAGCTTCCGCAGTTGTTTAACGTTTTGGGCGGCGATATGAGCTTGGTAGGCCCGCGGCCCGAAAGGCCTTACTTTGTCAGACGTCACAGGGCGCTGCAGGGTGTCCGCCTTGCCGTTAAACCGGGCATCACGGGCCTTGCACAAGTCAGGGCTATGTATGACCTGAAACCCGAACATAAACTTAAATACGATTACCTGTATATCCAGAAAAGGTCTTTCTCGCTGAACACGTATATCCTTTTCAAAACAGTTCCCGTTGTTCTGCTTGGAAAGGGCTGGTAGCCGATTTTTCTGGAAGCTACGACTGCTTAGGAAATTATTAAACCCCGGTTTTTAGCCGGGGTTTTTTTGTTTGAACCGGCGTTAGATTTGCTATTGCCTGTTTGTAATCTTGAGTTTAATATCAAATGCTGGAATGTGCGTGATTTTTTTGTTGAAAGGCGTGATATCTTATGAAGAAAGCGTTGGTAACCGGCATTACCGGCCAGGATGGCTCGTATCTTACTGAGTTTCTGCTCAAAAAGGGATACGAGGTCTGGGGTATTATTCGCAGAAGCTCATCGTTTCACACGGGCAGAATCGACCATTTATATAAAGACCCGCACGAACAACCGCTTCTTCGCCTGCTCTACGGCGACCTGACCGACGGTTCCAATCTCACCGCCATAGTCAATCAAATCGAGCCCGACGAAATTTACAACCTCGGCGCCCAAAGCCACGTCAAGGTCAGTTTCGATATGCCGATTTATACCGTCAATACCGACGCTCTCGGGACTTTGCGTCTCCTCGAAGCCGTCAGGGCTATGAAAAAGCCCGCGAGGTTTTATCAGGCCTCAAGCAGCGAAATGTATGGAAAAGTTGTCGAAATCCCACAGACCGAAAAGACGCCTTTTTATCCCCGAAGCCCATACGGCTGCGCGAAGGTTTACAGCTTCTGGCAAACGGTCAACTACCGTGAAGCGTACGGTGTTTTCGCCTCCAACGGAATCCTTTTCAATCACGAGTCACCCCGGCGCGGCGAGACGTTTGTAACCCGTAAAATTACCCGTGCAGCGGCCAGGATTAAACTTGGTCTTCAGGACAAGCTCTATCTCGGTAATCTCGACGCCAAACGTGACTGGGGCTACGCAGGCGATTACGTTGAAGCGATGTGGCTTATTTTGCAGCAGGACAAACCCGATGATTTTGTTATCGCCACCTGTGAGACACATTCCGTTCGCGAATTTCTCGACGAGGTCTTCGGCTATCTCGGTCTCGACTGGCATAAATACGTCGAAGTTGACCCTAAATATTTCAGGCCCTCGGAAGTGGATATGCTGCAGGGCGATGCGACAAAGGCAGCGAAAATTCTCGGCTGGAAACCCAAAACCACCTTTAAACAGCTCGCCAAAATGATGACAGACGCCGATTTGGAGCTGGCCGAACGCGATAAAATCCTGGCAGACCACGGAAAATTCTAATGACGGATTATTTCAAAAATAAGCGAATTGTAGTTACAGGCGGCGCCGGCTTCCTCGGTGGCTACGTCATAGACGGGCTTCGCAAACGCGGCTGCGATAGTATCCTTATTCCAAAAATCGAGGATTACAACCTCGTCAATCCGGCTGACGTTGTCAGGGTCTATGACGATATGAAACCCGATATCGTCATCCACCTGGCCGCTGTCGTCGGCGGCATCGGCGCAAACCGCCTGCACCCGGGAAAATTCTTCTATGAAAACCTTATGATGGGTGTTCAGCTCATCGAGCAGGGCCGCCTGCGAAATATCGAAAAATTCATCGCTATTGGCACCGTCTGCTCTTATCCGAAATTCACGCCCGTCCCGTTCAAGGAAGACGACCTCTGGAACGGCTATCCGGAAGAGACAAACGCCCCTTATGGACTGGCGAAAAAAATGCTCCTTGTTCAGTCGCAGTCCTACCGCGAGGAATACGGCTTTAACTCGATATTTCTTGTCCCCGTCAATCTCTACGGCCCGGGAGATAATTTTAATCCCGAAAGCTCGCACGTTATCCCCGCCCTGATAAAAAAGTGCTGCGACGCCATCGACGCAGGCGACGACCATATCGTCTGCTGGGGAACAGGTATGGCTTCACGCGAGTTTATTTACGTCACCGACGCCGCAGAAGGAATCCTGCTTGCGGCTGAACGCTACAACGGCCCTTTGCCTGTAAATATCGGGGCAGGTTTCGAAATCACAATAAAGGATTTAGTCGAAAAAATAGCCAAGCTCACTGGCTTTAAAGGCCAAATCCGCTGGGACACATCCAAACCCGACGGTCAGCCCCGCAGATGCCTCGACGTATCACGCGCCAAATCCCTCTTCGGCTTCGAGGCAAAAATGACCTTCGATGAAGGCCTCAAACGAACCATCGACTGGTATCGCCAAAATCGCAGGTGAGTTTATTTGGGCTCAGTTACGACGAAATTGGCGTTGATTGTCAGTTCGACTCGCAAACCCTCATCCGGGGCGACGACAAGATTTTTAACCTTGTAAGGCAACTTGATTTTCTGGCTCCCCCGTAGTGTCGTTTGTTTGCCCGTGATTGTCATCATCACCGTCCTGTCGGCGTTCAGCGTTATTTCCTTGGGGGCTGTAACGGATTCTGATGAGCCGTCGGCAACCAGTTCGAGATCTAATTCCGAATTGTTATGGATTCTGAAATAAGCCCTGCTCTTTGGTTTAATAGTTACCTCTTCATCCGCTATCTGCACTGATTTATCAAAGATAGGTCCGAGGAACTTACTGTCTCCCACGAGTATGTTTTTGTAATAAATCGCCGTCCTGTGCGCAACAAGCGCCTCTTTTATAGCATCCTCATTATGGTCTTTGGCGAAAACAAGCGTCATCGTTCTGTGTTCGCCTTTGCAGAAATCGTAAGCCAGTCCCGTCGGCGAGTGAACATCGGTATTTCCCACAATCGTCAGGTTCTTTTCAATCGCCCACTTATGCGCAATCGGGTAATATGAATCCTCGTTAACAATCTCGATTCCCATCATCCACCCATTCTCGAACGCCATAGTGTGCTCGGCGTACCATCTCGGGATTCCGTCGGGCTGCTGACCATCCCAGCCGGGGTGGTTCCAGAAAATAAACGCCCCCTGTTCAAGGGCGTTTTTCATAACGTCATTCCAGTCATTGGTATCCAGCGGCTTTACATCTTTGAGAAAAATTGCGTTAAAATGTCCCGGCGGCATATCCCTTGTGACTTCAGCGCCCCTTATAACAATTATGCCCTTGCCGCCTGATGCGTCTCTTGCGATTTCATACGACCTGCCGGGGTCGGGTTTTACGTCCTGCTTGTGGGGCTTGTACTCGATATGGTCGGTTATCGCTATCGCATCCAGTCCCTCCCGCCACGCCTCCTCAACCCGAACGTCGGGCCAGACCTGCCCATCCGAAAATACCGTATGCGTATGAAAATCGCACTTCAGCGTCTTATAGCCGGGTATATCGGGAATTTTTACCTCTTTTCTTGCCGCCGCCAGGGAATCCGCAGAGGGTAAATAGCCGGTTATCAGTATTAGTAAAAGCCAAAGCGTTGAAACAGTCGATTTGCCGTTCATAATTTGCTCCTTAAACAGGGTCTGATTTTGCTTGGTTTTTAACCGGTTTTCCGATATAATATACATCCGTCTATGAAAGAAAAAGGGTTTTTTGCCATTATAGGGGACCAATGATGAAGACATTGTTAAGCGGCCTTTTGGTATTAACGATTTTGGGAGTTTGCCTTGCTGCACCAGAACCCGCCATCGTGCAAAAACCGGGCGACTGGACTCTCGACGTCCGTTACGAACAGCCCGAACAGATTATCCTCGAGGGCTCCATCCAGCAGCGATATTGGTATGTAATTTTCTCCCTGACAAATAAATCCGGCAAAGACGTTGATTTTTATCCCGCCGCCGAGCTTGTAACCGATACCATTCAGGTCGTCCCCGCAGTCAAAGGCACGTCTGCCATCCTGTTTGAAAAAATCAAAACCCGCCATCAGGGCAGGTTCCCGTTTTTACAGCTTCTCGAAAACGCTTCGAATAAAATGTTACAGGGCGAAGACAATTCTTTGGATGTCGTGATAATATTTCCCGATTTCGACCCCAACGCAAAGGCCATCAATATTTTCGTTTCAGGCCTGAGTAATGAAACTGTAGTTCTCAACCACCCCACCGAAAAGGACTCAGCAGGCAACCCCGTCAAAATTTACCTGCGAAAGACCATAGAGCTTGATTACAAGCTAAGCGGCGACCCCGCCTTTCGTTCAGAGCAGTTACTCAAGTTCGATAAAAAACGCTGGGTAATGCGATAGCTAAAGTTTTGAGTTGTTAGTGTTTAGTTTTGAGTTGTTAACTCAAAACTTAAAACTTAAAACTAAGAACTGCTTGCCGCCTTCTGCATAAGCTCGTGCACCCAATCCTCGAAAAACAAAGGATACATATTCATCTTCTCGCTTGCCAACTGGACGCCGTTTTTTGTCAGGAGGTCTTTTAGCCGGTCCTTATGCTCGGGGAATTGCTCGTTAATTCTTTTCATATATAAAGCCGCTAACACCTTCAATCGCTGCTTTTTTACCGCCTCATTCTGGTCGCTTGCCCTGAAAAACTTCCTCACCGAATCGATCGTAACCCCCGGCTCAGGGAAAAACGCCGCCAGCCGCTTCGGCAGGTTCGTCGGAATCGTGAAATCCTCACCCATATACGAATCCACTTCCTCCGGCTCGTAATGAATGAACGGGTCGAAGAAAAATACGGCCGAGTTATAGTCATTCCTCTGGCGGGCAAGATAAGGCACGAAAACATCCGGCGATTTACCCGCCGCGAAGAGATTCAAAGGCCCGTCCCCGATTAAAACCGTAAAGCAGTACCGGTTGAGGTCTTTTCTGCTGTATCCGATGATTTTGTTATACGCCTGGTGCAGCTTTGGCAGGGTATTTCTGCGAACGTCCATTATCAGCAGCCGCGACATCGTCGTTTGGCTCGCCATCGCGTCAATTTCCTCAAGTCGCTTTTGCCACTGCGACTGTTTTGGCAAAATAAGCTCGTAGTATCTGGTCCTGATATCGCAGCGCAATCGCTGATAAACATCTTCCGCCAATACCCGGTCCAACGACAGGATATGAATCCTCGCCTTACGCTGCTGATAGCTCAATACATCGAAAAACGCTTCTTCCATAGGCCCTTTATTATACTAAATTTATCTCTAAATTCAAAACTGATGTCATAGCATTTATATGCCTTATAATTTGTATTTGACACAAACTCATATTTTAAGTATTTTCGGCCTATAAGCAGCGAGACTTTGATTGGGAATGGCGTTTTTATGAAACAAATAATGAAGATATGGAGATTATTACCTTCGATTGCATTTTTTGGGCTTATTGTTTGCGCGTTTGGGCAAGCTAATGCGGAGGAACCAAACGTTATAAAAGGAAAGGAGAAAGCTATGTCTGTCAAATTGCAATGGTTCGGGCACGCGAGTTTTAAGATTACCGAGGGCAACACCGTCGTATATATCGACCCGTGGAAACTCCAGGATGCAAAGCACGATGCGACCATCGTCCTGATTAGCCACAGTCACTTCGACCATTATTCTGCTGACGACATCAAAAAGGTATCAGGCCCGCAGACCAAGCTTATCGGCGCAGGAGATGTTATTAAAAAAGAGGGCAAAGGCGAGGTTTTGATGCCGGGCCAGACCGTTGAAGTCGGCGGCGTCAAAGTGACTGGCGTGCCGATGTATAATCCGGCCAAGCAGTTTCATCCGAAAAGCAATAAGTGGGTGGGGTTTGTAATTGAAATCGGCGGAAAGCATATTTATTACGCCGGAGATACCGACCAGACGCAGGAAATGGACGCCTTGACAAATATCGACCTCGCCCTTTTGCCGGTAGGGGGGACATACACGATGAACGCGACCGAAGCCGCCGAGGCGACTAAGGTGTTCAAACCCAAAACCGCTATCCCTTATCACTGGGGCGATATAGTAGGCAGTCAATCCGACGCGAATAATTTCGCCAAAAAAGCCGGCTGTCCTGTAAAAGTCCTAAAGCCCGGCGACATCACTGACGTCGAATAAACCTTAAAACGATGCCCTGATAGATGCCGCAACCGTCCGCAAATGGTCGGCGGCGAGCTTATATTCCTCAGCACCCGACAAATGCTCTAACATCAACGGCACATCGGGGTATTTCGTCAGTTCTGTTAAAAACGTCTTATAGTCCAATCCGCCAAGGCCGGGTCTTACCTCGCTTAAATGTGCAAGCGGCTTTGGTTCTAATGCCGCGTCCTTTGCGTGACAGCTTCGTATCATAGGCCCCAGCTTATCGAAAAATTCCCGTATAACCGAGCCGCTGTGATAAAATCTGTCGGGGCTGCACATCAGATTTGTCGGGTCGCAATGAACGCCGAACTGTTTGCGGTCAATCGCCTTGATAAGTTCGAGATAAGTATCGGCCGAATAAGGATACGCCCAGCACATCGCCTCGAGCGTGTAAAACGTCCGCATGGGTTTTACCCCGTCGATAATCTGCCTCGTTGCCTCGACAATTTTTTCGAAGGTCTCTTTTGTCAGGTTTTCGGGCTTATCGCCCGCCCAGCTTTTGGGATTGCGCGAGCCG
>Ga0105104_10000290_pt1 | contig 38003 bp, 29 predicted proteins | sample PPLLaktember2015_3_FD_87034 | JGI IMG/M metagenome (GOLD analysis project Ga0105104, IMG submission 87034) | Freshwater sediment microbial communities from Prairie Pothole Lake near Jamestown, North Dakota, USA - PPLs Lake P7 Core (6) Depth... | ecosystem: Environmental > Aquatic > Freshwater >... | reverse complement strand
TTGATGGATTTTTCCATCTTCCCTAAATTTTGGATACCATTTTAGTTTTATACTTATCCCTTAATAGCTTTTACTGACAGCACTCTTAAAAATAATATTTTTTTTTGACGGTGGATTAGGGAAAATTTCTTGTCAAAAAGAGGGCGTCCGCGTAGAGAAAGAAGATGAAGGTGGGAAAAAATAATGACGATCGTCGGATGATGAGCCTGGAATAATTGGAATGAAAAAATTCCGCAGCAGTACAAATCCTATTGAAAAATAACCCGACTCGGTTTACAATATTTCTATGATACAAATGCATGTGAATTATTTGACAGACAGCCAGGGAAGAAAGGTGGCAGTACAAATTCCTTTTAATGAGTGGTCCGAATTGATGGTGGATTATGAACGGTTAAAGCAGTGCTATGTATTAAAAAACGAGTTATTGGAGTCATTTCACGAAATTGAGGAAATAGAAAGAGGAGAGAAAACCATATCCACTTTGGCCGAATTTTTGAATGAACATTGAAATCAGAGTAACGGAGAATTTCAAGAAAAGTGCGAAAAAACTATTTAAAAAATATTCATCCTTAAAACTTGAACTTTTAGACCTCGAAAAAAACCTTCATTCTAATCCGAAGATGGGAACCCCAATTGGGAATGATTGTTATAAAATTAGATTGGCAGTAAAGAGTAAAGGAAAGGGAAAAAGCGGTGGGGTTCGAGTAATCACTCATATCATTGCAAAAGTAGAAAGTGATGCTGGAGGACCGGCAAGGTTATACCTTGTTTATATCTATGATAAATCAGAATTTGAATCCCTATCGGATAAAGACCTTCGGAAAATGATTAAAGAAATAAAAGAAGTAATGGAGAAGTCTATTTAGGGATAGATTTTTGCATGGCCTCTTTTTAAAAGCGACACCCACGAATTAGACGAATTTTCACGAATTTTAAAGAATTAGCGCGCTTCGCGCCGGTATTGGTTTACGGCTGCTTCGCAACCGGGAAAAAATACCCGGGTTTAGTTCCAGTGCCACGAATTCGATCTCTGTCCATGATGTCCATACTGTCCATAATGTCCATATTCTTGACTATGCTAGCCAATGCTTTCCAATGGCCATTATGCAAATTAATATGGACTTTATGGACTTTATGGACAAAATATTCGCCCGGGAAATTGGAATTGAAACAGGACTCTTGAAAAGAATTATGGCTGAAGAACCGCGATAGAATTAACAATTGTCAATTGAAAAGCGTCCACTACGTCCACATAGTCCACATGGTCCACCGGGTCCACATGGTCCACCGGGGCACCGACACGCCCCCTTTTATCAAAAAGAACCTTAACTTAGCAGCATTCGAGACAGGCAAAAAAAATAACTTTCAAACACTTCACTTTCCAAAATTGAATAATTAACCGAAATAAATTGAAAGAGTCAAGCATATTGTGATACAATAAAATCATGAATAGAAACTTTTTAAAAATCAAACCAAGGCGATAAGCCCATGATGAGAATAGGTATTGATACAGGCGGTACGTTTACTGATTTCGTGGTTTTCGATGAAGGGACGCTGAGTACCTTTAAGCTGCCCTCTACTCCCCATAACCCAGCCGAAGCCATACTCGAAGGTTTAAAACCCTACATGGATCGGAAATTCGAATTGATCCACGGGACCACGGTCTCTACCAATGCATTTTTACAAAAAAAGATAGCCCCCACTGCATTCATCTGTACCCAGGGCTTCGAACATATTCTTTATATCGGGCGGCAAAATAGGACCGGACTGTTTTCATTAGAAGTCAAAAAACCTTCACCGATTGTCCCTCTCTCTTTGTGTTTCGGTATACCCGAACGAACACTGAAAGACGGGACCATTGAAAAGAAAGTGGACGAACCCGAAATTGAAAAAACAGCAGCGTTATTAAAACAACAAAATATCACATCCGTCGGCATCGTTTTCTTGCATTCTTACTTGAATTCCCAAAACGAACAAATCGCTGCGGATATTTTTAGAAAAAATGGCTTTTATGTAACCGCGTCACACGAAATAATACCGGAATACAGGGAATATGAAAGAGCGGTAGTAACCGTATTGAACGCAGCGCTTCAACCGGTCATCGCCCAGTATGTAAACAACCTTAAAGATGCATTGAGCGAGAAGAAATTTTCGATAATCCAATCCAATGGAGGGATATTATCTCCCCACCGTGTCATCCGGGAACCCATCCATACATTGATATCAGGCCCTGCCGGCGGTATCATCGCTGCCCAACAAATCGCACGGTTAACCGGTATTTTAAACCTCGTCACCTTAGATATGGGCGGCACATCCACGGATGTATCGATTATAAAACAAGGTGAAATTTCGTTAACCCGACAGGGTTTCATCGAGCATCTACCCCTTCATTTCCCCATCGTCGATATCGTTACGGTCGGTGCGGGCGGCGGATCGATCGCACGGATCGACAAAGGCGGGGTCCTCCAGGTCGGCCCGGAAAGCGCCGGCGCCGACCCGGGACCGGTTTGCTATGGAAAATCCGAAATTCCCACTATTACCGATGCTTTTGCCGTCACCGGGGCGATCCTCCCGGAAACATTCCTGGGCGGGAAAATGAAAATATCCCCTAAACGAAGTGTAAATGCTATTAAACAAATCGCCCAACAAATCGGGAAAAATCTGTTTGAAACTGCTGAAGGCATTATCCGTATTTCTATCTCCACCATGGAACGAGCCCTCCGCTCCGTTACCCTTGAAAAAGGCGAAGACCCACGATTATATACACTCCTTCCTTTCGGCGGCGCCGGCGGCTTAGTCGCTGCGATGCTGGCTGAAAAACTCGGCATCAATCGTATCCTCATACCTCCTTACCAGGGAGTTTTCTCTGCCCTCGGCATGCTCATGGCCGATTATAAAAAAGAACTCTCCCAATCCTTCCTGGAAATGTACTCCCCCGAAATTATCGGCGAAATGGACAAGGCGTTCTATTTCCTGGAAAAAGAAGTCATCGGCATTTTAAAAGAGGACGGCTACCCGGGATCGGCTGTTTACAAATCCGTAGATATGCGCTACAAAGGCCAATCCTACGAGCTCGCTGTCCCCTACGAATTCGGCTTCCTGAGCATATTCCACCAATTACATCACCTCTTATATTCTTACTCGCTGGACGACAGCCGGTGTGAAATCGTCAACCTCCGCGTATTGGGAGTAGGCAAAAACCCGGAAATTATCCTGGAAAAAAAGAAAATGGCTGAAAACAGCGAAGCAAAAGTCTATTTCAGGAAAGAAATCTATTTTAACGGTGAATTCCAGCAATTTAATATATACAACCGAATCGAACTTATGCCCGGCCAACGACTGATTTCACCCGCCCTGGTGGTCTCCGACGATGCGACTGTTATTATTCCAAAAGGATACAGGGCAGAAGTCGATCCCTTCTCCAATATCCTCATGGATACCCAATCGACGGGCTATAATAACCGATAATAACGAGGGATAATCATGGATGCTATAGAAATATCGATATTTAAAAACATTTTTCAATCGATCTCCGACGAGATGGGAAAAATCTTACAGTATTCCGCCTTCTCCCCCAATATCAAAGAGAGAAAAGATTTTTCCTGCGCTCTTTTTACTGCCGGCGGAGAGAGTTTTGCTTTCGGAACCCATATCCCGGTCCACCTCGGTGCTATGCCTCTCTCTGTGAAAACCGCCATCTCGGAAATTCGGTTCGATAAGGGCGATATGGCTATTTTAAACGACCCATATAAAGGAGGAACACATTTACCAGACATAACATTGATAGCCCCAGTGTTTCGCAATGACCGGATTGTTTTTTTTGTCGCCAACCGTGCCCACCACTCCGATGTGGGAGGTATGCGAGCCGGATCCATGCCCCTCTCGTCCGAAATCTTCCAGGAAGGCCTTATTATACCGCCTGTAAAACTTCTAAAACGCGACAAACCGGACGAAGAAATTTTTAATTTTATTCTTTCCAATGTCCGAACCCCTATTGAACGCAAAGGAGACTTGCTCGCCCAGATCGCTGCCAATAAACGCGGTATCCAGAGACTGGAAGAAATAATCCAGAAATATGGCTTCGAAACCATCGATACTTATTCGAAATCGCTGATCGAGTATACGGAAAGTTTTTTCAAGGCATTTATCCGGGAGATCCCCCAGGGCAAGTATTGCTTTCACGATTACCTGGAAGATGATGGTTTCGAAACCACGGATATTGAAATCGCTGTGTGCGTGGAAACCAAGGGTGATCACCTTTCCATCGATTTTACCGGTTCTTCTCCCCAGGTAAAAGGTGGGATCAATACCAATAATGCTGTGACCTATTCTGCTGTATTGTATGTATTGACAGCGCTGTTGAGTGAGGATGTCCCCATTAATTCCGGCATCATGCGGGCTGTAGAATTAATCCTGCCCGGGAACAGCATTGTCAATGCGTCCAAACCCTGTGGTTTGGCTGGGGGAAATGTTGAAACCTCCCAACGTATTACCGATGTTCTTCTCGGTGCTTTTTCGAAAGCCCTGCCGGGTAGAATCCCGGCTGCTTCCCAGGGTACGATGAATAATATAACTTTCGGCGGCAACGGGTTCACTTATTATGAAACCATCGGCGGTGGAGCGGGTGCAGGTCCTACCTATAACGGCGAATCGGGCGTCCATACTCACATGACCAATTCTCTTAATACCCCGATTGAAGCCCTGGAACTGGATTTTCCCATTAAAATCGAAAATTATTCTTTGCGAACCGGGTCCGGGGGCAAGGGGCAGTTCACCGGCGGCGAAGGTATATCCCGTTCTTATCGTTTTCTCAAGGATGTCCATGTCAGTATCCTATCGGAAAGGCGTATTGAAAGTCCTTATGGCCTGGCCGGCGGGGAACCCGGGCAACCGGGAGAGAACTTTCTAGTCAGGGATACGACTACCGGCGACACCCAAAAAACCCGGATTAAATTGGGGTCGAAGTTAAATATCGACATTAATGCCGGGGAAATCCTTATCATTAATACTCCCGGTGGTGGGGGTTTCGGAACCCGCTCATAGATCCCGGGATTGGTAATTAAAAAAAAACCTTTTCCAAAAAAAGAATTACTGAGTTCCACCCGGGAATATTGCTATTTCCGATTCAACGTGCTATAATCACATCCTTAATGACTGCGTATCAAGTTATACGCTTAATTGTATTATTATATAAATATATCGATATTATTGAGAACCGTGAGAAAAGAAAATATTTTGGTTACAGGCGGCGCCGGTTATATAGGGAGCCATATCGTACGCGACCTCGGCGTATACGGATACAACCCTATCATCTACGATAACCTCTCTACCGGGAATAAAGAAAATATACTCTGTGGGGAATTTAACCTGGGCGATATCGGGGACTCAGACCGCGTAAAAGACACGATCCGGGAATACGATATCAAAAGCGTAATCCACTTCGCAGCTTTCATCGTCGTATCGGAATCCGTTAGCCAACCCTTTAAATATTATGAAAATAATTCCTTTAGATCATTCCAATTAATCAAAACCTGCGTTGAAAACGGCATCGAAAACTTTGTTTTTTCCTCCACCGCTGCCGTCTATGGGATCCCGGATCAAATCCCCGTACCTGAAACCGCACTCATGAACCCCATTAACCCCTACGGCAAATCCAAAGTAGTCACGGAAATGCTCCTGGAAGATGTATCTATCGCATACCCCCATTTTAATTATATCGCTCTCCGGTATTTCAATGTGGCCGGTGCCGACAAACAAAGCCGGATCGGTCAAAATTATAAAAACCCCACTCACCTGGTCACACTGGCACTCCGAACTGCCCTGGGAGACTACCCCCAATTACAGGTTTTCGGCTGCGACTACGCGACACCGGACAAAACCGCAATCCGGGATTATATCCACATCGACGACCTTTCAAACGCCCATTTATTGGCCCTGGAATATCTAAAATCAAATCACATGAGCCGGGTTTTCAACTGCGGTTATGGAACCGGCTGCTCGGTCCTGGAAGTGGTCAACGCTGCAAGGGAAGTGACGGGAATCGATATCAAGGCAGTAACCACGTCCCGGAGACCCGGAGACCCCCCCGCTTTGACCGCCGATTCCCGGCTAATCCAAAAAGAACTGGGATGGAAACCGCAATTCAACAACCTCCACTATATTATAAAAACCGCCTGGGATTGGGAATTAAAATTAAAAAAAATAAAGGAAACAAATCCTTAAAAAATGCTAAGCATAAACTTAAGCCAAAAAGGACTGACAAAATGAAATCTTTGGGGAAAGCATTATTTTTAAAATTAACATTAGGGATTTTGGTTGTCGGGATCGCGGCGCTGACGATTGCCTCGGTTTGGTCCTACCTAACCACCCAGGGCCAGGAACTCACTGTCCCTGCCCCTACCGGGGAATCTGCCGAAAAAGAAGCATCTTCGACTCAAACCGATATCGAAAAAGAACAAGAACCGGAACCGGGGATAGGACCGATCGCCGGTTATTCCATCGACGCGACTCTATTACACGGCTCACGGAAAATCACCGCATCCGAAATCCTTACCTGGAAAAATACATCCTCCTCCAACCTGGACAAATTGCGTTTTCACCTGTATTATAACGCATTCAAGAATTTGAAATCCACCTTTATGAAGGAAAGCGAATACTATCAAGAATTAAAACCAGGCGCGTCAAAACTCAAATACGGGGAAATCAAAATCACGGAAATCCGGGAACTCACCGGCGCAGATTTAACCGGGAAAATGCGCTTCATCGCCCCGGACGACAATAACCCCGATGACAAAACAGTCATGGAAGTTAAACTCCCGGCTCCTTTAACCCCCGGGCAAACGATTCGATTGAAAATCCAATTTGTCCTCACTGTACCCGAAATTTTTGCCAGGACCGGTGTCGAGGATGATTATTATTTCATCGCCCAGTGGTTTCCCAAAATCGGGGTACTCCAGGCCGACGGCCAATGGAACTGCCATCAATTCCACGAGAATTCCGAATTCTTTGCGGATTACGGCGAATACCAGGTGAAATTAACGGTACCGGATTCATTTATTGTGGGGGCCACAGGCACCCTGGTAAAAACAGAAAAAAACGCCGACGATACCCGGACTTATTGGTATGAAGAGAAAGATATCCATGATTTTGCCTGGACAGCATGGCCGGAATTTATTAAAATCACAGATTCCATCATGCTTACGGGGAATAATTCTAAAACGGAAATCGAATTACTGCTGGCACCCGGGCATGAATCGGGCAAAGATCGGTATCTCAATTCGCTGAAATTTGCAATGGAGTATATGAGCCGGCGAATTATGCCTTATCCCTATAAAAAAATAACCCTGGTCGATCCACCCTTAAAAGGAATTAATTCCGGTGGAATGGAGTACCCAACCCTCATCACTACCGGGTATTTATCCTTCCTACCGGGTAGTATCAAACAGTTGGAACTGGTGACCATCCATGAATTCGTCCACCAATACTGGTACGGTATGGTGGCCACCGACGAACCCCGGGAAGCCTGGTTGGATGAAGGAATCACTACGTTTTTCGAGAATGAAATCTCCGGGCAATACTTCCAGGATTCCTTTTCGCTGTTGGATTCCTTTCTATTTAAAATCGATAATGCCGAATGGGGCCGCAACCAGGCGGGTTTACTGCTGAGAGTGGACCCGGTAAACCAATATTCGTGGAATTTTTTAAACGTTTTTCAATATACCTCCAGTGTTTATTATAAACCGGCTTTGTTGTTGACCGGTTTGAAGAATATCGTGGGAAAAAGCCGAATGTATGACTTTTTCAAGTATTATGCGGAAAAATTCAAATTTAAACACCCCGATTCCGACGATTTTGTCGATACGTTCAACACCTTTATAGGGGAGGATTTTTCATGGGCTTTCGACCAATATATTATGCAAGCGGGCAAACTAGACCAGGCGGTTTATTCCGTGAAGTGCACCGAATTGTCGTCAAAGCCCGCACGGTTCCGGAATGAAGTGGTTTTTGTGCGCAACGAGGGGTATTTCCCGGTCGAATTGACCATCCTGATGGAAGATGAAAGCCAAATCAACTATTTCTGGAATGAAAAAGAAAAATGGAAACGGATCGTATTCGACAGGTCGACCCGGGTCAAGCAAGCGAGCATAGATCCCGCGTTTAAAATTCCTTTGGATTACAATTACCTGAACAATTCCATGATGTCCGATCTCCATACCATCAGCATCAATCGACCGCCGCTGCGACTCGGGTTTTTATTCCAGAATATCCTGGCTGCTTTTGCATTTTAAGGAGGCAATGATGAAGGGAATACGATTATTTATACAAAGTCTCGGGTATCGGAGAATAAAACCCGCCATCTATGGTTGGCTGCCCAATATCATGGCTTCTGCCGTCGTTTACTTGGGTCTTTACAAATTGATGGAAGATGCAGCCGGGAAAACTTTTATTCCTTTCCAATTGGGAAGCGATTTCAGTCTTTTCACATTTTTCGGGGATATTTTTGTTAACCACCACAGCGGTTTATCGCTGGTGTTATTCCTGTCCACTGCCGCAGCGACGGCTTATTTCCTGTTTTCAATCTTTACCGCCGGGGGAATATGGTCGATATTGCTGCAAAAAGAGCAACCCCCGACTTATGCAGGTTTAGCCGCGGCTTCATTCACGAATTTCGGTGCCATGTTAAAAATTTTTATATCCAGTGTAATCCTGTGGGCATTCATATTCATCATCCCGGCTCTCCTCTTTTATATTTTCCTATACTTTCAAAACTACAACGAAACCCTCATCCAGGTTATGTTCTACAGTTGGATTCTCATCGCTGTTCTCCACCTGGCTTTTGCATCGATGGTCTATGATTTCTCCCGGGTTATCCGTTTGAGGGGTGAAAAACGAATATTTACCATATTGAAGCAAGCGATCCGTTTTGCTCTCTCCAATAAACGGGATATTTTCGGTTTGTTTGCGATGTATATTTTTTCATTGCTTGCTTTTTACCTGCTTTATGCGGCTTTTGTGCTGGTGTTGGAACCGATCCTGTTGACAGTTGTAATTATGGTGGTCTACCAGGTATTTATGATACTCCGGTACTATTTGAAAGTAACCATGATGCTGGCGGAAATTCGATTAATGGAACCGGGTAATATTCAAACACCCGAACCTCAATAACCCCGGGTTTGGGATTTGTAAACCGCCCCTGGTAAAATTTTATCAGATGCAAGGAGGAAACGATGAATTGCCCGAAATGCAATTGTTTTGTACCTACAAGCCAATACACATGCCCCCTATGCGGTACTTATGTCCAGCAAAAGCCGATCCCTGCTCCCGGTTCTGCAAAAGCTTCGGACGGTAATTACCTGGTTCGGGCAGGGCTCTTGCTGGCGATTTTTTTTATTATAGTCGGGGCTATCTATTTATACGCCATTTTATTCGATATTAACTCGTCCCCGGGGAAAAAAGTCCAGCATTCGCAGGATTCGTCCGGTTCTTATGAGGGCGGCGAACTCCCTCCTTCTTATGTCATTAATGCCGACAATCCCGGGGATAATGTGGATATCGAACAATACATCCAGCCCGGACGTTCGACGATATTTGCTTTTTACAGCGATTACTGCCCGGCTTGCCGGAAGATTGTACCCCTCCTGGCAGACCTGGACGAGAGGCGCAGCGATATTGCGGTATTAAAAATAGATATCAACCGTCCCAACTCCACTACCACCGACTGGAGCTCGCCTGCAGCCGGCAAATACCGGATTAAAGCCGTTCCCCAGTTTAAAGTGTATGATACTACCGGGAATATTCTCCACGAGGGGGGCCAGGCTTATGCTTTTGTTCTTAATCTCTTACGGGAAGAGGGGTTGATGTAATCCCCACGCAGTGGGGTTTCTTGCGAATTTTTATCCAGCGAGCGCAGCGCTGACGGCGTGGGAATTTATTCTTTTTTAATCCCGGTTTGACCTGGTTAAGCAATAGTCAACGTATGGTGAGCCATACATAATAAAGAATGGACAGGTACGCCGAAAGGGCAAGCCGATTCGCAGTGGCCCGCACATTTCAAACATATATCCGCTTTCGGCCCGGCCAGGTGCGCATAATTTTTCATGGCATATTTTTCTTTGCCCTGGGCTTCGAAATAGTGTTTGAAGCGCATAATGGTATTCACCGGCACATGATGGGGGCAAGCAGGTTCGCACAGCCCGCACGCATGGCGGCAATAGTATGATCCACAGGCTTCTTTATAAGCTGCCAATTGTATCTTTTCCATATCGCTCAAAGTTGTACCGGAAAGAGGAATAAAGGCATCGAGGCCATCGAAATTATGAAACGAACAGCTAATGGTATGAGCATCGGGGTTGGACAGGACAAATCGAATAGCAGCATCCCTCATCCGTTTCGCATCGTTCAATCGGTATTTTTGGATAAATTCTTGCGACCGTTTTTCTTTGTCTTCCAATTTAGCGATCATAGAAGGAAGCTGGGGCGGTATTTCTTTGCCTTCTTTTTTGAATTGTTCCAGGCGAGCTTTTAAGCGGCTGGTGTTCCCGATGGGGTTTGTTTTCATAATGACGGTGCCGATGTTATTTTCTTTGCAAATTTTTATGACCGCATCCCCTTTATCATCCTGGATGAAATTATAAGCCAACTGCATCACGTCGAACCGGCCGTCTTTCGCAGCTTCTACCAGTATTTTTTCCATGGTTTCTTCTGGGTCCACGTAGAAGTTGGAGCCATGGTTCGAAAGGCCGAAATATTTTATTTTTCCTTCTGCTTTCAATTGTTTTGCGGCAGCATGGAAGGCCTCGTTTTTTAACTGGCGCATGTTTTCGCAGCTATGTATCATTAAGCAATCCACGAAGTCCACCTGGAGGCGTTTCAGGGCCTGGTAAGCCCGCGATACAAAGTCATCTTTGGTGGCATTTTCGTTGGTGATGATTAATTTGGTCGTGAGAAAAATCGATTTCCGGTCGCGTTTCTTGAGTACGGAGCCGATCATCTCTTCGTTTTCGTAGTTCTCTGCTGCATCGATGTAATTGACTCCCGTATCCAGTAAGCGTTCCAATACGGCCGGGTCTTTGATATATCCACACGAGATATCGGATACTTTAAAGCCAGTCCGGCCCAGCGTCCGATACCCTTTAATTTTTAGTTCCGGTTGAGGCGCCGGAGTGGTGGGCTGCTGCTCTTGCCCAAACACCAGGTCGGTCCCCAGGGCAGCCCCTACTCCGAGGGCCGAGTTTTTGAGGAAGTTGCGTCGATTCATACTCATACCGCGGTTTGTTTCATTCATTTGTCCTCCTGGATTTATCTTGATTTTTTTTTGGAAACTAAATACGTTGAATCGGTGGAAATGGTTTTAAAACTCGACAAAAAATTTACCACAGTCGGGGTCACATGCGTGAGGTCTTGAATTCGTTCGTTTAATTCTTCTTTTCGATTTCCCCAGGTCAGGAGAGGAACGGGGTTCAGGGTGTGGCCGCGGGTGGAGGAATCTTCAATATTCCCGTGATCGCTGGTAAGTAATAATGTATGGGTTGAAGGGTCCAACAATGAAACCAATTTCCCGGTAAGCCGGTTTAAGTCCGAAATCAACCGGACCTGCTCGGCAAACTCGTGCCGATGGCCATAAATATCGGTTTGGAAGTATTCATACAGGATGAAGTCGTGGTTTAGCGATGCCTGGAAAAGGATTTCCGCTGCTTTTTCCGGTGAATACACGGGGAGGTTAATGCCTCTTTCCACTAAGAACCGGTTTGAATACTCCTGGAAAATAGAGCGTCCTTCGAGGATATCCTGGTCATTGAAAGGAACTTGCCGGGCAGCCAGCATCATACAGGAGGTCACAGAAATACGGCGGCGGAACATGGGTGGGAATTGGTCGGAAAAATAAAGCTCGCCGGTGGGCAGCAATTGGAGGTGGTCCGGTTTAAAAAATAAATAAAAAACCGGGTAAGCATTAACGAAAACCGCGTTAAACCCTTTTTCCTTTAAACGGGATAAAATATTTTTTTCATAAATAATTTTTCGAAGTTCGCGGTTGGGGTAACTGTCTTTGTGGCTGTTCAAGTGTTTTTGAGCGTTTTCGCCGGTAAAAAGAGATGTTTGACCGGAAGCGCTCTGGGGGATTCCTTCCACACCGAGTATGGCATCGATCTTCTTAATGGAAACTCCGTTGGGTGGTGGAGGGGAATCATTGTAAAACGGGAGATATTCGGGGGCTGAAACAAAAAAAGGGTTTTTTTCCGAGGCTTCCCCGATGCCGACCCCATCAACAAAAAGAAATATAAAGTGGTGGGCCATTATTTTAGTATTTCTTCCCATCGGGGGAAATATAGATGACTTCGCGTTCCAGTCGAATGCCTTCCCGTTGGAAAATCGCATCGGTAACCGCTGCTTCAAAGGCTTTGATATCATCGAACGTCGCATTTCCATCATTAAGAAGGAAATTGGCATGTTCATGGGAAATACGAAGACTGCGGAATTGAGTTCCTTTAAAGCCGGCCTGTTCAAGTAAGCGTCCGGCAGAACCTTTTTGTCCATTAATAATAGGGTTTTTGAAGAAACAACCTGCGGAGCGATAATCGTAACAGGGATGGTGTTGTTTTCGATAAGCGAGGCGGTCTTTTATTTTTTCGTCCGCCTGGGAACCGGGTTCGAAGGAATATCGGAGAGAAACGCCCAGTATGATATCATCTCCGTATTTAAACGCGGAATCGCGGTATGTAAATTGAAAATAATCATGGGATACGGTTTTTACCTCGCCGGAAGGTGTGACGATTTCGGCATCCAAAAGCAGGGAAGAGATGGATTGGCCGAAGGCACCGGCATTAACGGCAGATGCTCCGCCCACAGTACCGGGGATTCCTGCCAGGAAATCCATCCCACCGCAGTTGTTTTGAACGTTCCAATCCATTAACGCATCGATCCGGGTCCCGGAATCGACGGATATGCTGTTATTATCTTTTAGGACAATGTGGCCTGTGCGGTTTACAATAACGGCCAGCGAAGAGGGTTCATCCGGGAATATGATATTGCTGCCGCTGCCCAGGATCACAAACGGGTAATCGGTGTGATACGATTGGAGAAAAACGGCCAGTTCTTTCAATAAAGTGCGTTCATACACAACGGCAACCAGTCGAGCTTTACCCCCGATTCCCATGGTGAGGTAAGGTTTGATGTCGGCCCCCGGGTAGTATTCAACGGCTTTTCTTTTAAGAAAATCGATCAGCGGGTCCATGTGTTTTTTATGTCCATTTCGGTGTGGAGTCGATGTTGATGACTAGTAAATGTAAACACCTTCCACGCAGTTGTCTTGAATGCGGTTATGATAATCCCGGATAAGCTTCTCGATATCGATGACGTTAAAGTAGGATTCCATAACGATTCCTTTTCGGTTTTTGGCATTGATTTCAATGGCGAGTCGGTACTCCCTGTCTTCCATCGGCACCCAAACGAAAGAGGGGGTTTGACCGGCCGGGATGGTTTTCTGGATCAGGGGGGGTTGATTAGGGTCTGCACCTGCGGGGAAAATTTTTACACTGTAAGCGGGGTCTACCAGGTTAACAGGAACCAATTGGAATCGGATGGATTGGCCTTTGAGTTTGGTCTGTTGGGGCTCGGTTTCTATTATTGCTCCATAGTTATTCCCGATTTTCGATAACTGGAAAGGGGTGGAGGCAATTTGGGTTTCATCGCCGATATCGAAATCTTTTTCGGAAGATACGATATAGATATGCTCCCCGACGATGACGGGATTGGCGGTGACATAACGGTTGAAGGGGTAGGAAAGGACTTGCTTTTTCTTATAATTAAAGAACTTGATGCTGCGATCCCACAGGAAAACAACGGCGTTTTTTTCCATCATTTTAGGGGAGAGCTTTCGGGAAGAGTCCAGTTTTTCCCACCAATACAGCGAGCCGTTTTTGTTGAAGAAATAAATGTTATTGTCTTCGGGAATGATGACGACATAAGGGCCGATTTTTTGAGGTTGAATGCTCAAAACATCGGGGAGTTTAAAAGCCCACCTTGTTTTTCGGGATTTCAGAGAGAATCGAACCAACTCGCGATCCACTGAACCATAATATAAATGGCCATCTTCCAGGAGGAAATCGGAAGCGGCGGGTTGTTTTAATTTTATGGTTTCCAGCGTGCTGCTTGTTTTGTCGTATATACAAACGTGTTGAGACGTAAGGAAGAATAATCGATCCCGGCGCCACTGGCTGTTAAAAACAGCAAGCTTGGGCTCCAATTTGAACGTTTTCGCGGGTTTTAAAACCGATGGAGGGTTTGTATTAAAAGGGGCTTTAAGGATTTCCACTTCATTTTCCCGGGAAAGATAAACAAGACAGGTATGATCGATCCCCAGGATTTTTTTTATGCGGGTCTTTTCAAGAAACGAAATTTCCCTCATTTGTTTCAAATCGAAAATAGTATAAGAAAACAGGGATACACTGTCGGAAGAAGGTGAAGGCGGGCCGGCCGGGTGTGTGAGTACCAGCAAGTCGTTTTGGTGAATAATTCCCGGTTCGACCGGCCTGTTCAACGGATAGAGAAAGTCCACCATATTCGTCTTGAAATTATATTGAAAAATTTCACCCTGTTGGGTGACCAGGGTGAGGTTGGAGTCATTTTCCAGGATAAATCTCACCGGGGATTTCCCCGAAAGATCGGATATATCGGAATGACTAAGTGCATTGGATACTTCGGGGATCATCGTTACCTTGTGAGAGCACGAAATGCCCGCGAAGGTGACCGTTACCAGGAAAAAAATCGAAACCGTAATAAACTTTTTTATTGTTCTCATGAGGGATTTATTATAAAAAAAAAACTCCCAACAGTCAAATATTTTACTTTTGTAAACCATTGGGAATTGTATCAAGATCGATGGGATTGTTTAATAGGAACTGATCTGTAAAAATTTCTTTTAAAACTTCTCCCTGCATATCCGGGGATAGTTGGAAGCCTGCATAATATAACAGGGTAGGGTAAATGTCGTAAATGGATATGGATTTTAGCGGGTATCCGCTTTTTATGGCATTTTTTTCATAAAGAATAATCGAACCGAGCGAAGCCGGGGATTTATACACGTAAAAATCTTTTTCGCTGAAGAGGCGAACCAGGATTCTACGCCAGACCGGGAGGGGCTCGAATTCGTAAAAACTCATAATCACCAGGAGCTCATTGTCTCCCGTGTTACTCATCAAATTCCCCACGATGGAGTCGTAGTATTCGTAATATTTTTCCACCAATTTCCCATACTTCTTGATTTTAATGTTATCCCGCGACGTACTGCCGAATAGCGAGGGCATGTAATATTGGTAAAAATTCTTTGTAATGATTCCCAACCCGGGTAAGCGAGTAATCAAGTAGTATAGGTCCGTATCTTTCAGCACAGGGATCGTGTTTTTCACGAAATCGTCAAAGAAGAAGCATTTCTTCACGATTTCATAATTTTTATCTTTTTTATCCCCCGGTTTGACTAAATCGGTGAATAACAGCACAAAGCGGTTATTCCTGAACAAAGATTTCTCCGAGTACTGGTCGATGTAGGGTGGGTATAGAAAGGGTAATGCCTTCCGGTTTTCGCTTTTGTAATGCAGGAGTATGTCATCCAGGCAGCCATTATCTTTCCTCTTGTAAAACGACGTTGTGTTCAGGAAGGGTGACTGCCTGAAGAAAATAAAGCGGGGGAGGATATCGAATTCGTAACTGAGGTCGAAAAATTTAAATTTATCCTGGGAATGAGGGTAATAGCTATTGGGAGGAAGGCCGGTCAGTGCGGTATTAAGCATAGACAGGTCCAGGTTGGGTTGAAAGGTCGTAATTCGGCTGCTGGCGCCTTGTTTTAAGATTTCATTGAAGTTTAACAACTTTTGCTCGGCAATGAGGGTATTGACCAGGCCCAGGGAGAGTCCTTCCATCAGGACTATACGAATTTTACGCGGTTCTGCAGCGGGGGTGAGAAATTTTATCGAAGGTTTTTTATTCGGATTTCCTGTGGGAAACCGTTGGTCCCCCATGTGAGTAATGACCGAAGAAAATGAATTGAAGATATTGATCGATAATACAATGTAGAAGGCAGCCTGGCTCCATTTCTTTTTTATTTTCCTGATGAATACGAACAAAATCCCGGTGATGGCCAATAATAGGTTCAGGAATAGAACCCGGATGAAAGTAAATTTAACGGCTTTTTCAAATATATTTAAATAATAGTCGTAATTCAAGTATAAAAGAACCGAGAGGACAAACACCGTGAAGGATAGAAAATAAGTCAGGGTGGGGGGGTGGATAATCCCGACGGGATATTTTTTTTCTGAAAAAAATTGGATGAGTGCAAAGGCAATGCCGGTAAAAATGATCCACAGAGGCCCATAATAAAGATACAAGCTGAAATAAAGGAGGAGAAAATTCCACGGATGGATGGGTAATTGGGGATTTAATAAAAGAATGAGAACCAGGGTAAAATAAGTAAAGACTATGGAGGCCAATACCGAATTGATTAATAATTTAACTGTCCGCCGCAAGTTCCTCTTCTTATGTCTTTTCGAAATTCTTTGGGGTTGTGATCAGCATTAAAGTGGTTTGTCCGATTCGAAACTCCATTTGGTCGGCAATTTCAGTAATGGAAACTTTTTCGTTGTTGATGATGGTTCCGTTCGTACTCCCAAGGTCGCGGAGAAAAATCTTATCATTCCGCACTTCCACTGCCACATGTTTCCGGGATATCTCTTTGTCCGGTATGATTAAGTCTACTTTTCCACGACCGATCAGCACGTAGGGTTTATCGAAGTGGTAGATATACCCGGCCCGTGCTCCTTTAATGATAGCCAGCGAAATTTTGAGGTTATCGGGAAGTTTCAAGTTTTCATCGGTCCACAGTGAGTTATCGACATCATGCTTGATGATTTTGGCAGTATCTTTTTCACTGGCGGATTCTTCTTCCTCTTTTTTTATAGCAAAAATTGTATAACAAGAGGAACACTTCACCTTTTTTCTGTCTTTAACTTTATCTTCGGGCACATTATATCGCGCTTTACAATTTGGGCATTGTATAATCATGGTTTAATTATAGCACTAATCGGAATTTTTTTTCAATTTTTTTTCAAAGAATTTTTCAATATTTCAATGGCTTTTTGTGTCGCGGGGTCAGATTCGAGGAAAACACGGGCGCCTTCGGTCGAAGAAAATTTCCGGGAAAGCGCTTCACGCTCGATTTCTACCCGGATCGATTCTTCGTGAGTTTTAATTGTCTCGCCCGGGTATTTCACTTTTTTGAGGTCGAGAAATTTTTTGAAGAGATCAATGATCGATGCGTCTGCGACAAAAGAGCTGGTTATTGGGATTTTTTTTCTTTCCAGGTAAAGGGCGAACCGGAAAAAAATACCGTTATTAACCCATTCGCCGATCGTTTGGGGGTAAATTTCCGATTTGATCAGCATATCCGGGATAACACCGCCGACGATAGACGTATTGGTATCATAATCTTTATTATTAAGGAAGAAGAAATAATCATCCAGTTCAGCGAAATCTCGTTGGAGGCATTTATTGGAAGGTGTATAGTATTTAGCTGTGGTTAGGGCCAACGAGGTATTGAAGGATAACCGGTTAACCGTTTGAACCAGGCCTTTCCCCCAAGACCTGGAGCCGATGATTTTAGCCCGGTGGTGATCCTGGAGGGCGGATGCCACGATCTCCGATGCGCTGGCGCTCCCGCGATTGATAAGAACGGCTATCGGTAATTTTTCATAAGGATCGCTTCGTTTGGCGGTGAAATCCTGGTTATATGCACGGCCTTTAATCGACACAATGGTTTTCCCTTTTTCAAGAAAAAAATCTGCAATATCTACCGCTGCATACAGTAAACCCCCGGAATTCCCGCGGAGGTCCAAAATTAAACCGGATATTTTGTTTTTTTGAAGCAATTGTTTCAAATTGTTATCCACTTCATCCGCTGTCGTGTTGCCGAAGGTTCGGATGTTCATATACCCGATCCCCGGTTCTTTGGGAAAAGAAAACGCATATGAAATGGAGTAGAGGGGAATTTCGGCACGGGGAATTTTATAAGACTGCATTTTATCGGGATCATCCCTTTTGATGGTGATTTCCACTTCCGTATTTTTTGCCCCTCTTAACAGCCTCATGGAATTATCGACCGAAAGGTTTTTCGTGGGTTTTTTGTCGATTTCTGCGATGATATCGCCCACCATCAAACCGAATTTTTCAGCCGGGGTATCTTTGATGATTTCGACTACCGTGAGCTGGTCCCCAAATTTTGTAATGCGGGTCCCGATACCGTAATAGTTACCTTGCTGGTCTTCATTGAAAGAACGGACCTCGACGGGGTCCAGGAAATATGAATGCGGGTCCAATGTGTGTAATAAACCGTTAATCGATTCGAAACAGAGTTTCTCATCGTTGACCGGGTCCGGGTAAGTGTTTTTGACGTGCATATATATTTCCGCATATTTTTTAAGTTGTTGTTTCCAGTCGTCGTTGTTGGTTCGAGAGTCTCCCGGGGTATTCGATGCGCCTATCGATAAAAATGCGGCTAATAAAACAGCAGTGAATTCAAATAAAATGGTAATACGTTTCATGGTTCAGTTATACCAGAATATCGATCTCCAGTCAACCCATTTCATGATGATCCAAAATCCACCACCCGATTGCATTTATTTCTTTCCCATACTATAATACACTTCCAGGCCAGGATAAACAGGAACTTAAATTATATGAAAATAGGTTTAATTCGTCATTTTAAAGTCGATTACGAGATACTGAAGCGGTGCAACTCCCGGGAGTACATCGAAGAGTATGTAAAATATGAGCAAAGCGGGATCATGCAGCCCCACTCAATCCCGGGGGTAAAAGGGTATTCGGCTTGCTATTCCAGTACTTCCAGGCGAGCATTAGAAACAGCCCGACTTGTGTATAAAAATCAAATCATTTCCACACCGGCCCTGGTGGAGATACCCCTGTATCCTCTTTTCAATACGAGAAAACGGCTGCCCGTTAAAATGTGGCACTTTATTAACCGCATCGCGTGGTTTTATAACTCGTCAAAAATGCCGGAAACACGCATTGAAACCAAAAAACGTGCGGGAAAATTCTTAGATACGTTATTAGATAGCCATGCGCCCACTGGGAATATACTACCGGTGAGTCACGGTTTTTTTATTATTACCCTTCACATCGAGCTATTGAAGCGAGGTTTTAAGGGATGGTCAGGCTCCGTGTTCTCCGCGAGCCCCGTGAGATATCTCTTTCGCACGCTGTAGGTGCCATTTAATTGAAAATTGAGAATTTTTAATTGCAAATTGTCTATTGAAAATCTCCTTCAAGTAAACTTTGTTGGCAGGAAGACACTTTTGCGTCTTTTACCGCATTTGAATGCAAATTTTCTGCTTTTTAATGCATCCAGTGAAAGTTTTGTAATCCCCACCGCAAAATTATGCAAAATTTCTACAACGTTGTAACTTTGACCTGCTTTTTAATGCAAATACTTAAAAATTTGTCGCCCCCATTACAACGATGATATCTTTTAGTGGAAATGAGAGGTAAAAAAGCTCTTTAATGGCTAAAAATTTGTATCGATGACCTAAAAGCCGCTGGGGTGGTATAAAAAAGTACAACGTTGTCCAAATTACCTCACCGGTGTCTGAATTACTTCAAGGTTCCGGGATTTTTCTCGCCTGCCCCCTTTTTCCCCGCACGGCCCCTCGCGAGGGGTTTTATTATTGCAGTGTCTGGTTATTGTGCGAGGTTTCGCGGGAGTGTCTGGCTCATTGGTTGTTGTAAGTGGTTTTTTTTAACGGTTTAGTTACAATCCCACGAATTCGGCCTCTGTCCATAATGTCCATACTGTCCATAATGTCCATATTCCTTCCTATTCCAGGCTATTTCCCTATGCTTGCCAATGGCCATTATGCAAATCCCCAATTCATCATTCATCAATCATAAATCATCATTATCTTTTCCCCATTCATCATTCCCCAAAACCAACCTTCAAACCTTCCGAACTTCCCACCTTCGTCTTTACCGGAGCAACGTTGAATTTTTTTATTAGATTGAGAAGAAAAAAGCAAATCAATCAAAGTCTGTAATGTTCTTTAAACGGAGTTTTTTTATCCGACTAAAATGCTTCGTATTATTCGATAGCAATTCCAGGTTATGAAAGAGAGCAGTAGCAGCTATTATTAAATCGAAATTTTCAAGCAAATTACCATCCCTTCTCAAACCCAGCAACTAATTCTCCAAAGCTCTTTCCGATATCTTCATCTACTCCCAGGACCTCAACACCTTCCAAAAAATTAAGGAAATTTTTTTCCAAAGTGTCTTTTTTATCTTTGTAATAGAAGATACCCTCGTAAATCTCAGAAAAGGTAATAACACTTATTGCCAATCCTTTTTCATACAGCAGTCTTAAAACATGAACTGTTTGCTTTTCGCCTCGAAGGTAATTGATAACCCAATCCGTATCAACCAGGTAGTTCAAATTTCAAATCCTCTTTCCCGCAAGTTTTTTCTTGCTTCCAGTATCATTCCAGTGAAGTTGTTATCGATATCTTTCCATGAGCCCGCGGCTTTCCAGAATTTTTTCTTTGAGCGTTTATTTCTAAAAATGACCAGGACATCAGATTTATCAGGTACTTTTATTTTATTTTTCAGCCTAACAATGCCGCTGTCGTATACGCCTTCTACCATCAAGCTCATTTTGACCTCCGGGGTCATTATATATTGAAAAGTGAATTGTTGTCAATGGAAAAATAATATTTTTTGAATCGTCTCTTTCCACTTTGCCCGCGCCTTTTTTTTGTGGACTGTATGGACAAAATATTCGCTCGAAAAATTGGAACTGAACCGTTTAAGCCGAGCCGCAGGCGCTCAAACGAACCCTTGAACCCTCCTACCCTCTTTTTCTTCTCCGTGTTCCCCGTGTGCCCCGTGTGCCCCGTGAGAGACTTCTTCCGTTACCCGTTCTCCGTTTTCCGTTTTCAGTCGGCTGCGAAGCAGCCGTAAACAGCACCGGCGCGAAGCGCCACAAATCCTCAATTCATCATTCATCAATCATAAATCATCATTATCTTTTCTGCGGCATTGCTTAAATGATAAATGGTAAGTGCTAAGCCCCGCCCAGCACCTACCATCTACCGCTTTTTTGGTCACCTAGAATCCCGGTTCTATACATAATGTATATCGAAGATACAGATGCTAACAAACCGGGGAATAGTTTCAGCAGAAAATCCGGATCGACGTAATACCCAGCATTAAAATATTAAACCCGCTCTGAATTTCCTTCATCTCATCCCTATTCAACGAGGTGATCAAACTCTGGACTTTTAAATCTTCCAGTTTGATTTTGCTTCCTTTTTCCATTTTTTCCTCCCTAACTTCTTAACGAGATTTTTTTCTTCCCGGTGAATATATAGCAATTTTATTGCCAACCAACCGAATGTGAACAAGAAACACCTCGTTTGTTATTCATAATAGACTATTTCAACGTATTGACACGAGATAAAAATGATTCGGAATTATGAACCGGGACCGGTCCGAATATAAACAAAGTTTATAGGTGCGCTAACCCGGTTTATACTTAAGTCAAATATGTGATAAAAAATTGGAAACAATAAACGCGAAAAAAAACTGGAAATAATCTTCAAAATAGGTATTTCTACTCATTGACACCAGCAGGCAGTTGGTGTATTATTATGTTTGCCCGCAAGGAAATTAAATCCATTTAAGATGGAGGCTTTAATCCATGAAACATTCACTTACCATCACTACAGTCCTAATTATTTTATTATTCTTTCTAAACACTGGGGTCAACGTCAGTAATCTTTATGCCCAGGAGACCGGGAGTATTTCCGGTCGTGTAACGGATTCCGGAGGAAATGGTATAACCAATGTAACGGTTTATATTTATGATCCTACCGGTAGTTATGTCAACAGCAGCGCAACCGACACCAGCGGCGATTATACGGTTCCCAATCTCGCGGCAGGACAATATAAAATCCATTATTATGCAGATAATGCCGGGAACTACATTTCGGAATATTATAACGATAAAAAGACCATCGATTTAGCGGAACTTGTTTCCCTCAGTGAGGGCCAGACTCTGACCGGTATGGATGCTCAATTGGATACGGGAGGAATCATTTCCGGGCGAGTCACGGATAGTGTTGGAAACGGCCTTGAAAATGCGACGATGCATATTCTCGACACCGACAATAACACCATTAGCTTGCAGGGCACAAATGCCGATGGAGATTATTCTTTTTCAAAAATACCGCCGGGTCGATACAGGGTTTATTGTAACCCCACCAACCTGGGGAATTACCTTTGGGAATATTATGATAATAAAAGAGAGCCGGAATTGGCAGACGTGCTTACAACAGCCGTGGGCCAGACGCTGTCCGGGATTAATTTCCAGGTGGAAGAAGGATCGACCATTTCCGGGCGGGTCACCGATAGCAGCGGGAACGGTATTCCCGATGTGACTGTTTATTTCTACGGCTCTTCGGACAATTATGCCAGCACTTGCATTACAGGTGCCACGGGTGACTATTCGATGTCCCTTCTCCCTGCCAACCAGTATAAAATCTATTTTCAAGCAGACAATGCCGGGAACTTTCTTTCAGAATATTATGACAATAAAGCAGCGAGGGATTTGGCGGACCCCGTTACCACCACAGAAGGCCAATCACTACCCGGTATCGATGCGCAGTTAGAAACCGGGAGCAGTATTTCGGGCCGCGTTACAGATTTGCTGGGGAACGGTTTAAAAGAGATTCGCATCGAAGTTCGCGACTGGAATGGAAATTGGATTACCGAGTCGATTACCGACGATAATGGAAACTATTCAGCCTTACGATTAAATACCGGGCAATACATCGTATACTTCAATACCCAAATTACCGGCGACAGCTATGTACCCGAATATTATAACAATCAACCTAACCAAGAAACAGCCACGCTTGTTCCTGTAACGGCCGGCCAAGTCACACCCGGTATCAATGCCCAATTGGATGCCGGGGGTTTTATTTCCGGCCGTGTTACGGATACTGCCGGTAATGGGATTGAAAATGTGACGGTCAGGGCTGAATGTGTATCGGGAAACTATTCTTTTTACGGTTCTACCGACTCAAATGGTAATTACGTGATCCAGGATATGGAAACCGAAAATTACCGGGTTTATTTTTCCCCCCCTACCAATAGCAATTATGTAAACAAATGGTACAATAATAAAAATACTAATGAAACAGCAGATAATGTACCGGTAACCGCCGGCCAAACCACACCCAATATCGATACCCAATTGGAACAAGGGGGAACTGTTTCCGGCAGGGTCACGGGTGAATCGGGCACCGGCCTGGATAATGTAGATGTCTATATTTATTTTCCCGCGGGAGATTATTATACTTCACGACGGACTCAAAACGGGGATTATTCGATCCCGGGCATTCCCGCCGGGCAGTGGATCGTTCATTTTTACGCTGCATATACTGGGAATTACATTTCCGAGTATTACAACGATAAAAAAACCAGGGAAACCGCGGATACTATTACCATTACTGCGGGCCAAACTCTCCCGGGCATCGATGCCCAATTGAGTACAGGCGGTCGTATTTCCGGTCACGTGACGGATACGCAGGGAAACCCGTTAAAAGATGTCCAGGTAGAGGTCATCAATTCACAGGGCAGCCGTCATTCAGGGTACAGCACCGACGCCAATGGGGATTATTTGTTTCAACAGGTAGAAGCAGGACAATATAAAGTCTATTTTAATACCAATATCACAGGCGGCAGCTATATCCCCGAATATTACAACGATAAACCCACCCGCACCACAGCCGACTCCATCACCGTCACGCTGGGGCAAACCACCCCCGGCATCGATGCGCAATTGGCTGACGGGGGCTTTATATCCGGGCGTGTCACCGATACGCAAGGTAACGGTATTCCAAACGTGACGGTCAGCGCGCAGTGCTCATCGTCCGAATATACTTTTTCAACTTCCACCGATGTCAACGGCAATTACCTGGTTAAAGGCCTGAAAACCGAAAACTATAAGATCGCTTTTTATCCTCCAGGCAACTCCGGGTACGTCAGGAAATGGTACAACGATAAATATGTTTTTGAAACTGCAGATTCTGTCCCGGTGACCGCCGGGCAAACCACCCCCAATATCGATATCCAATTAGAACAAGGGGGAACCGTATCCGGCCGGGTCACAGATGAATCGGGTAATGGCCTGGGAAATATCTATATTTATATTTATGATCTTCAAGGGAATCATTATACCTCGAAAAGAACTATAAACGGAGATTATTCTATCCCCGGTATTCCTGCAGGCCAGTGGGTCGTCTATTTTTACGCAAATAGTAACTCCAATTACTTTTCCGAATATTACAACGATAAATCATCCTTGGAATCGGCAGATGCGATAACGGTTACTGCCGGTCAAACCCTTCCCGGTATCGATGCTCAATTAACTCAAGGCGGCAGCATTTCCGGCCGCGTCACCGATTCCAACGGAAACGGTATCTATAATGTGATTGTCGATGCCAGGAATATTGCCGACGGTAATGGTCCCACGGTCCAAACCGATCAAAACGGTTATTACACCATGCAAAGGCTTAGGACAGCGAATTACCGGGTCTATTTTAGGACCCAATACGCAGGGAATTACGCAGGCGAATGGTATAATGATAAATCATCCTATAACCTGGCCGATAATGTCCCGGTAACGGAAGGCCAAATCACCCCCAACATCGATGCCCAATTGGGTGAAAGCGGCAGCATTTCAGGTCAGGTCACGGATGAATCCGGGAACCCCCTGGCCAATATCTATGTCGAGGTGATAGATTCGAATTATAATGACTTAAACTCTACATTGACCGATAGCAATGGAAATTATACGGTTCAAGGACTCCCCGCAGGAACCTGGAAAGTCTATTTCCAGGATTTTAATGATCCCTGTTATTTCAAAGGAGAATATTACAACAACAAACCATCCTCTTCGCAAGGGGATGGTGTAATTGTCGCGGTGGGTCAGACAACCCCCGGCATCGATGCCCAATTGACCGCGGGAGGAGTTGTCACCGGGCGGGTTACGGATGCTTCCGGCAATGGAATCTGCGATGTACGGGTATATATTTATTATGAAAACAACACATCGTATGGGTATACCGGGACCGATAATTACGGCGAGTATTCGGTAAGCGCTTTTACCCCCGGTAATATCAAAATTCGCTTCGATGCGTCGCGAATCGGGAATTATAAAGATCAATGGTATAACCATAAGAGCAGTTGCGATGCGGCGGACCTTATCCCGGTGACCGCACTGCAAGTGACTTCCGGCATCGACGGTCAATTGTCGGAGGGCGGTATTATCTCCGGGCGTGTCACCGGGCCTTCCGGCGAAGGGGTGGCCAATGTCGCCGTAAAAGCCTATGGCCCGGATTCATCTCTATTGAGAAACATTTCCACCGATTCTAACGGTAATTATATCTTGCAAGGCCTACCGGGCGGAGATTGTAAACTGTGGTTCGATACTTACAACAACAATACTTATCTCTCCGAATATTACAACAATAAAGCGACTCTCCAGGACGCAGATCCGATTACCGTAACCGAAGGCCAGACCGAAACCGTCGATGTCCAACTATCTGTTTTGGGGTCCATTTCCGGGCGTGTCACCGACAATAGCGGGAATGGAATCCCGGATATTAACGTCATTGCCTATTCCAGCACAAATTATTGGGTCAACTCCATTCGCACCGACAGCACAGGTAATTATATTCTTCCAGGATTACAAACCGGTCAATATAAAATATATTTCAATTCCGGCGGTACTTCCAATTATATCTCGGAATATTACAACAATAAAAGTTCTTCGTCATCTGCCGATCTCATCCCCGTAACCATAGGCCTGAATACCCCCGGTATCGATGCTCAATTGGACCCCGGCGGGACAGTCACCGGCCTTGTCGCGGGCGATTCCGGTAACGGTATCCAAAATGCCGTTGTTTATGTATACTATAGCAGTACCGGCACCGTTTTGACCGGCACCAATACCGACAGCAGCGGTAACTATATAGTACAGGGTATTCCCGCAGGGAGTTGGAAACTCTATGCCGCCGCCCCATATAACTCCAATTACATTTCTGAATACTATAATAACAAAACGACTCATTCCAATGCCGACTCTATCAGCGTGACCGTCAACCAGACCACCCCCGGTATTAATTTCCAATTGGCCCTGGGTGGAAGCATTTCCGGTCGCGTAACCGATCCGGGCGGGAACGGGATGAACCAGGTATATGTCGATGTGGTAAACTCGGCGGGCTCTACTATTAAAAGTTCAACCACCGACTCCACGGGGAATTATACCATTTACGCCATACCGGCGGGAACCTGGAAAGTTTATTTTAATCCCCAATACTCCCCCACATATGCCCCTGAATATTATAACGACAAAAAAACATTCCAGGCCGCGGACTCTTTAGTAATAACCTCCGGCCAGCACACCCCCAATATTAATGCCCAATTATCCGTCGGCGGTTCGATCTCCGGCCTTGTAACCAATACCTCCGGTACCGGGATTTCCAATGTTTCGGTATATTTATATGATGAAAACAACGTCAGTATAAAATCGATTTCTACCGATTCTAACGGTAATTATATATTTAATGGATTGAACGAAGCGAATTACCGGGTTTACTTCGATCCCACCGGTGCAGGGAATTATATCGCCGAGTATTATAATGATAAAACCCAACTCGCCGCTGCGGATTTAATCCCCGTAACCCTGGGGCAAACCACTCCCAATATCGATGCGCAGGTGGCCAACGGCTGTTCCGTTACGGGGCGGGTCACCAACTCTTCCGGCAGCGGGGTCCAGGGTGTACGAGTTTATATGTACGATATCGAAAGCCGGAGAATTAGGACCGCCATCACCAATTCCACCGGTTATTACACTCTTTTGGGTTTTACCGCCGGCAGTTACCGTTTATACTTCGAGACCAGGTATGTGACCACAGGCAATTATGCTCCCGAATATTATAACGACAAAGCAAACCTGTACATTGCGGACTTGATTCCCGTCAATACCGGCGAAACCGTGACCATCGACGCGGTCCTCTCGACCGGTGCAACTATTTCGGGCCGCGTCACGGATTCCAATGGAACCGGCATCGCGAATGTTGCCGTGGGCATCCGGTTTTACAACCCCACTTCTGCAAGCTATACCCAGGTTAAAAGCGTGATGACGGATACCGGTGGATATTATACGGCCCAGGGGCTGGCCGGAGGCCCTTACAAAGTTTACTTCGATACCTCTTCCGCAGCGGGCAGTTTTCAGCCCGAATGGTACGATAATAAGGAAGATGCAGTGAGCGCGACGATCCTCACCGTGCCGGCCGACGGGACAGTTCCTAATATAAATGCCGTGTTGGCTTTAGGCGGTACCATTACCGGCCGCGTGACGGATGCGGAAACAGGAACCGGCCTGCCGGATATCGAAGTGTATGCTTTCGACGCCAACGGTAACATTAAAGGAACTTACGGGTCTTCCATCGAAGACGGCACCTATACCATAAAAGGCCTCCCCACCGGGAATTTCTATGTAAACTTTATTTCGATGTACTATAACGATGCCTATCAAACCAACTACAACGACCAGTGGTACAACGGCAAAACCACCCGCGAAAGTGCGGATTTAATCGGCGTGACCGTGGGACAAACCGTTTCCGGTATCGACGCCGCCCTCGAATCCGACGGAGGCATTATCCGCGGGCGCATCACCGATGAATCCGGGGCGGGAATTCCCAACCAGCCGGTGTATGTGTTTAAAGAGTGGGAAGATTATACCTGGTTTTACGGCTATTCCGACAACGACGGTTATTACCAGGTTACAGGAATTCCTTCCGGCCAGTATAAAGTCTTATTTTATACCAGCTCTCCTTATATCGACGAAGTCTATAACAATAAAATAATGAAAGATATCCACCCCCTTGCCGGCGATTGGGTCGATGTCACCGAAGGAGAAACCACGGACAATATTAATGCCGTTCTTTCCACCGGCAGCACCATCGCCGGTCGCGTTACCGATACCGGCGGGAAAGGCCTCCAGGGTATCAAAGTCAGGTTCTACGATGCCGCTACCGGCGATTACCTCGCCAGGCAAACCATCATTACCGATTACAACGGGAATTACTCCTTCAAAAAAGCCATCCCCGGCCAGTTAAAAGCCATGTTTAACGGTTTCGATTACTCTACCGGCATTTTATACCGAACCACTTACTACAACGGCAAAGATACCCTTGCATCCGCCGATGCCTTCACAGTCGAACCCAACTCCACTACTTCCGGTATCGATGCCGTTATGACCACCGGCGGCGGGACGATTTCAGGTTATGTAAAGGATCGAAACCGATCCGGGATCCAGGGTGTAACCGTATACCTCTATCCGGAACAGGGTGAACACAGCCTGCTCTGGTCTACTTCCACCGCCGCTTCCGGGTATTTCGAATTCCCAGGACTCGTTCCCGGCAATTACAAAATACTCGCGGCTTGCAAAAATGTCTACCCCCTCGAATGGTACAATGAAAAGAACTCCCATTCCGCCGCCACTGTGATTTCGGCCACTGAGGGTGGAAATACCCAGATCGAAATCATTTTAAACAACGATGCCTCCCTCATGCTTACCGCTCCCAACGGCGGTGAGACCCTCGAAGCCGGCACCGCCTATCCCATTACCTGGATCAATACCGGTCTTTTTACCGCTGTAAAAATCGAGTATACCGTCAACAACGGCAGCACATGGATTTTAATCGCCGGTAACGCCCAAAACACCGGGACCTACACCTGGACTGTACCCTCCCTCACTTCTTCCGCATGCCGCGTTCGAATTTCCCAGGTCGGAGGAAGCCTGACAGACACCAGCGATTCTACCTTCGCTGTTACCTACATCCCCAACGGATGGAAACCGGTACCGGGGATGCAGTACAACATGATCGCTTACGGGAAAGCCTATAAAGGAAATACAGCAGCTTCGGCCGGCGATTGGCTCGGTGCGTTCGGACCCGGCGGAGAAACAGACTGCCGAGGCGTCACCCAGGTGGGAACCAACGGGGACTATTACATCACCATCTCCAGCAATGCGACCTCGGGGGAAACCATCACCTTCAAACTCTGGCCGCTGCCCTCCGGCCCTTCCATCGATGCAGGAGAAACCGTTTCATTTACCCCCGATGATTTAATGGCCGGGCTCCCCCTCCATTTCGGACCCAGGAACCTCGCTCTATCTTTGGTAAACGGTTGGAATTGGGTTTCATTTAATATACTCCCCCCGGATACTTCTTTCAACGGCATATTCGGGAGCATCGCCTCCTCCATCGAGCAAGTCAAAAATCAAACCCAGACCGCCATTTATTCCGGTGGGTCCTGGATCGGCGATTTACCCGACATGAGCGGCATCAACAGCGGCATGATGTACAAAATTAAAACCACCCAGGATTGCACGCTCCCCCTCGATGGGATGGCCCTTTCCTTTAACCGCCCCATTTCTTTAAACACCGCGTGGAACTGGGTCGCTTATCTGCCCACCCTCTCCCTGGATGTCGATTTCGCATTGCAAACCGTTTTCGCTTCATTGAAACAGGTCAAAAGCCAGAACCAGTCCGCAGTAAAAGTAGGTGACGGCCTCATCGGCGATTTGACCCGCCTTGACCCTTCAAAAGGATATACCATCAAAATGAATACACCCGGCACCCTCGTCTACCCCTTCGGCGAATCTCCCGCCTCCCTCATGTCCTCTAAACCCGGTTCTTTATCCGAAGCCGGCGGAACCAAAGGAGTACCCTATAAAGTCATCACCGGGAACCAATACAATATGGCTTCTTATGGAAACGTTTTCTTCGAAGGAACCGCCATCGATCAAGCCGGGTATTACCTCGCCGGTTTAGGACCCAACGGCGAACCCGATTGCCGGTCGTTGAGTGCAGTCAACAGCACGGACGGTTTTTATTTTTCCACCATCCTCGGCGATACCAATGGCGAAAATATCGATTTTGTTCTTTTCGACAGTAACACCGGGAAGTCCTACTATATCGTCGAGAAAGTGACATTCCAAAACGACAGCCTCAAACCCGATTTTAACCTCAAAGCCCGCAGTATTAAAATAACCGCTCCGTCAGGAGGCCAGGCTTTCACCATGGGAAGCATAACCAATATTACATGGAATGCGTATGAAGTGAGCAATGTAAAAATCGAACTGCTTAAAAGCGGCAGGAGCATTTTAAACATTACCGCCGGCCAACCCGCTGCAGCAGGAACCTACGCATGGACCATCCCCGTTCGATTGGACGCCGGCAGCGATTACCGCATACGAATTTCCTCCATAGACCCCGGCCCAACCGTACGAGATACCGGCAATACCTTCACCATTCTCCCCGTGACTTCATTGGTTCTCAATAACCCCGTCGGCGGAGAAGTGTGGCAAATCAAAAAGAGCTATCCCATCTCATGGGCATCTACCGGCATAAACTCCGTGAAAATCGAACTATACCGCGGCGCGGTTCTAAACACCGTTATCGCTCCCTCGGTAGACGCCATAGACGGTCATTATAACTGGACCATCCCCGCAGCCCAAACCCTCGCCGCCAATTATAAAATTAAGATATCTTCCCTGGATGTGGGCGTAAACCTCAGCGACATCAGCCCCGCTTTCTTTTCCATCGCAGCCTTCAAATCCCCCACCGCAGACTTTAACGCCGACGGCAAATCCGATATCCCCTGGAGATATTACGACACCGCCGGTTTCAACTGCGTATGGATCACCGGTAACCCAGAACCCGGAACCCCCATCGACGACGCCCGCCTCCATCCCGCAGCCGCCATCCTGGACCCCGAAACCACTATCGATAAAAAAATCGTCGGAACCGGCGACTTCAACTCCGACGGGAAAGCGGATATACTCTGGCGTAACGCAGCCGCCGGCGATAACGAAGTGTGGCTAATGAACGGAACCACCCGGACGTCTGTCATTACTATCCAGGCAGTTACCGATTTAGCCATGGAAATCACCGGCACCGGCGACTTCAATAAAGACGGAAAAGTGGATATCCTCTGGCGAAACAAAAACACCGGCACCAACTCCATCTGGATTATGAATGGAACTACCCGCCAATCCACCGTTACCCTCCCCAGCCTGACGGACCTGAATTGGACCATCTCAGGCACAGGGGATTTTAACTCCGACGATAACGTGGACATCCTGTGGTACAACAAATCCAACGGATCATTGTTAGCCTGGTATATGACCGGGACTTCCCGCACCGCCACCGAATCGCTGGCACCATTCCCAAACCTCGATTGGGAACCCTTCGGCACCGGGGATTTCAACGGCGACGGGAAACCCGATATCTCCTGGCGCAGCAAAACCGGCGGACGTAACATCATCTGGATAATGGACGGAACCGCCAGGGTCTCTGCAACAGAAATCACCCAGGTTACCGGTTTGAATTGGAAAGCAAAGAATTAGATATTGCGTAAAACCAGGAAACCCTTTCGAAAAAGGGTTTCCTGGACCTCCCCAAAGCTTTTGGCTAACATAAAAAAGGGGACAGGCAAGAAACCACACTACGATATTTAATTCATCATTCCACAGTCATCACTCATCATTATCTTTTATAATCCGCGTAATCTGCGGATAAAAAATATAATAATCTTTCTTCCCATTCTTGTGGATGTAAAAAAAAAGAGGCGCTTTTTCAAGCGCCTCTCGTTTTTTGGGGAATATGTTACGTCAAGCGACTTTATAGAACTACTATAGAATGTATAATCCCGGAAATTCCTTTGCTGATATAATTTCCAATTGACGTCGGGCTTAAACGGAGCAATCTCTTTGAAATTTTCATATTCCCAAAGTGATGTTCAATTATTTTTCACATACCCAGGAGGCACTACCTCCAGTGTAAGTAACAGCAACTAAAGTCCCATTGCAGCACCAACACCCGCAGTCTTTCAAATTCACACCGCACCTGAGAGCTGGTAAGCATTCTCCTAATGAGTGGATAATGGTTGCGTATCCCAATGGATCGAACATGTTTCACCTCGTATATTTTTTTTTGATTTTTTTGTTTTTATGAATACAGTTCAAGTCACTTGAAACTGGTTTAAATTTTTTTTTAGAGGTTTTTAATCCTGAATTTTTTGACTACAATATCTTCGGTTTCCTCGGTAGCATAATAGAAATAGCCATTGTAGATAGAAAAAGGAACCTTAGGCATCCGGGTACGGTAAATATACTGTCCAGCGGCATCGAAAATATCCACTTCAAGCATATCATCTAATTTTTTCGAGTATCTCTTAAATACGTACAACCGTTCTTTTTCATCGACGCGCAATGCAGTAAAGAAAGGCTTGTAATCGGCTATCAACTCTTTATATTTGGATTTGATATTGCCGGGGATGTTGGGGGGATACGATTCCCAGATCACAAAGTCCTTTTCTTCATCGGTAATGGGGACCGGTTTCTCATCCCGCCGGATATCCCGGATCAATTTATCGTTTCGATCGTATACAAATACCCGGTAGTGGGAGCCGTCGCCCACGTAGAAGTTCCCGGATTTGGAAAGATAATAACAGATTTTGTGGTCGAAATGACAGAAAAAAAATAATATCCCACCGTCTGGATTGGGGACAGATTGATATATCTTGGTTTTTTCAATGTAAGACTTTACAAAACTACCCCCTACATCCGGTTTCACCTTAACCATACTTTGTTTTTCATTAACTCGATATTTATCTCTATCTAATTTCATATAGATGATATTTCCATCTGGAGCTACCGATGATTCAAAAGATGAGATAATTTGAAACATTTGAACAAGTTCGCCATTGAAATTAAAAACCCTGAGGTTTTTTAAACTATCCATGACATAAATTTTCCCGGTCACGTCCACTTGCAACCGGATGGGTTCGTAAAGATCCTGGGGGCCCTCTCCCATCTGGCCGACTTTGCGGATGAATTTCCCATTGCTGTCGAAAATCTTAAAGCAGTTCTCCTTGTAATCCAGGACATAGATATTATCGTTTTTATCCACATCGACCTTGAAAGGAAATGAGCTAAAAAAATCTTCTTCTCCATGGCCGATGGTCAATGTTTCCTCTAACTCCAGCTTTAACTCCCCGTGGAGTGGAGCGGACGGGTTCTTGATTATTTTTGTTCCGTTGGAAACGACGACCTCCGCTTTCAAGTTCTTTTTGCCTTTGCGATCGCCTTTCGAGCTGCAGCTCGTGAACAGGAATAAAAGCAAAACGCATAACAATAACGCGAGTATCGATACCATTTGCCTATTCATTGGGTAATCCCTCCTTGTTTATCGCATTTAATACGGTTATTTTCTTTACTTTGAGATATTTTAATACTAGTAAACCCAAACCGGTTTCGGACATATCGTTCAATGAGGTGTCCATGAATTTGATGTACCTCGCATCGATAGTCCCGGTTTTCCGGGATGGGTCCAGGGAAAGCCATTTTCCTGCGAAATATTCCGTCCAGAAGTGAAAACGGAATAGTCTATCCATATATATGAGGCCGAAGCAGACTCTCGACGGTATGCCGGCTTGCCGGAGCAGTGAGGCAAACAAAACCGAAAATTCGGAGCAGTCTCCTTCTTTTTTGTCGAGTATCTCCTTTGCTGCGGCGAAATTCATATTCAAACTTCGCACGGTGATATTGTCCATGACCCAACTGTGGATTCGTTTTACCCATTCATCCAGTGTCATCCCGGCATTGCCCGGGTTCAATTCATCGATAACCTGTTTGATTCGATCATCCCCGGTTTGCAAAAACGCATTGCTTCTCAAAAATTCGGATGTATCTTCAGATTGAGGCGCTTTAACGGCATGGGTATTATTCTCCAGCAGGGGTTTACCGGTGGAAATGATGATCCCTTTATCGTTTTTTTCAACGATGGTTTGATTATCGGACACGGGGATATCGATGAGCCCTTCGGTTGAAATCTCGTAAACAGCTTTTACAGTACTGGTATCCAGGCGAAAGGTGTTGACGGTCTCAACTGTATTCAGGGAATGGATATCGAATCGGGGGGCTCCCACCGGGCTCCCGGCACCCTCTGTACCCGCGACCAATATCTTTTTATACTTGAGTATGGGTATCTCCTGTTCCAATAAGGTGCCGCTCGGATCCCATTTTTCGAATATTTCTATGCCGGGGGCCGAGTTGTAAATCGCTTTAATGGTCACAACCCCCTCTTTTTTCTCCATGACCGAATTTTGGACCTGGAGGATATTCTCCTGGTCCGGGGAATAAAAAGAGTATGAGAAGTCCTGCTTGTTTTCAAGGATGCTCTTTTTGACCAGGTTTTTCAAGCCGGAATAGAAAAAGATTTTCGAATCCAGGGGGTATGAAACGGTCTCACGCATGGGGGACTCCACGAGAAGGAGGTTGTTTTCGATTTTCCCGTGGAGTTCTTTTTTTTTATCTCCCGATGTATCGGAATAGAAGAAACTGACTGGATCATTATCCAGGGTTTCGACAAATATGCCTTTTTTCATCATCCGGATGACCGAATGGCCCCTATCGAATGAGATATCTGATTCTGCAACGGTTTTAATGGTTTTATCGCCCGTGATTTCCTGGGAATAGGTTTCTGTACCGATGGGGTTACTGTCGAAGAACACGCGGTAAACGAGCGGTGTATTGTTGGTGCCAGTGAGAAAGAGAGGTAGGGCAAAGGCAGTGATCAAAATAAAAACCGGGAGAGCCGGTTTATTTGGTTTTTTCTTTGGCATATTTGAATGATTGGAAGCATTTGTATAAAAAGTCCGATTCATTATACAGGATATTGATCACTACTTTTTCCAATTTTTGAGAGGTTTTCAATAATGACCAATTGCCTGTGCTGCAAGCTTCGATGCGTTGACCTTCCGTATTGAATAAGGTCACGGAGAATTCCACAAGGAAAGGCTGCGAATAATCGATTTGTTCTTCATCGAAAATGGGAATTTCTTTAACCAGTGTCGGTTTTTTTAATTTCAGGCTTTCCTTGTCTTTAACAATGATTCGATCGAAATTGTTTCGACCGTGGCCGATGGTGTATTCCACTTCAAATACCGAGCCTTTAAATTTTTGAACTCCTTTGACATCGAAAACCAGCTTGATGGTTTTGGCATTATTTTTATTGGCTTCTCCACACAAAAAAGAACCGGTTGTTGTAAACAGCAACCCGGACAATACGGCCAGGGCCATGAAATATCTCAATGATTTTATTTTCATTGTTCACCTCGTTAATATTTTTTATTTTGTTATATACGGATTTAATTTTAATCTGGTTTAATTTTGTTCTTGTTTCGCGCCCGCCAATTGTTGGAAGGGAACGGCCTTAATCGACCACAATTTATCGAGGCACCTTTGTTTAATGATGGCGCAGTGGTCTCCAAAGGAGGCTGCAACGTCGCCGTGGATTTCGTAAGCCGCAGCCCGGCAGCTCCCGCCGCAAAGGTATTTTACTTCGCAATTCTTACAATCCTCCAGGTTGTAGACATCCAATTCCCGCATCCGCTTCATGATGGGTGAATCGGTATAAATTTTTCGGATGTCTTCTTCCAGGATATTGCCGCATTTAAACGATTCTTGTGTCAGGCTTTGGCAGGGGAAAACATTGCCGTTGGAGTGCAGGGAAATCTCGCCGTGGGCTATGCCGCAGTGAAGGTGGGGGTATATATAACTGTCTTCTTTTTCAAGGTCCCCGGTATCGACGCGATCGATGTCTGCCAGGGATAAAGCAGTTTTGTTGTCATCCAGGCAAAAAAACGGCGGGGGAGGACTGAGCTTGATATCATCTACAGCAGGTTCCCCGATGCTTTTAAAGGGTTGAAATTCGCTCATTCGAAATTGATCGGCGCCCAATTCATTTTTTACGAATTTTTGCATATCGTTCATGCTCTTGTAGTTAAAATCGGAAACCAACGAATTAACCAGGATATTTTTCTTTCCCTGGGCCACCAGCAATTTGATTCCCCGGACGGTTTTATCGAAGCTGCCTTTGCCTCTCAATGCTTCATGTTCTTCTTTTTTATAGCTGTCCAAACTCACCCAGACTAAGTTGAATATGTTGGCAAATTCCCGGGCGTTCTCTTCATCGATATGAGTTCCGTTGGTAACTAACGACATCAAGATGCCTTTTTTGGTTTGTCTTACGAATTTTGCCAGTTCGATCAAGTCTTTTCTTAAAGTCGGCTCTCCACCGGAGAACATAAACCTGCCGACTCCAAAATCCAGGAGTTGTCCCAATGCGTTTTTAAACTCCTCGGTGGTCATATCCCTTAACCTGGATTGGTAATCCTTTCGAGTATTTTTATTAAAACAATACACGCAGTTTAAATTACAGCCCTCGAAAACGATGGAACAAGCGGAAGGGCTGGTTCTCCTATACCGTTCGGGCCTCGGCATGGGTTCATACCGATCGAAAAACAAAAATTTAACCCGCAGGAGGTATTGGATGAATTGCAGAACCTTATTTTTGATATCGTCGAGGGAAACCTGGGTATGTTTCCGAGAAATCGCTCCAACCACTTGATCGAAAGTTAAATCGTTTTTAAAATACTCGACGATTTCGTATCCGTCGCTATTTAAAAAAATCCAGTTGTGGTTTTGATAGTCATACAGCAAGACCATATCGTTTTTTCGATCCACCAGGTAGCCCGTAGGCAAGACTAATTTTTTCCCATCAAGATGCATACTAAACCTCACTTATTTAAAATGCTTGGAATTTTTTTCGCATTAAAAGGGATTATTTGGATTAGATTGACCTAATTTATTTAACCATAGTGTATACCGCATTTTTATTTAATTGTCAAATAAAAAATATAAAAATATGACCTCAATCCATCGACAGATGTGTCTTCGACGACCAGGAACCTTTTTGTAAAAAGGTTCCTGGACCTCCAAAAACTTTTTATTAGTATTGGCCGGTTTAATGCAATAATCTATGAGGCCGGCTATCCCACGAAACCTCGCACAATCACGAGGCACTGCAATAAAACCCCTGTTAGAGGGAACATTTGCGAAAATGGCAAAGAAGAATAATAAATAAAGGCAAGAATCATGCCAAAAATATCATTGCACGGAGTACAAATCGGTTTCGGCGGAGTTCAAAATGTCATCTTTTGACCGCTTTTTTCAAAAATCCGAGTGAAAAAGATCAAAATCCGAGCAATTAACTGCGTTATCGCGGTTTAGAAGTCCACAAAATCGAAGTTTAGAAGTGAGCCGTTGGTGATTAAACCTGTGATTCTGTCGTTTTTTACTTCGATTTTTGCGTTTTTAAAAGCAACGATTTCCCTATTATCTCAAACGATGACTTTTTTAGGTCTGTGGAGGTTGTTCAAAGCTCTGCAATCGACATTTTTTGGCATGATTCTTGCCTTAATTTTCATTTACAGGTTGTGCGTGGTCTCGTGGTATGGGTTGATTACGCGGGTATATTGGGGGACTCGGTGCCGATTGCGGCCAGGGAATCGTCGTAGATGCTGCAGGATGCTCTTATGTAACCGGGTATCGGCAGTAATGAAACTTCCGGTGAAGCTATTTCTTTCAAATTGTGGCCCCAACCTTCCGGTCCTTCCCTAAACGGAATCGAAACCGTCGATTTTATGGACAATGAAGTCTATAACGGCCTGCCGCTGCATTTCGGATCCAGGACGCAGAATATCTCCCTCGTCAGCGGATGGAACTGGACCGCTTACCTGCCTACACTCAAACAGGCGGTAGGTACTGCCATCGATTCCATCCTCACCCAGGTAACCCAGGTGAAAAGCCAATACAAATTCGTGATTAAAATTAATTCATCCCTGGTGGTTTGGAAAGGCTTTTATGAATGTCATATTGAACCTGATTGGCTTTTGATATACCGTATAAACAAAGATAAACAAGAATTGGAGCTGGCAAAAACCGGGGCACATAGTGATTTGTTTTAAATTCA
>Ga0105104_10000289_pt1 | contig 38096 bp, 33 predicted proteins | sample PPLLaktember2015_3_FD_87034 | JGI IMG/M metagenome (GOLD analysis project Ga0105104, IMG submission 87034) | Freshwater sediment microbial communities from Prairie Pothole Lake near Jamestown, North Dakota, USA - PPLs Lake P7 Core (6) Depth... | ecosystem: Environmental > Aquatic > Freshwater >... | reverse complement strand
TTTCCTGCTGAAAATCCAAAATGGCCGCCTTTTTGCCCCCCAAAAATCGAAAAAATCCGGAAATCGTAAACCCAATTTCTATGTAAGACTAAGACGGTTCGAGCCACTCTCTCCCTATGACTGAACTATCAACACTGTGTTGACACAGTAATCCCAATATTCTCAACTTCTAAAAATTTCCAGAAACTCGCTTGCACCCATCGTCACATCGTAAGTGTTTGAACCCGAGCCCTAAAAAGCAGAGCTAAAGTTCCACGCTTTGTCCCCGGCGGGGATAGAGGCACTCGAAGGAGTTCCATGACTTCAGTTCTTTCATGAACGGCAGAGACTGGTCCTCTTCACCGTGTACCACGAAAACTTTTTTCAATCGCGGTGAATTCTTCACGACGGTTTGAGCATATTTTATAAGATCACTGCGTCCGGCGTGACCCGAAAACGTATTCAGGATTTTTACGCGCGCGCGCAGCGGCATTCGTTCTCCGAAAATCGCCACGTCCGGCATGCGCTCGGCAATGCGGCGGCCCAGAGTGTGCTCGGCCTGAAACGAAACGATCAGAATCGTGTTGCGCGAATCCTCGATATTGTTCTTGAGATGGTGCAGAATCCGCCCCGCTTCCATCATTCCCGATGCGGCAATGATAATCATCGGCCGACCGGGCACGTTCAAGGCCATGGATTCCTCAACCGAATGAACGTAATGCAGACCGGGAAAATCGAAGGGATTCGTGCCGCTCTGGATCAGCGCGCGGGTTTCATCATCGTACTCGGCCGCATGCTTGGAAAATATCTCCGTGCATTTGATCGCCAGCGGGCTGTCTACATAGACGGGCATGTCCGAAGGCAGCTTGCCCGATGCCCGCAGCCCCGCCAGCAAATACAAGAGCTCCTGTGTCCGTTCCAATGCAAAGGCAGGAATCAGCACCTTGCCTCTCTTTTGGTACGCGGACTGGATGACTTCGACCAATTCCGATCCGCTTTCACTGACCGGATCGTGCTCGCGATTCCCGTAAGTGGATTCGATAATCAGCGCATCGAGGTCCGAAAGTTGCTCTGGATCTTTAAGCAAGGGCAGGTTAAAGCGGCCTAAGTCTCCGGTAAATCCGATCTTGCGCTTCTTTCCACGCTCTTCTAATTCAAGCAGAATTTGCGCGGATCCCAGCACGTGCCCGGCTTCGAGAAAAGTTACAGCAACTCCGGGAGCCGCTTCGAAGCGCGAATGCAGTGGGCGGCTGGAAAATTGTTTGAGAATTTGTTCAGTTTCCTCCAGACCGTAAAGCACGTTAAAAAGCGGTTGGTGCTTGCGGCGGTGGATTTTGTTGACAAACTCGATATCCTTTTGCTGGACATGGGCCGAGTCCCTGAGCATCGGAGCGCACAGCTCCACAGTTGTCGGAGTTGCGTAAACCGGCCCGGTAAAGCCCAACTTGGCAAGCCGGGGAAGCTTGCCCGAGTGATCCAAGTGGGCATGACTTAGCACTACGGCATGCAAATCTTCAGCTTTATATTCCGGATGCCGATTTTTATTGTATGCCTCTTCCCTGCGGCCCTGAAACAAACCACACTCCACAAGCACTTTATGTTTATTAACTTCAAAGAGATGCTGTGATCCGGTGACTTCACCGGCGGCGCCATGAAAGGTGATATTCAACAGAAATTCCTCCAAGGACTTGACATAGTGAGTAGAGTTCTATATCATTCAGGCGTTGAGGATCAAAAGAGATTGACCCATGCTACTTAGAATTTTGTTCGTTTTGTTGGCGTTGGGAGCGGCGTTTACGGTTTGGGCCGGTGCGGAAATCAACTTGTTTGAGGTTTTTCCCGTTCTGGACCACAGCCAGCTTGAGTGGACAACCGGTGCCGAAGAAAATATCCGGACCTTTGTTGTAGAACGGTCAACGGACGGCATCGCGTACCTTCCAATCGGGCAAGTGACCGCGCGCGGATCCTATTCACGCTATCAATATACGGATTCCAGCCCTCTGGATGCGGATCACAACCGGCTATTCTACTATCGTCTGAAGATCGTGGAACGCAGCGGGTCTTTCAGCTACAGCGATACGCGCGAAGTATCTCTCTCTTTCTCCGCCGTCCAGCATACGTGGGGATCCATCAAGGCGATGTTCCGCTGATCCGATCGAAATCCGAAAAATCGAAAGCCCCGACTTGCATCGGGGCTTTATTTTTATCCCCAGACAACGATATCGCGCGAGCTAATCGTCGGGAAGGATCCAAGTTTTAATCGGAAAGGCGATCATCAGGGCCACCACAATTCCGAGCAGATAACCCGCTATGACATCGGAAGGCCAGTGAACTCCCATGTATATCCGGCTAAAGCCCACGGCCGCGGCAATAAAAATCATAAACGGACTGATCTGCGGATAAAAGTAACTCCAGTACATGGCCTGCCCCGCAACGTTGGCGGCATGACTGGAGGGGAAGCTGAAAGAATCCTTGTACGTGGTCAGTCCGAATTTATCCGTGGTCAGCCATTTGCCGTTCAGATAGAGATGAGTTCCGGGAACGACATTGCAGGGGCGATTCCGCTGTACAACCGGCTTAATAACGCTGGAGGACAATTGATCGGTCGCGGCAACCACCAAAAAACAGCAGAGAGCGATCAACCGTCCGCGGCGTTTGCCGCGGATAAAAAAAACGATCCACCCGATTCCGAGTGGAATCGCCCATACCACCAGATTGGAGACAATCGGCATGAGCAGATTGAAAAATCCGCTCGTGAACAGTCTATTAATCACCTCGAAGACAGCCCGGTCAGTGCTCGTGAACCAGGAGAGTTCGTTTCCCACGATTCACCTCGACGGTAATGAACGTTTCCGACGTCGGCCGCCGCTTGCGCGGGGCCTACACGTATATCACGAATGCTTCTCGGCAGGCAGCACGATGCGGAACGTACTGCCTTGACCGGGAGCACTTTCCAGTTCGATGGTTCCACCGTGCAATTGCACGATGTTGCTGCTGATGGACAATCCGAGTCCGGTACCGCGATCGGCCTGCTTGGTCGTAAAAAACGGCTCAAAAATCCGCTGCTTCAGTTCGTCGTTGATACCCATTCCCGTGTCCGTCACTTCCACCCAAACGTCTTTCCCGTTTTGTCCGGTTCCGGCACGGATGCAGAGCCGTTTTAATTCCGCGGATTCCTCCTCTTCATCCTCGGAAAGGCGGGCTTTTTCCAGAATCGTATCCCGCGCATTGAGCAGCAGATTGACCAGCACCTGTTCCAACTGCGTGAGTTCTCCCTGAACGGTGGGAAGACCGTCGGGAATTTCGCGCGCGATGTCAATGCCGTCCAACCGAATCTGCTCTCCCAGAATCGAGAGCGCTCCGTCTATCGCGTCGGGGATGCGAATCGTTTCGAAGTTGGACGAATCAATGTGGATGAAGCCCTGCAAGTGCGTAATCGTGGTGGCCACGCGATTGACCGTGCTGCGAATCTTTTCCAGATTGGACAGCAGCAGGTCATCGGTCAGCGTGCGATTGCGATGAAGCAGCTTGATTAAATCCGCCGTGATGGAGATCACGTTCAGCGGCTGCTTCATCTCGTGCGCGATGCCGGCGGCGATTTCTCCCAACGTCGCGAGCCTGGCGGTATGGATCAACTGCGCGTTTTTCTCGCGCAGTTCCGACGAGCGGGATTCGACGATATTCTCCAGCTGAATGTTGTACGTTTTCAGTTTGGCTTCCAGCTGCTTCTGCTCGGTGACGTCCACGCCGACGATCAGTTTACCGCCGCGATTATCGCGGGACGCAAGACGGCGGGTGCTCCACGAAAGAATCCGTTTTGTGCCGTCGCGCGTCGGCAGTTCGGCCACGGTGCCGCCGTGTTCTTCGCTGGAATGCGGATCGAAAATCCGCGACAGCGGAGACTCGGGATGCTGAATAAAACCGGAGAAGACGCGCTCCGCTTCACTGCGGGAAAAACGGGTGAGTTCCTCGGCAAATTTATTCAACCGCACGAGCCGGCCGCTATGGTCTATCACCGCAACCAGCACGCCGGCGGCATCCAACAAGCTTTCCGTAAAGCCGAGTTCGGCGGCCAGACTTTCCGTGCGATCGCGAACCTGCGCTTCCAGTTCCTTCGACAGTTTATCCAGTTCGCGCTGAAGATTCTTTTCTTCCGTCACATTGGTTAAAACGAACACGCGCGAATCCGGGGCACCGTCTCGATCCAGATCCACCGGCTGCAGGATGAACGAATTGTCGCACGCCTCCACTTCCACGGTGCGCGCCGAAACACGGTTGTTTTCCGGTTCGAACAGGGCGCGCGCGGACTGCAGGCCGGGAAGATCCCACAAGACGTTACCGACGATCTCGGACGGAGCGCAGGGAATCAGCAGACGAGCGGCCGGAGTGATGCCTTCCACTTTTCCGTGTTTATCGCACCAGATCAGACCGATGGGAAGATGTTCCATGAACAACTGCCGTCGCCGCCACAGCGACTCAAGACGGCGCCGGCCGCCGCAGCGTTCCAGAACTTCATCGAGTTCGGACAAACGGAACGGTTTTTCCAGATAATCGTCGGCCCCCAAACGCAGCGCCTGTACAGCCACATTTTTATCATTCGCCGCCGTCATCATCACAACCTGAACGAGCGGATCATGCTGTTTGATTTCGCGCAGGACGTCGAGTCCGTCCGCCCCGGCCAACCGGACGTCGGTCAAGACAACTCCGATGCCCGCATGATCCCGCAGCGAGGCCACTCCGTCCATTCCGTCAAAAACAGAGTACACCGTATAGCCGCGGCCACGCAAGTAATCGCCGAGCAGCTTGTGGATAGACTCTTCGTCGTCAATGACTAATAATTCGCGATCTTCCATCGGAAATAAATATATTCATATTCCTTCTGAGAGTCAAGTTGCCCTCCTGCAGTCAGGAGGGCAAATCCGCACCCGGCGGGCCGGCGTGCGGAACGGGAAACCGCCGCCGCCGGAAACGCCCGTTCCCCTTCGAATCGCGCACCTACAGAAGCTTTTTGACCAGACTGTCAATCGCTTCCAGCGAGAAGGGTTTTTCCAGAAATCCGTCCGCCCGGGCCGTCTTATCCGCGAAGAAGCGCCGGAAGTGGGCAAACCCGGTGATGAAGACCACGGGCAGATCCGCGTTGATCCGTTTGACGGCCCGCAGCAGCTGGAAACCGTTGAGGAACGGCATATGAATATCGGTGATAATGAGATCGGGCGGGTCTACGAGCACAATATCGAGAGCGGCCTGACCGTTCGGAGCACCGATCCCCTCGTAGCCCGAGAACTTGAGGAAATTGATCAGGAGATCCCGGATCACCTCATCATCATCCACGACCAGGACTTTTTTCTTCAGCGTTTCCATAGGACACCTGTATAGCGTAACGTTTGTGTTTTTTCGGTTATCGGGATTGAGTCAGATCGAGCATCGTGACTCCTTCGATGGAGTAGTTCTTCACGATGGGATCGCTCATGAGTTTCAGTTTGTTCATGATGCCCTTGATCTTCAGCACCTGCTGCTGAATAATCTCCAGGGCCGCCGCATGTTCCGGACTCAATCCCGGAATCGTTTTCTGCAAGAGCTGCGAGTAGCCGAGAATCACTCCCAGCGGCGTATTGATCTGATCGTTGGCGGTGACAGCCGTCTGCGTAATCGCCCGCAGTCTGGCCGAACGAATCCGCTCGGTTTCCAGCGCGCGAACGGGAGTCACGTCGCGTTCGATCACGGAGAAGCCGATATATTCTCCTTCGGTGCTGACAATCGCGGAGTACGTGGCATACACCGGGAAGATTTCCCCGCTTTTTTTCCGGCGCATGATTTCGGTTTCAATCAGCGATCCGCCGCGCTGCTTGAGAATCTTCATCACATCCGGCGATTTGCGCTTGAAATCCGGCGGATCGAGATAATCGTCCACGACATTGCCGATAATCTCTTCGGCGGAGAAGCCGTACATTCTTTCCGCGCCCTTGTTCCAGATTTTCACGCGGCCGAAAAGATCGCAGGAGAAAATCGCTTCCTGACTGAGATTGATGACCAGATCCAAATAATCCGTTACCGAACGCAGCTTTTCGATTTTCTCCTGAAATTGTTCATGGATGCGCAGGAAGTTATATTTGTTCAGCGCGTTGCGGCAGGCGAGACTGACGTCATCGGGATCAAAGGGTTTGCGGATATAGTCATCCGCACCGTTTTTAATTAAATCAATGAGCACGTCTTCGTTCGAATTGGCGGTGACCATAATCACGACGGCTTCCGGCCTTTGCCGCTTGATCCAGCAGAGCAGTTCCAAGCCATTGCCGTCGGGAATCGTATAGTCCAATAACACCAATTGAACGGGGAAATCTTCGACGCGCAAGCGCGCTTCCGCCACCGAGGACGCCGTCAGTACGGACCAGCCCTCCGCTGTCAGCGTATGCTCGAGCAGCGCTACGATATCCGGATCATCATCCACGATAAGAATCGTTCCCAGATAGCGCAGGAGGTGCCGATCTCCCACTTCCGGCTCCGACTGTCCGAGAGCCAGATCAATGAGCCGGAAGAGTGTTTCCGGTTCGTGCGGCTGTTGGAGATACGCAAAAGCCCGGGAATTTCTGGCGACCTGTTCCGCAATGACGTCGCGGTACGTGGCGGACGTCAGAATCACCGGGATATTTTCACTACCGGGGAAAAGCGGAGATTTGAGAATCCGGCAGATCTGAAATCCGTCTACGCGCGGCATGGAGACATCGGAGATGACCAAATCCGGACGACGCAAGCGGGTCAACTCGATGGTCTCCTCGCCGTCGCCGGCCGCCAAAACGGAGCGAAAACCGCGCTCTCGGATCTGAGCGGTTGTCAGATCGAGCATGGCCCGATCGTCATTAGCGACCAGAAGGAGTGGACGGTCTTCGGTCACGAGTTCTCCGGCATAGAAAAATCCTGCAACAAGCGACGCACTAATTTATCCAATTCGATTATCAGAGCATCCACGATGAATCCTTGCCGGCACTGACCGGCATCCTCAATTTGCGCTCCCAGCGAAGAGACCTCCGCGAAGCCGTAGGACTTGCCCGATCCCTTCAACTGGTGTCCATGAAGGATAATCGAATCGTAGTTCCGGATCGCCGCCGCTTCGGTCAACGCGGCCAGTTTGCCGGTCAACGATTTCAAATATGAACCTTTTAATTCATCAACAACCATATGCAATTTCGGATTCGGCATTTTTCAATTCCGCATTAAAGATTGAACCGTCCTTGCCAAATCGGCCGGTTCAAAAGGTTTGGGCAGCACATGGACAGCCGATTGACCGGCTAATTCCTTGGCCATCGTGTCTTCGGGCCGCGCGGTAAACAGAGCGACGGGCGGCGCTTGATCCCCATAGCGGCCGGTAATCTGTTTTAACACTTCGTAGCCCGACATATCGGGCATCATCACGTCCAAGATAACGAGATCGAAGCGCGCCGTTTCGAGAGCTTTCAGGCCGTTGCCCCCTTCCGCACAGGAGACGACGTCTATGCCGCTCATGCGAAGAATCATTTCCACCAGCATGCGAATATCCGGATCGTCTTCAATCAAGAGGACCTGCTTCGCCATCGCGCAGTCTCCCTGGTGGTTGCGGCAACGTTAACGTAAAGCAGCTTCCGTGACCCGGTTCACTGGCCACGTGGATTTCGCCGCCGTGTTCGCGGATGATGCCGCGAACGATGGACAGTCCCAAGCCGGTGCCGCCGGAATTGCGGTTAAGATCGCAGCCGACCTGAGCAAATTTGTCAAAAATGCGCGTCTGTTCTTCCGCGCCGATGCCGATTCCCGTATCCCGAACATGGACGGTGACGGAGCCAGGCTCGCCAAAGGCTTCCACGGTCACGGCGCCGTGATCCGTAAATTTAACCGCGTTGTTCACAAGATTCACGATGACTTGGATAAAACGCTCGCGGTCGGCGGTGATTTCCAAATTTTCGGGAATCGCATTTTCCAAAAAAACTTCTTTTTTATCGGCTAACGCGCGTTCGGACTGCAAACACTCTTCCACCACGTCTGACGCATTGAACGTCGAGAATTCAAGACTCAAACGGCCGGATTCAATCCGGGCGATATCCAGCAGATCCTGCACCAAGCGGTGCAGCCGATTGATATTTCTTTGACAAACCGACAATAAATCGTGTCCGGTGGTGCTGAGTTTGTCGTGTTCGCACGTGCGAATCAGCTCGACGGAACCTTTAATGGACGTCAGCGGAGCTTTCAACTCATGCGAGACGATGCTGATAAACTCGTCTTTCATTTGATCCAAAGAACGCAGCTGCCGATTGGCTTGTTCGAGCGACCAGTTTTTCTCTTCGAGCTCCCGCTGCGCCGATTCCAGATTGTGATTAATCTTGATCATCGCCCGATTAATGGTCTCGAGCAAACTCTGCTGGCGCGCCAGCGCGGCTTCCAGTTTCTTTTCCGTCGTCACATCGTGGAACACTTCCATGCTGACCACGTCTTCCCCGAAGAGACCGGCCAGCGGAAAATTTTCCATAGACACGTAATAGCGTCCCAGCCAGCGCTGGCGTTTTTGCCGGCGTCCGGTGCGGATGGCTTGCACGCTGGGACATTCGGCATCCGAGTGGCGAAGTCCGAGGCTTTCGCAGCACCCCCGTTCGGACCGCGGTTGAAGAAGAGTTTCCAAAGAGCGCGATTGCCAAAGGACACGGCCGTCCGCCGCTACGACGCGGCTCATCACCGGCAATTTATTGAGCAGATCGAGCATTCCCGATTGCGAATCGAGAGCCGCGATGAGAGCGCCTTCCGCATCCGCCGCATTAAAAGCAGACGACAAGAATTCGCGTTCTCCGTTCATTCGTCGGATTCCGTTCGATGCTTGCTGATCCGCGCACAGGCGGTGCGGCCGTCGTTCTCATACCAAAATTCTTCGGTCAATGCGGAAACCAGTTCCAGCCCCGAAGCGCGCGCCTTATGAACGCCATGGCGGAGACGCGCCAACGTTTTCTGCCACTGAAAACCGGGACCCGAGTCACGCACGATTAAATCCAAATGAAGATCGCGTCCACTCAATTCCACCTGATACTCGCCCTCGCCACCGGGTTTTTTCCCCCACTCCGAAGCGTTTCTCATCAGTTCACAGGCCGCGACGGGGAGACACCGCACGGCAATATCGCAGGCCGCGCCTAAATGACGCGCGTGAGCGATCAGATGCCCCAACGTTTCGCCGGCAACCGGTTCTCCCGCCGGGCAGGTCAGCATGAGGACGTCCGCATCACCGCCGGGATTCCCGGCCACGGCTTCCGCTTTCAAAGCGGCTTCGAGCAGCACAGCCGTATCCATCAGACTGACCAGATCGGCCATGCGATAAGGTTTGCATAAGATGGACGCGGCACCGGCTTCCAACGCCTTTTTCAGCAATGTTGAATCCGTCATTCCGGTAGCCAGAAAACGAATCGCCTCGGGCCGGCGCTCGCCCAATTCCCGGAGCAAATCCAATCCCGAACGTCCGGGCAGAGCGTAGTCCACTAAAGTCACATCCGGTTTGAATTCCGCGAAGACTTCCGCCGTGGCTTCGGCATTCTCGACCGCCGTTACCGTGTGGCCGAGCAATTCAAGGGTGGTTTTCACCACCTCATTGATCTGCGCGTCATCATCTACCAGCAGGATTCTACTCACAAAACCACCTAAATCCGTCTGTGCACAGGTTTGTCATCCTCAGCCTCATTCAAGATTTAAATCGGCAATATTCATACCAAGATATTGCGGGTATTCAAGACCGTAACTTGACATAAGTGTAGAGACAAAATGGGTATGCGTGGGGGCGGGGCAAGGCGGCAAAAACGACCGCCGCACGGTGTGCGGCGGTCGAAGAGCGGAGGGTCACTTAGAATAGAAGTTCAATAGTCTATCGGCAATGGCCGTGGAAGTTGAGGGGGTGTTGTAGAATCCCGACTCGATGCGGCCCTGAATTTCCTGTATTCTTTGCGGAGTCAGTTCCGAGGTCTCGCCGATACGATCTGTCTCGTTCGTGACAGAAAGTGCCGATATGCGGGAAGAAAGCGACACGTCAAGACTGTCACCATCCTCTGACTTCTTTTCTTGACTTATTGGTCTGTTGTTAGCGTCTTCGGTTTTCTTCAGTTCGCGCTGATCTAAGCCGCGAAGGGTACCGTGGACGTTCTGAATTCTCATGGGAATTTCGCCCGGTTTAACCTGTTATGTAACGTGTTTCAGCAATATGTATGCCATGGACAGACTCATCGCGCCATAGCTGCTTCCATGAAGGAAGCCTCCTGAAGCTTCCCTTCGATGCGGAGCCGGTCAAAAAGTTCACTCCAGGCATCCCTTAGGGTTTGCAAAGAGTCAATAACCTGATTGAACTGGTTGGGATCACGCGAAGCGTTACCTAAAGTGAGTTTTGTGGACAAGAGATCATACATACGATCAATATTTTCAACAATTTCGCCGCCATTTTGATGATCCAGACTTAGCCGCAACTGGGAAATGCACTCGAAGGCGGCATCTACGGCCTTACCTTTATCTGCCCAGTTTCCGGCGATTAAATGATCCACAGCTTCCCGGACATAACGGATGGCCGCATCACAGAGGATGAGCACAAGCTGCGGCTGGCTGCAGGCGACGTCCGCCTGTTGATACGTGACGTGGTTGGAATTGAGTTTCATGGTTAGCCTAATACTCGGGAAAGGTAACTGCTTTGATTTTGCATTTGCGAGAGCGCGGTTTCCAACTTGGTGTATTGCTGGCGCAGCCGTTCTTCGATCATTTCGAGTCGTCTGTCCCACGCTTCAATTTGACGATCGAGCGATTCATTGGATTTGTTGAGGCCGTCCGTCGCGAAGTGGATAGAACCGGTTTCATCGTCATTGATACGGACAGCTTCGGATGCCAAAGCTCCGGCGATTCCGTTTGAGAATCGGAACGTCGTATTGACGGTTCCCGGACCGCTGCCGGGCTTGGTAAAGCTGAGAACTAATCCTTCCACGACGGTATTTTCGGCGCCGCGAATCAGGAGTCCGTCTACCACGGCCGCCTGACCGTTGATGGTTGCCGAAGTCATGGCGCCAGACGCGTCATAGTTCACGACTAAAGAGTATTCTCCGGCCTGCGTATCTTCGTTGGAAGAAACATAGGCAATCTTGCTGTCTTCCACAGTGAAAGAACGCGTAAACAGACTGACCACGTCCTCGAAGTTATCTTCCAGCGCGTCGCTCAGTTTCGCGCTGTCCACTACGAGCAAACCATTGGTTGAAGACTTGATTCCCACGGACGCCAGACTGTTATAATCCAATCCGGCGGGCAGACCGTCGAGCGGACGCGTGGCTGAATTCGCCAGATCAGACCGGATGGAAGCAAGGAAACCGTCTCCGAGAAGCGGAGCCGCTTCTTTATTTTCCTCGTCGTATTGCGAGAACGCGGCGAGGTCGGTCATCGCGGCATTGTACGCCGCAATAAAGCTCTCGATTTTAGTCTGAACGGCTGCGGTATCGTTATTGATGGAGATATCCACGGTCGTTCCGACTTTCGCCGACATGAGGTCCAGCGTGACTCCATCCAGAACATCCGTAATCGAGTTCGACGATTTGCTCATGTAGACGCCGTCAATACGTACGCTGGCATTCTGGGCGGCCGTGAGCGTAGGATTCAGAACATCCACGCTGAACGACTGACCGCCCACGAGATCGCCCGCGGCAAACGACAGTTCCACTCCTTCCGCCACGGCAATGTTCGTACCGCTATAGCCGTTCGGAATCACAAGGGAACCGGATGTTCCGAGGCTGTCCACCCAATTGATGGTGATGTCGGCGGAGCCGACCGTTTGCGCTCCGCTTCCGGCCACGGTGAACGTGTAGGCTTTATTGGTCGTTCCGGAATACGTGCCGGCCGTTGTAATGGCGGACGTTCCCGTCCATCCCGTTTTCGTCTCCGCCTGATCAATCACCGTCGTCGCAAAATTCAGATTGGTCGGATTAGACGTTATGGAAATCGCATTCTCCTCACCCGTATTATCCGCGGTGAGAACGATGCGATAGGGATTATTAGAGGATCCGTCATTGAGAATCGTGGCCGTGACCAGACCGTCGTTATCCGGCGAGCTGTTGATCAAAGCGGCAAGCTGTTCCAACGTGGTGGCGGAAGAGAGATCGGCGTCGGCAATAGTGATGGTCTCATCGTCAATTTGAATGACGAAGTCACCACCGCTATCGCCGACGCCGGTTGCATTCTTGTCGGCCCATCCCTGTGCCGCGACTCTGTGGGCTTTAGCCAACTGCAGCACTTCTACCGTATGTGCCCCCTCGGCTGCAGCGGCACTTGCCGTGACCGCTACCAGCGATGAATCGGAGGAGGACGCCGATTTTACCGCGAACTCGGATTGCTGATCCATACCCTCCATGGCACTTTGGAGAGAGAGTATTTTACTCTGGATCTGCGCCCACAGATTTAGTTTGGTTTCGTTTCCAGACTTACGTTCCGCGAGCAACGCCTGTTGGCGGCTCTCGATCACCATAAGCTGTTTGATGGTGGTATCCCAATCAATTCCCGAAACCACACCGGACACCGTGGATGTCGAACTCGACGCCATGATCACTCCCGTTGGATAGACCGGACGAAATGGGCTTCAGCACTTTTGCGACGCTCGGCAGAAGGCCCGGACCCGCCCGGTTATTCCGAGAGTGTCAAGCCCTTATCCGACGAGCTGCGCGATAATATTCGGCAGCGAGTTTGCCGTGCTCAGCATCGAGACACCGGACTGCATTAGAATCTGCGCGCGGGTAAAGTTGGACATTTCCTGCGCGAAGTCGGCATCGCGAATCGCCGATTCGGACGTTACGGTGGTCTCGTGCGAAATCTTCAGGTTCAGAATGGTGTTCTGCAGACGCTCCACCATAGAACCGATGAAGGTACGCTGCGTGTCTTTGCTGTTGATGGCATCAATCAAGGCTTCCACGGCGGATTGCGAATTCGTCGTGCTCGACAGAGCCAGGCCGTCCAGACCGAGCGCCGAAGAGGTCATGCCGCCGAGATTGATGTAATAATAGTCCTGACCGACGTTGTTGTTCTCACCGATGTGGAACTTAATGGCATTCGTATTGGCGGCGGTGGAAACGCCGTTGAAACCGAGGGCCATCGTCGTGTCGGTGCTGATCGTGGATGCCGCGCGACTTCCATCCAACAGATAGAATCCGTTGTAGTTGGTCGTCTTGGCGATACGATCAATTTCCGACTTCAATTGCTGGAATTCGACGTTCGCGACTTGACGGTCGAGAGTGGTCAGAATACCGTTCGAGGCTTGCACCGCGATGGCGCGCATTCTGATCAGCTTCTCATCAATTACCGCGAGGGCGCCTTCCGCCGTCTGCAGCATGTTGACATCGTAGGTTGCATTCTTTTCCGCTTCCTGCATACCGACGATGTTCGCGCGCATGCGCTCTGAAATACCGAGGCCTGTCGGGTCGTCCCACGCGTAGTTGATCCGCAGACCGCTGGACAGTCTCTGAACTGCCTTGTCGAGGTCGTTCTGGGTCATCCAGATTGAACGCTGGGCGCCCAGAGAGAGCAAGTTGTGGTTGATTCGCGTACTCATTCGATTCCTCCTCCGAAAGCGTATATGATGGTTATGAACGCCAACTCGTTGGTCTCGCACCCAACTCTGTCAGAGTTATCGGCGAGTCCAAACGGGACTTGAGAAAAACCATCCGGAAGAGGGTCGTTATTCCAAAGAACTACAGGATGTTGCGATTCAGCCACATGTTCAGACTGAGCAACAACCAGCACTTTTGGCCGAAGCCTGCGGAACGGTTGCCATTCATCCACGCACGGAGCGCGCTCAGGTTGAAGATCTCCGACATCGCATCCGTTGAACACACTTTTCCAATCTCCACACACCCCTCGGAGCTTTGGAACAGCTTATCCAGAGAGGCATTAAACGCACGTTTGGGTCTCTCGGCAACCTCTCGTGGAAGAAAATCATCGAACATGCCTCTCAGAAGAGGCTTATCGGGGCAATGCGGCGCATATTTCCACTCGGGCTGCAGACTCGTAACATAGTCCACAAGATTCGTATCGGTATACGGAACACGGCCTTCGAGAGATGCTCCCATTGTTGCGCCATCGAGTCTGGCGAGAAGATTGGGCAAGTGCGCATACTCGAGAAGCCAATGAAACCGATTGCCGGGCGAAATCGCATGAAATTCCTTCAGCATATCCGCGAACGGATCCGAATGGTCCAATTGCCGAAGAGCTTCACGCCATTTATCCTTTAAAAGACCATCCAATTCAGAATATTGAAACCATGAATAGATGCCCGCGAAGAAACGTGAATCGGAACCGGAATCGAGCTGCGGATATTCCATTCGCAGCAGATCCAGCATCATCGGATCGCCTTTTTTCGCTGCATCCTGCGCCTTCATATAAATATCGAGCGTGGACAGGATGCGCGTGTATCCGCCGAACAGTTCATCGGCGCCTTCCCCCGTCAGCACGGCTTTTACTTCCGATGATGCGCGCTGCGCCAGCAGATAAATCAACACTTCATTCGGATACGCGGCGGGCAAATGCCGTTTTCCGATCAGATCCCGCATCGCAGAGAAGAACTCGGCGGGTGAGACAATCGCTTCATGATGATTGCAATTCCATCGCGCCGCGACGGCCGCGGCCGGGCGAAGTTCCTCTTCGTCGCCGGACAGCGCAATCGTGAACGTGGCGGGAGGATCGTCCCGCATTTGGGACAGCAAACCGACCAGAATGGCACTGTCAATTCCTCCGGAAAGAAACACCCCCACCGGCGCATCGGCCACCATTTGCCGACCGATGGCGGAATGCAGCAAGTGACGCAGTCTAGCGCGGATAACGGATGCGCCGTCTTCATTCGGCGCGAATTTCGCAGAAGGCGAAAACCACCGTTCCACCGTCGCACCATGCGTATCCACCACGAGCTGCGTTCCCGGTTCCAAGACCTGCAAATCCGTGAATACCGTTTGTGTCCCCAACACGGGCTGAGCGAAGCGAAGATATTGAAGCACGAGAGACGGGTTTATCGAAGTCGCATTATCGCTCAGGTGTTCCCAGGCGGACGGTTCACTGCCGAATTCCGTGCCGCGCGCCGTGGTGCGATAAAAGAGCGGTTTGATACCCAGCCTGTCGCGCACCAGATAGAGCCGGTCCGATTGCGGATCGTACAGGGCGAAGGCAAACATCCCGTTCAGCCTTTCCCAAGCGCGAGTCCCCCATGTTTCATAGGCAGCGAGCAGCACTTCGGTATCGCTGCGCGTGCGGAACGTCCAACCACGTACGGAAAGTTCGGCGCGCAGTTCATTTCCGTTATAAATCTCTCCATTATAAGAGAGCACGGTGCCGCGCGGGCTGCGCATGGGCTGGTCGCCGCTGGCGAAATCCAAGAGAGACAGGCGCGCGTGAGCGAAACCGACGTGGTGATCGAGCCAGAAACCGAGCGCATCGGGGCCGCGGTGCTGCATACGCTCCACCCGTCGGCGAAGCGATGCGGCATCCACCTGCTCCTGCGCATCGGTTAAATATTCTCCGGCAAATCCACACATAGTTTCAACGCGCCGTGTCTATCATTGAGCCCTGGTTCATCGGTTCGCGATATCCGGCCGCCGCATTTCGTTTGCAGGCCAACGCACTCAGCCGTTCACCCATCTGCGCTTTACGCGCCAGGACCTGACCGAGGACGAATTTTTCATGAGCCTGCAGGCGGCGGCTGAAATCCGCCGCCTCCGTCAGTAAAGCCGCACAGGATTTATCCGCCGGAAAAGTGGCCGGGTCATACAGTTTCCACCCGCATTCTTCAGCAGACTTCAAGAGCGCCGGAAGCGCCTGCAAGAGAGGCGCTTTAGCGGCAATCAGTCTTTCGAGTTCGCGATAGTCTTCGCGTTCGAGCGCATCCACTTGCGCAAGCGACAGTGCAAACAGCTGCTGAAGAACGCCGCGCAGACCGTCGGCCGTTTGATGAGCGGCTCGCATTAAGGTCGGTTTCGAGGTCATGCGCGGCACCCGCACGAAGAGGCGTCATCCGCCCGTTTCGGACTTTTCATCAGCCGACCAACTGGGCAACGATCTGCGGCACCGAGTTGGCCGTGGTGAGCATGCTCACGCCGGTTTGCATCAGGATCTGCGCCCGTGTGAAGTTCGACATTTCCGCGGCGAAGTCGGCATCGCGAATCGTGGATTCGGACGCTGTAGCCGATTCGGCCTGCACCTTCAGATTGAGAATCGTGTTTTGCAGTCTTTCCACCATAGATCCGAGGAAGGTACGAGTGACGTCCTTGGAATTGATGGCGGCAATAATGGTCTCAACGGCTTCCTGCGCGGTAGCGGTGTTGGACACATCGAGACCGACGATTCCCAATTGTGAAGCGGTCATGCCGGCGATATTAATGTAGTAGTAATCCTGACCTACCGTGTTGCTTTCGCCGATGTGGAACTTAACGGAGTTCGCGTTGCCCGCGGTGGACACACCATTGAAGCCCAAAGCCAGCGTGGTATCGGTGCTGATGGCAGGCGCCGAGCGGCTGCCGTCGAGCAGGAAGAAGCCGTTGTAGTTGGCCGTACGAGCGATGCGGTCCATTTCGCTCTTGAGCTGCTGGAACTCCACATTCGCGACCTGCCGATCGAGGGTCGTCAACACTCCGTTGGACGCCTGAATGGCGATAGCGCGCATGCGGATCAGTTTTTCATCAATTACAGCCAGAGCGCCTTCCGCAGTCTGCATCATGTTGACGTCATAGTTGGCGTTCTTTTCAGCCTCGGCCATGCCGGCGATTGCGGCCCGCAGCCTTTCGGAAATTCCGAGGCCGGTCGGATCGTCCCACGCATAGTTAATACGCAGGCCGCTGGACAATCTTTGAACTGCTTTGTCGAGGTCGGTCTGGGTCGTCCAAAGTGCCCGTTGGGCGCCCAGCGACAGCAGGTTGTGATTGATCCTTGTACTCATGGGTTGGAAATCTCCTGATATTGTCTTCTGAAATTCTTCTACTCTTTAACCAGCTTCTTCAGCAGGTATTCGGACATTGCTCTGGCCAGTTCGGCGATAGGATCGGAGGGCGGAACTTCGCTTTTTTCGATTTTGCGCAACAGTTCGAGCTTGCGCCGGGCGCCCTCAATCGTATAGCCTTGCACTTTGACCAGATAGTTCACTTTCTCCAGATCCGCGATGCTTCCTTCGTCGTAACGCCGCTGATTGCCCGTCGTGCGCAACGGCTCCAGAAAATCTTTAAACTCTTTTTCCCAATATCGAATGGTCGGTTTGGGAATGCCGGTGATCGCATGGACCTGTCCGATGGAGAAGTGTTTTGGCGCTTTGAGTCCACGTCCCTTTGGCATAGCAGCCTGCTCCTTATATTTCACGTTCTATCCGGTATACGGTTGTTGTTTCATCCACTCATAGTATCGGAAACCGGCACGTGAAACTTTAATTTTTTCTCAAGCAGGACGGGACTTATTCTTGTCGCCGTCCGTAACTTGCCATTAATCCTGCGGCAACGGCTCCAAGGAACGTTGAACTTCAGACAGAAGATCTTTCCATTCGACCATTTGGTCGCGGAGGTCATACTCCAGCTCATCGGCGATGGCGATATAGTCGCCCTGGGCTTGAGCTTTATAGATCCGATCCAGCGTAGGCAGAAGCCGAGTCGCCGTATCCATAAGTCTATTTCTTACCGGAGATAACGAATTTTCATTGCTTTTCCGAGTGGTGAGATCCAGACCCGATACAATTAGCTTCAGGTCATCAAGCAGAGCCGACAGTTCGTTGTTGGCCGTGACTTCATCGCCTACGCGAAACTTTCTGCCCAACGGTTTGGCCTGTCCGACGAGGCGGTCAGCCAATTCCGCGGCATCGCGCAATGTTTGGTGTTGGAGGCGGGCCGGTTCTTCAATGACCAGATCCATTTGCTGAATCTGCGAGACCGGTTTTCCCAAATGCCGCCGGCGCTGCCAACCCGCGGACAGAGGCTCTCCGTCCACCGCCACTCGTGTCACCACACGGCCGGCGGCTTGAATCTCGCTGCGTACTTCCATCAGAACTTGTTCGACCGTCTGATCACCTTCCGCAGTTCGGGACAGCTCATGCCCATTCAGTGAGATTTTCATAAGATTCCTCAACGAGGCTTGGGATATATTTTGTTTGTGAAATTCCGGGAGACACGACTTCGGCCAGCGGACGAAGCAGTTGAATCATTCGGTCGTAAATGTCCGCCGTTTCTTCCGCCTGCCGGACCAAATCATCCGCGGCTAGACTTGCGCGCGCAATGCCCGAATAGACGTCAAAGCTTCGCAGCAGACCATGATGGCGAAGCGACGAAGAAAGATCCGCTTCCGCCAAGCTAAGAAGTTCACCCAAATTCTTGATCGTCGGCAGAAATTCGGAAGGATTGTGAGCGGCGCGAGCCAATTGGGCGGCAAAGCCTTTCGCCTGTCTGGCCAACGTCAGCGCCGCGGCAGCCCGGCGGCTTACCTCCCGTGGAATACGGACATCCGAAGTCAGGCTTCGCGACGGCTGATTCTCCAACACCGACAACCAAACCGGACGGATAAATTTATGCAGTTCATCGCGACCGCAGGGCGCCGAATGGAAGATCTGCGCGAGATCCAGCATGCCGTCCGTTCCGGAGAATCCGGTTTGGTAAACGCGCGATCCGCGCAATTCGCTTTCCAGCGGAGCCGGCTGCCAACCCAACATCCAGCCGACTAAGACAGCCACGGTGTCCGGCTGAATCTTCGCGCTGCACAATCCGGTCGAGCAAGAGGCAAACGGAGAACACGGAAAACAATCTATATCCGGTTCGAGAACCACGTGCCCTTCACCATAGGGAGCGGTCTCATGTCCGAGCGCACTGCCCACGGTGATATCTAACACGCGAGTGCCGACCGCGGCGGCGATATGCATGGGGCCGGAGTCGTTGCTCAGCAGCAAATGAGTTTGAGAAAGCAAAGCGGTTAGCTGCGGAACGGTCGTTTCACCAATGGCGTTCACAACTCGCGGCATACCGGCAAAGACGTTGCCCAAATTCCGGTCGCGTTTACCGCCTACCACGACAATTTCGACGTTATGCCTGCGGGACAGCTGCTGCACAACCGCGCGATACTGTTCGACCGGCCATTGCTTGCTGCTCTGAGACGCTCCGGGGTGAACCGCAATCCGCCAACGCGCCGAGGGACTGAGTCGAAGATGTGAAATATCCGTATTCTTGTTTTGATCAGGGATGCTCAGCGATCTCCCCGAAAGCCACTCCACCTGATCTATACAATTCGCATAGATGTCCACGAGATTGAACTGGCACCAGGGCCGGGCAAGATTGGTCGCAAAAAAGTAGATCAGCCACGGCGAATTCACACGCTGCAAGCCGAGAGAATCGAGGGTCACTCCCCGGCCATTTTCAGCCGCCAACAGATAGTTTAATATGGTGGACGGACGTGTGTGAGTAAGATTCCAAACTTCCGAATAGTTTGCCGCGCGGAACTGACCGATAAAATCGCGATAGAAGGCTGTGGCGCCCGAAAGATCCCCATTACGTCCGGACGCAAGATCGGGCAGCAGATCTTCGAGCTGGATCGTATGCAGTCGGTCCACCTCCGGGAGAAACGCGGCCACGTCGGCAAAACACCTCTCGACCAGCACATGGATTTCCGCGCCCGGATTCCGCCGCCGCAATCTGCGGAAAAACGGAATGGACTGAATGATGTCACCCATGCGAGTGATGCTGATCACCAATATTTTAGGCGATGGCGGCATCGGCCGGTATTCCTGCTTTCTGAAAATCCTCCGAACACGTCAGCAGCGACAACCCGTGATGAAAATAATTCAACGTATCCCTTAAGTCGGCCATGTAAACCGCTACATCCGACGTGCGAGCGGTTGACAGACGAACCAACAGATAACGCGGAAAGGACGATAAGCCCGGATACTCATTGATAAAACTATGCAGATCATTCTGCCATTCAACCTGTTTTCGCAGGGAATTGGAGATGCGGGCTTCCGAAGCTCCGTTCGCCACATCGTTGCTGAACCTACTCATGGATTCGACGGCGCGGCTGAAGACCGCCGAAAGTCTCGAAACCGCATTGTTCCACTCGGCCGGAATATCATGGCGAAAGCCGCCGATGCTATCCCCCAGCGTACCGCCTTCATTCAGCAGCGTATCCCAGAACCGGGAGAAGAAAGATAAGTGCAAGTTGTTAGGACCCGTGGCCGGAGCGTTCAGTAATTCAAGATCCAGCCGACCGCTTGCAGATACCTTTGTTCGCAGCACACGAACACCACGACAGCGGGCGGCAACTATTTTTTGTTCGTGCCTATCCGCAACGGCTAATTCAAAAACATGATCTACGCTAACCGTATGATGGCAAATAAAGGTTTGACATTCGCTTTTATAGGGGCAAGGCGCGCATTTTAAATCCGGTTCGATTATTATATGGCCGTCACCGAACGGCGCCGTGTCTTTGGCGGCCGCGGGTCCGAGGTAGATGCCTATAGCGGGCGTTCCGACGGCGGCGGTAATGTGAATCGTTCCCGTATCGTTGCTTATCAACTTGAGAGCGGTTTTCAGAATCGCCGCTAAATCACCGACATCGGTTTGTCCGGCCAGAGAAACGGCTGATCCGTTGGACAGCGTCGCAATATTTTCAGCAAGATGCTTCTCCGCAACCGACCCGACGACCACGGAGCGAACTCCCCGCTGAGCAAGTCGCGCCGCCAATTCGGCAAACCGTTCCTTCGGCCACATGCGGGAAGCGCAACTTGCTCCCGGCTGGAGAACCACGAAGGGACAACGCGAATCCACACCAGCCGCGCGAAGCAATTCCTCCGCCCGACGATGATCCTTTTCCGTTACCGTTAATTCCAACGGACCGAAAGGCCCGCCATGCGGATTGAAACGCGCATAGATTTCGACCAGATTGAACGGATTGAATGTCCGATCCTGCATGATGCTGAGCAGATAGTTGAACCACTCACCGTTAACCGTTAACTGTCCATCCGGCAAACGCCCCATCCCGTAAAGGCGCCGCGGATTCATCAGTGCGCACAAAGTCGCGGATTGCGGCGTGTGAGACAGATTATGCAATTCGTCTATTTGCGTCAGTCGAGCATCCCTCAAGAACTCCGTTAATTGGTCATACGCCGCCGTCAGATCACCCCGGTTATGATCCAGACGCGGGACAAGGCGGTCCACGTCGAAACCGATGACCGAATCCACCATCGGGAGGCGTTCCGCTACGTCGCGGAACAATTTATAGACGATCAGCGTGAGACGACACTCGCGATCCCTCTTCAGAGAACGCAGCAGGGGCCCGCTCTGCACGAGATCGCCCATGCGCGTAAAGTTGACGACGACGATATGCAGCGGCATCATTGGATCACGCCCTTTTCACGACCCCAATCGCGAAACTCTTTCATCAACAAGAACAAACCTTCGGGCCGCGTGAGGCGACCATTTCCTAATTTGATACGGGACACGATCTGATCCAACGTAATCTCTTCATCCTCCGGAAAAGCCGAAAGAAATTCCACCAGTTCGGCATCGTCACCGGCGGCGCGCTTCAGGGAAGACACATAATTAGGTCCGCGTTTTCTTTCGGCAAGGCGGCGGAATCGCAGTTCGCAAAAGGTGACGGCGTCCCGCATCCGATGGAGATACGTGTGCTGCTCGAGAACGCGCTTTCGGGCGAGTTCCGCCGTTTCCTTACGTTCGTCTTCATGCTCCAGATAGTACTTCGCCAGATCCGGAATCTCGTTTTCATTATGGAAGACCGTTAATTCGCGACCCGGCTCGAACAGTTCACACAGTTCGGCGCGGTCATCCACCAATTGAAATGCGCCGCACGCCGCAATTTCGAAGGTTCGCGGATTAACGAAATCACCGTCCGGATTGATTCCGTTGTGAAAACTCGAACTGTGCAGATTGAGATTGATTTTCGAGGCACCGTAGATTTGCGCGGTTTCCTCCGTGGTGACGCGACGGCCATTTTCCTGAAGGCGCGACGCGACCGGCGAACTCTCCGGCCAATCATTTCCCCAGATCTTGAAGTCGGGAAACGGAAGCTGCGCGAAAAGCTGTTGGCGGTTCAGATAACCGGCTCCCACAAACGACACGTCACTGCCGAATCGTTTTGTTTCTTCCGGAGTGAGCGCCAAGGGTTTATGAACTTTCGGATTCGCCGCACACGGCATATAGCGGACATTTTTTACGCCGATCGCCTTCAACGCGTCATGGAATTCTCCGCGCTGAATCGTGAACACCGCATCATAATGCGGGGCCAATTCCCGCCAATAATTAAATAAACGATAGTCTTCAACGAACCACAAGGCCGAATGGATGCCTTCATGCCGCATTTCCTGCAAGGCCGCGGGCGTCAGAGGAGTCTGAGCCACTGCCCAAACCAGATCCGCCCGCCAATCCAAGGCGCGCGCGGCGATCATTTCCGCGAGAAACGTGGTGAGCAGATTCTGCAACACGCGCGTGTGCCGCACATCCGAAGTCGTCTCCTCCGTGTATCGAAAAAGGGGATAGTACGGCGAGAGATCCATTTCCTCCACCTGATGGCCAAGCTCGCGGAACGCATCCGCACAATGTTTCGCCATCGGAAATGATCCGCCATAGAGCGGCGTCGGAACAAGAATACGCAGCGGCCGCTCGGCCGCCCCGATCCCGGTAATTCTTCCGAGAATACTTTCGTAATCCTCGCGATTTTGCCGATAGGCCGCCGTGCCCGTGAACACGATGTGCGGCGCGTCTCCCACCGCGAGTTTCAATGCCTCTGCGTTTTGCCGTCCCACCACCCACCTCACCGGCAGACTGCACTCTCCCCAGCATTGCAGCTGCAGCGCCTTGCGGGCGATTTCCGGTTCCGTCTCACAGCAGACAATTTGCAATCGCGCATCGGATCCGCATTCCGCCGCATATCGGAAAAGAGAATTCAGCAAGTAGCCCAATCCGGGACCGGCCAGAACACACACGACCGTTTGCCGGTCATGCGCGTCGAGAACGCCGTCGAGAGCGCCGCGAAATTCCTCCATAAGGTCATTGGCCTCAGACAGAGGGTTGACCGAGGAATGCAGCCGCACTCCTTTAAATGTGAGCGTGGGCTGGCCGTTGCGCGCGCGTTCCGTGGGCAGATCACCCGCCGCCTGTACCGCATTTTCGCTTACGGAATCCCGAATGTACATTTCAGTATGAAGGTTCTCGCTCACTCAGCGCCTCGCTTTCCGCCATCCGATTCAGAATCTGATCCAGATGCTGCGGCAACAGCCGTTCCGTGCCGCTTAAAACTGCACCTTTATCCAAGACATGAAACACTTTTCGATTAGAGAGATTTCTTCCGCCGAGCAAACGCTCCAATCCGGTTCTCATGGCCAGATATTTCGGCGGATCCACCATGGGTTCGACCGCAGCATCCCGGTTGGCGTTCTGCGCATAAATGCCGTTGCCCGCGCTCAGATCCGCACCGATCAGCGCAATGTCCGTCGAAGCGATATGAAGCGCAAAATCGAGAGCGGGAACGAGCGAGCTTCCGCCGCGAGTTTCCAGACCGGATCCGTCGGATCGCACACCGGCAAATGTATGCTGCATATGCGCTGAAAGCACGCCGGGATGGACGGACGGAAAGGCCACCATTCGAGTCGCAGGAGACAATGCGGACAGATCGCGATTAATGATCTCCCGGCCTTCCAGGGCAATGACCCAATCCGGTTCAACCCCGCGAGCCTGAAGCGGGGGAACCGCGCCACTGGCGGCAATCACAACGAAGCGATCCCGCAATTCGCGGATTGTCTGCACACATAAATCCAGACTTGGTCCTGCCCCGACAACCAACACAGGTTTGCCGTTATCCTGACGGACGTCCAGAGCGGATGGAAGCAGGATCAAACAAGTTTTATTCATCTCGGCATTTCGCAAAACGAGCGGATCGTAGACCACTTTAGATGCGCGTTCCGATCGCAGAATTCGCAGAAAACCGCTTAATACATTCTGTTTACTGCTTGCCAATGACTCAAAGTACGGGGCAATGATCATATTAGCCGTGCCGGGAATGTCGGAACATTTCTCCGCCATTTCCTGCGGCGATAAGACACGTTTCATCATAATGCGCGGGGACGATGCATAAACAGACCGCGAACGCACGGAATGCGAAAGCGCGATCAGATCCACGTCCGGCTCGATCACAATGACCGTATGGTCCGCTCCCTGAACGTCAAGAATTGATTCCGCCAAATATCCCAGTCCGCCACCCAGCAGCACCGTAACCGACGCATCAGACAAGCGGTTCGCTTCGGCTATTTCGTACGCCTCAGCAACCGGATTCATGCGGCTGTGAATCAGCATTCCGGTCGGAACGTGCACCACCGTCGGAGCACCAGATCGCGAAGGAACGACCGTAAATTCCGCAAAGCGGTTCTTCCATTGCGCTACATCGGACACGGCACACTCTTCGTTCTATCCGGCATGTTGTGAAGAACATCCGGAAACAGCCTATCCATTATCGGATCCATTTCTTCAATGAGATTCATGTCCGTCATTTGTGCAAGAACATCGGCTTGAGCCTGATGCCGGATGCGGATTCGCAGTGCCGCATCGGATAAAAGAGCATCCATCATCGCGATCCACTCCGGCGTGGATTCACCGGCCAGCATCCCTGTCTGACCATGGACAACGATATCGGAATACGGAGTGACACGCGAATATATCGAAGGAATACCGGCCAATGCATATTCGTAATATTTGATCGGGCTTCTTGCCTGCGATGCAGGCGATTCCAGCAAGGGAGTCAGAGCCACATCCAGTCCAAACCGGGTTAGTCGGCGAAGATGCGAAAGGTAATCTTCGATTAAAGGTCCACCCTGCCGAACGCGAGGATGATGAACCAATTGTCCCGGCCGGCAACCCCACCAGTAAAAATAGACGTCATCATATTGATCCAAAATCTGACCGATCGCGGGAACTATTCCACCCAAATCCACGTGATGCGCCGGAGTCCCGAAGAATCCTATTCGCCGTTCGGCGTGTGTTTGACGTCCCGGCGACGGCTGCATCATTTGGCGGCACGGCATCGTTTTCAATACAGCAGCCTCAAAATTGAATTCACGCAGACGCTCGCGCAGATACGGAGTGGCAATCGTGATTGCATCCGCGATATGCAGGAGACGCTGATACCCCTCCTCGAAATCCGTACGCTGCATTCCCCGCATGGATTGGGAACGAAATCTGCCTAAAAAAAGATCGTCGGCATCTACGACAAGCTTCGCTCCGGTTCGCGCAACAGTCTCTTCGATAATTCTTACATTACTTGCGGAACGAAGAGGCCTGAAAACAACAATTGACCTTGCCGCAGACAGCGTCCGGACAGCACACTTGTCGAGAGGTTCCGCACCGGACTGCAGCCATGCAAAATCCTTGTTCTGACAAAGTCCCCGATTGCTCAAGGGCCAAATCCATCGCAGGCAGCTTCCCGCGGCAACGGCAGGTTCGTCCGAGACTATAACAACGGGGCATTCCGGCTCCGGCTCCGGCCTTGTACTCAGCTTATGTTCAGGCGTATTGAAGACGCGCCACCAGCGTTCGACAAAGAGCTTCCGGTTAGCATCGTCATGCTCGAATCGCCCTTCCGTGGAACCGCGGAAATGCGTCACTTCAATATCATCGGCAACGTGAAGCTTGTATCCCGCTTCGTGAGCGCGCAGACACAAATCCAAATCTTCATAGCCGTTCCGGTAGGACTCGTCAAATCCATTTAATCCGCGAAAAGCATCAAAAGACATCATGAGCGCGACTGCCGATAAAGCCTGCGGGTATTTGGACCCGGGAGCATTATGCTCGCCGTGAGCAATTTCGTGAATCCCGCCTGCATCGAAAGCAACACCCGCATTTTGAATTGTTCCGTCGGGATAACGGATTAAGGGCGCAATGAATGAGTCGTCCTCGGCCCTTGCGAGCAGCGAATTCAGGAAGGTCGAATCCACGCGGCAATCGTTGTTGAGAAAGAGCAGCCACTTGCCGTGAGCTTCCCGCGCTCCCAGATTGCAGGCCTCTGCAAAAGTCAGCGACTCCCGTCTCCAAACGGATTTTATCGAAGATGATCCGGCTGAAATTTCAGTGCGTTCCACGGAACGACCACTGCTCACAACGATGATCTCGATTTTTAAATCCGTTGTGCATGTCTTAAGGTCAGACAGAATCGCATCCGTGTAATGGCTTTCCCCTTTTTCGGGAATGATGACGGACATCGCGAAGGCCGCACCATTTTCCTGCACAATTTTCGGACGAAAGTGTTGAAAGAACTTCGTTCTTTCCGATATCAAAGACGATGGAAGCGAGTCCGTGCCTTGAAGCTTGTATAGGAGACCGTATTCATCCAGACCGGGAACAAACACCGGCATTTCATTTCCATTAACCGGCAGCTGCTCATTTGCCAGAATGCTGCCGGCCAGTACGGCAATGCGATCTGCGTACAGGTCCGACCACTCCGGATCTTGAATAACGATAGCGCGCTCGTGATAGGGTCCCGTATGCAAACAGACCGCACCACCGAAAAACAGACCGATGACCGGTGTTCCAACCGCCGCCGCCAGATGCAAACCGCCTGTATCGGGACCGATTACCAGATTTACATTCGTCAGTGCATGGCAGAGTTGATCCAGACTGGTTTGGCCGCGCCGATCTAAAACACGATCAGGCCGTTTTACCGCCCAGGCGGTTAAGGCATCACCCTCCGATGAGTGGGCTTTACCCAGCAACACAACTCGCAGCTCAAGATTGCGAATCAGACAATCCGCCCAGCTTATGAGCCATTCCGGCGGAATCGAACGATAGCTTTCCCCCGCATCACATAATATTCCGACCGTTCGACGATCATTCGCATGACATACCGGCGCGATTCCGTCTGCCTTCAGCGGCGGCAGCCATTGCCCGCGCATTTCAAGCGGACTTAAAGAAGTCCAAAGATCAGCGAGATGGACGGGAGTCCCGCAGTGATCTCCGATTGCGGAATCCATCCACCGGATCTGTTCAGGTGCGATGAGATCCGCTCCCTGAAGCCTATAGCCATGGACGGTTTCCGGCTTCAGCATTTCCGCAAACAGCGCCGCCGCGGCGGATCGCGTGAGAACATAGACGTCCGACCGCTCCATCCGACGGCCATCTCTGAATACATTATCAAGCAGCCGGATGAAGTCTGCATGCGACGTTGAGTGACGAGCGGCACCGCTGATTTGAGCCAGATCCAACGGCCAAAACTCCGGTTCCTCGGGCATACATCGCACCACACCGGCAAAGCTGACATCCGCGCTGAGAATTACACGTTTGTGCCCAGCCTGCCGGAGAGACCGCAACAAAGGCCGGGTTTGCAGCACATCACCCAATCTCGACCATTGCAATACGACCGCGCTACGCATGAACGGGCATGGTCGCCTTCAGGTTTTCCCACACGTCACGGGCCGCCGCGTGGCCGGGTTCACGATCCAGTACCTGACGGCATAACGTCATAGCCCGTGTAATTTCGCCTGCTTTCCAATAGGCTCCGCAGAGATTGAACAGGAAGTTTGTGTCGTCCGGAAATCTCTGCAAATATTTTTCAATCGGACTGATGGCGGAACGCGGTTCTCCCGCTTCCATCGAGCTGCGGTAGAAGTAGAACAAGGCTTCGGGATTGAAGGGTTCATGTTCGAGCACCCGCCGGAAATGCTCCATCGCTTCCTTGTGCATATTCCGGGCGGCCATCGAGAGACCGACGCCGAACTCTCCCTTCATCGTATCGGGATTTTTCGCCAGCGCCATCATAAATCCGAACATAGCCGCCTGCCAGTTCTCCTGCAGCATCGCCACCGTACCTAAACCAAGGTAGGGACGTTCCGAATTCGAGTTCAATTTAATGGCTTCGTGATAGGCCTGCTCCGCGTCTTCCGTACGTTTCAGACTGGCCAGACAATTGCCCAGAGTCTGCCACGTTTCAAACGCATCATCTCCGGCCAGCACCATCCGGCTTTCGACGATCCGCTGAAGGATGTCGGCTGCTTCCACAATTTTGCCCTGTGCATACAGTTCACGGGCATCCGCCAAGCTGTTCGTATTCATGGCCGTTTCCTGCTCTGGAGCATTCTGTGGAGTGCTTTGCGTGATGCGGCGATATTCGCCTCTTCCTCCACTCCAAACAATGGTATAGCCGTGCCGCGCGACATAGCCGGTTTCATCGGGTTGAATCCGATTGCCCCATGCCGCGAGGAATCGTTCGAGATTTTCGCGATCGAACTGCTTGCGGCCTTCGCTCGCTTCCTCGCGATGCATTACGGTGGATTGCGGGCAATATACGATTCGACGCTTCGTTTCACCGAGGCGGAGGCAGAAGTCAACATCCTCGAAACCGTTTTTATATCCCTCATCGAAGCCGCCCACTTCGCGGAACAGCGCGGCGGGGACCAGCATGCAAGCCGCCGTCACCGCTTTCATGTCCCGTTTTTCATTCACGGCGTCATGATTGGCCGTGAAATGCTGGAAAATGTGATAGGGAATGTGACGATCATTAAAAGCGACGCCCGCGTGCTGCACGTCTCCTTCCGGATAGAGGAGTTTGGCGCCGACGGCGCCGATGTTTGCATCCTCGCGCGCGCAGCTCACCAGAGCATCCAACCAACCGGACGCCGGCTGTGTATCATTATTGAGGAACACCAGAAATTGACCGGAGGCGACGCGCGCTCCGATATTACACGCCGCCGCGAAACCGCGATTGGAAGACTGACGAAGGATCGTGACGTCTCCTTCAATCGCTTCGAGCAGCTTGGGGGTTTCGTCGGTGGAGTGATTATCCACGATGATGACTTCGTAACTTGTCTTGTCGTTTGTCGCGGAAATCGCTTCGAGACATTCCTGCGTAAGCCGGGAGCGATTATATACGGGAATAATGATAGACGCCTCAAAGCGGCGTGAGGTGTTTTCGGGTGCGTTCATGGTTACCTCCGGAGAGTGTTCGGAACTATTCGAAATCTGATGATCTGCTTGTTCGGGCCGCCGATAGTGATGTTTCCGGGAAAGAATCTCTTCATAGACCGTCAAGGTCTTCTCTCCGAAAGCATCCCATGTAAATTTATCGGCGGCTTTTTTGGCATCGGGGTTGGGTCCGACGCGCAAGGCGTTTTCGACGGCCAATCTGATGGACTCGGGATCATCCGGCCTGCAGCGATGAATCAGCGGCTCCGGAAGATAGTCGAGTACGCTGCCCCAATCCGAGGCTACAACCGCAGTTCCGGCGCTGGCGGCTTCAAGCGTCACCAAGCCGGGCAATTCATACCAACTGGGCAGCACGTGCGCCGCCGCCGCCGCCATCAGGTTCACTAAAAACGGCGTTCCCTGCCTCGGCAGGATTTTTACGGGAGCCTTTCGCGGATAGCGCGAAACCAGATCCACGTATTGCGGCTGATAGCTGAATCCCCCGGAAAGCAGTATGATCGGCAGGTCGCTGTCTTCCAGCGCCTTCAGAAGCATCAACTGATTTTTTCGCGTCTCGAGACGGCCGCAGCAAAGGATGAAACGGTCATATCCGATTTTTTCGCGGACAATGGCCTGACTTTCATCGCTGATATCAACCGGAATGCGAATGCCGAATTCCGCAATGCGCACGTGATCGCGGGCACGCGGATAGGCCTCGCCCAAGCGCTTCGCTTCCGATTCGCCGCAGGCGAAGAGAGCAGCGGCGTCGGCGGCGACATCGTCAATTCCCACCGACGGTCCGACGTCCAGATTCTGAATCCGTTTGAGATCTTCGCGAAATTTCCGCTCATCGCGCCCGTTCGACAGATAATCGCCGAACATGCGCATGGCTTCAAAAGATCTCTCGATGTACAGCGGCCAATCTTCAAAAAGCGTGGTGACGGCGTAGGGCACATGCTGCCGCATGGAATTGGCGGCAACTTTTCGCGCGAGATCCAATACCGTCAGGTTCACCAAATGAACCAAGTCCACATCCGCGAGATCGGGCTCACCGGCGGCGACGTCCGCTTCCACATCCAGGGACCGCAGGCACCGGTACAATTCCGACATCACCATCGTATCTCCGCCCGGCGCGATGAAGGCGTTGTCCCGGTTTTGGATCAACACTTTCATGCGGCGCGTCTTAGCCACGGGACGCGGTGTTCGGCGGGCGATGCGGCGGAGAGCATTCACGGTATTTTCGGCGACATCCCGCCAAGTATACTTTTGCGCGCGTTCTTCACCCCGACGGCGAAGCTCTTCCGCCAGCTTCGGCTCAGACAACAGCCGTTGCATGGCAGCGGCAATTTCCTCATCGGATTCCGGATTTATCAGCAGGCCGGAATCACCGACAATTTCCTTCAAAGAGCTTCCATCGGATGCGATCACCGGGCAGCGTGAAGCCATAGCCTCCAGCGCGGGCAGTCCGAAACCTTCATACAGAGACGGGAATACGAATCCAACCGCTCCGGCATAAAGACATTTCAGATCGTCATCGTCCACATACCCAAGAGCCTGCACATTATCGCCGGCGAATTCATGTTCCGTATCTTTAAGTTTTTCTTTCCAACCGTTGCCCAATTCGCCGGTCATGATCAGCTTGACGTCGGGATTGCCGTTTGCGCGCAAACGCTGGAACGCAATGATCAGCGTCACCAGATTTTTCCGGAAATCGGCCCCGCCCGTGTAGAAAAAATACTTGCCCTTCACATCGTACTTGCGCAGCGTTTCGGCAATCTGATCCGGATCCGGCGGCTCCCGAAATGCTTCGTCCAATCCTCCCAATATCGGAACGATTTTATCGCGGGGAACGGCTCTGCGATCGGAAAGATCCTCCGCCACAAAACGAGAAATCGTCAAATAACATGCAACGACCTGCTGAAGTTCGTCCAAGCGAGACAGAAACTCATCGCGCAGCTTAGGATTTTTTCCCAGATACTGATTCTGAAACGCGAGTGGAATCAAATCATAGAATATCGTCGCGCACGGAACTTCATGAAGCGGGAACGGCAGCAGTTTGCGTCCCACCATAACCGGCGACGGATCCGCGAGTAAAAAGACGTTCAGGTCTTTGGCAAAAGACGGGAAGAATGTCTCGTAACGAACATTCGGCAAATCCATCAGCATCTGCAGATGATAGACCTCCCACGGAGGCCGATCACCGTACAGTATTAAGCAGCAGTCATCCCGCTTCGCTAATTCCAGCAGGAGATTCAGCACGTAACGACCGATACCGCGGCGCAGCGAGGATTCGACTTCCAGGCCGCGCACGTCAACACCGATGTTCAACTTTCCGCTGCGAAAGTCAGGTGCGTGCAATTCGTAAGGCGTCGGTTCTGAATGAATCGCGGGATCATCCATCGTTCCGGAATCCGGCTTATTCAAATGATATCGCTTTCTGGGTCACATTTCGGATAGTAAGGGACGACTTTACCGTTCCGCCCGTACTTCGATTGCCGGAACCGGATTCGCAGCCGGGACGATGATCGGTTCAAGGCGCACTGTCTTAACCGTTCGATTCTGCATCGGAAATTCAGTGCTGCCTTGCTGCAAATCGGCCAGATCCGCCTCCACCATCATCTTGACAAGATCGTTTAAGTGAACCGTCGGAGTCCAGTCCAGTTTCCGCTCGGCTTTCGTGGAATCACCGACCAGCAAATCCACCTCCGCCGGACGAACATAGGCCGGATTAATCCGCACATAGCCGCGATAATCCAAGCCCAGATGCGAAAAAGCCAGATCACAGAATTCACGCACCGTGTGTGTTTCACCGGTCGCAATAACGTAGTCTTCGGGAGTATCCTGCTGCAGCATTCGCCACATCGCGTCCACGTAATCGCCGGCGAATCCCCAATCGCGCCGGGCGTCGAGATTCCCCAGCTCCAGATGATCGGTCAAACCGAGTCGAATGGCTGCGGCCGTCCGCGTGATTTTACGCGTGACGAATTCCTTTCCGCGGCGCGGCGATTCATGGTTGAAAAGAATACCGGACGCGGCGAACAAGCCGTAGCTTTCGCGGGCATTAATCGTGATGTAGTGCCCGTAGACTTTAGACACGCCGTACGGACTGCGCGGATAGAACGGAGTGATTTCACGCTGCGGCACTTCGCGGACTTTGCCGAACATCTCCGATGAGGACGCTTGATAGAAACGGATGTTGCGATCCACCGAGCGAATCGCCTCCAGCAGCCGGGTGACGCCTAAAGCCGTGAATTCGCCCGTGAGAATCGGCTGTTCCCAAGACGTGGGCACAAAGCTCTGCGCGGCTAAATTGTAGACTTCATGGGGCTTAGCATCCCGAAGGATTTTCTCGAGCGAATTGGCATCGAGAAGATCGCCCTGCATGATATGAAGGCGAGTTCGCAAATGCTCGATCCGGCCCAAATTGTCCTGACTGGAACGGCGAACCATGCCGAACACTTCATATCCCTTGGAGAGCAGCAGCTCCGCAAGGTAACTGCCGTCTTGACCCGTGATTCCGGTAATGACTGCGCGCATTGGATACCTCTAAAGCAAATAATCCACTAAGGATTGTTTAAGCAGTTTTGTGCCCATTCCTGCCAGAGCATTGTATACGGTTTCTTCGATAGCGGCGCGGCTGACCAAGTCCGTGAGATCCACGCCTTGCGCCTGTTCGAGAGCGTCCGTCAATTGAATTTCGCGTTCTTTTAACCGAGTTTGGTTGGCCTGCAGCCGCTGACCGACGCTGCCAAGATAGGTCTGCTGGTCTAAGATTCGTTCGCGGATTAACGAGAGCTGCTCGCGCAGATAGTTATTGGAGCGGGTTTCCTCAAAACCTTCCGGCGGCACATTGTTGTTGCCGATGGTGTCGCGCAGCGTAGTGACCACATAGAACAGGTCTGCATCCGTTCCGGTGGAACCCACCGGTTGAAAGAGACGATCTCCGGTGACGTTCACCTGAAGGTCCTCATCCTGCCCGATACGCCGATAGATCTTCCCGGCGATGGTATCTTCGTTCGCGGTGAGTCCCTGAATCTGACCGTCGGCATCGCGCACAACCGTGAAAGGCGCGGTGGTCGTGCCGTGTCCCCCGAACAGATAGCGGTTGCCGTCGCTGGCATTGACCAGTTTCACGAGTTCTTCGATTTTCTGGTCCAGCTGTATCGCCGTGCTGCGGCGATCATCTTCATTCTGGCTGCTATTGTCCGCGGACAAAGCCAGATTATCAATTTCATTCATTAGATCAACGATAGACTGCAGTTTGGAATCGGCCGCATTGACCCAGTGAAGTCCGTCTTCAATATTCCGCGCATACTGCACATCCATCGCCAGTAAATCCTCGGTGTGGAGCGCCTGATCGGCCTTGCGGACGTTCTCCGAAGGCGTGAACAAGCTGCGCCCGGCAGCCAATTCCTCCTGAAGACGAACCAGATTGGTCTGTCGGTCGTTGATCCCTTGTGTGAATGCCCGTTGTCTTTGCAGTTCCGTTACTCGCACGGTCTACTCCTTACCTTAAGACGCTCCCAGCGTCAGCACGGTCTGCATCATTTCGTCCACCGTATTGACGATTCGGGCCGCCGCATCGTAAGCTTGTTGAACTTGTATCAGCCGCGTCATCTCCTCATCCAAAGATACACCCGACACCGATTGACGGCGATTCTCCAGATGATTCATCGCGGCTTGCTCCACTTTGAGCTGCCCCGTTGCATAGGACTTGCGCGAACCGACCTGCAGTACGATATCGCGATAGTAGTCATCGAGCGTGGACCGGCCGTTATTCATCAGTTTTTCGTTTTGAATGCCGGCAATCTGCAGGGCAATGGAATTATCGCCCGGCGCATTGGCCGCGGACGCGGTCGCAATGCGGGAAGGATCATCGGTAATTAAAGACGAAAGACGGAGACTGGACGCCCCTGTCACATCGGCGGCAAAAAACTCGATGCCGTTCGTGTTTGTCAACCCGTAACCCTGCGTATGAATATCATTGACGCGATGGGCGAGATTGACGGCAAATTCATCCATGTCATCCATGACCCGACCGATATCCTGATCGCGAATATCCATCAGGGCTTTAATTTCCCCGCCTTCCAGAGTCAATTTCCTTCCGCTGCTGCCATAATTGAAAACGGATGAGACGCGGCCGTTATGCGACTCGGCGCTTATGGAAATTTCCGTATGACGGTCTACCTGCACCAGAATCTGACCGCCGTTATACACGTTCACGGCACCGTCACCGTTCTCTTGCGTTGTGATATTGATGAGTTGCGAGAGGCGATCCAGCGCGGAATCGCGGGCGTCCCGCAGGTCCGAAGCTTCCAGCCCGTCGGTTTCGGCTCGGACGATTTGCACATTCAATTGAGCAATATGCGACGTGATGGCATTCACTTCCGTTACATCATCCACCATCTGCTTGTCCACCGTGCCAAAGCGTGAGGCCAACTCATCGTAAACGCGCCGCACTCCGGTTGTGAGTGTCTGAGCCGTTTCGACGAGTGAAAGCCGCGCCGCCTGCCCTTCCGGCTGATTGGACAGTTCACTCCATGCCGCCCAGAAATCCTGAAGTTGATCGCTGATTGCCGATCCGCCGAGTTCACTGAAGATTTCTTCCACGCGTCCCAGCACGTCGTCGCGCTGACTCCAGTAGCCGAGCTGCGAACTCTCGCGGCGGTACTGTTCATCTATGAGCTGATCGCGAATCCGACCGAGATGCTGAATGTCCACACCGGCTCCCGCGTCCCAGCGGCCCAGGCTGTCGTACGGCGGGGCGGTGCACAATTCCAAACGGCGGCGGGTATATCCCTCCGTATCCGCGTTGGACGTGTTTTGTCCCACAACCTGCATGGCGAGTTGCTGCACGCGCAGAGCATTGCGACCCGTGTTCAGAATATCTGCAAGTGAACTCATTTTCTTCTATGCCTTTCGATCCACCATAATAGATGTGCCCTGCGCATCGCGTCCGTATCCGGAGGTTTCCTGCACGCTTTTTACAAGCACCAGCATGGCTTCCAGACTGTCATCCAGAATCCGCCGCGCCACTTCCAGGCTGTGCAAGGCATCTTCACGAAGCGATGCGAAGCGCGGACGCAGAGACAATTGTTCGGCGCGCGTCAGTTTTCGCTGCTGCTTGACCAGATCCAGCAGCAAATCCTGAATACTGCGCGATTGGTCTTCGATTCCCGACAGATTATTGGTTCGCAGGCTTTCTTCGAGATGCTGCAATTCCAGACGCAGGCACCCGAGCTTGCGCACAAATTCACCGCGAACGGACTTCATTTGGCTTTCTCCTCCTCTTTCGGGAGTTGCCTTAGGATTTGCTCTTTCACGCCCAGATTGCCCGAGCGTGTAATGATGCGGGCAAGTTCCCACTCCGCCAATCCATTATAGATGTCGCCGGCCGTTCCCGCGCCGAACATATTGCCGTTGTCCAGAGACGACTGCATGCTGCGAATCATTTGCTGCGCCAACATGGTCTCGAACTGCTCCGCCGCTTGTTCCGCCTGTGCGTGAAGTTTTCGCGCCGGGTCGGTTTGATCCTTGAGCGACGCAACTTTATTCGTGTCGAGCGGCAAAACGCGGGATGGGATTATATCCATCAGATAATCACCAGTTCCGCTTGCAGTGAACCGGCTTCTTTCAGACCTTGAAATATCGCGATCATGTCGCGGGGCGTGACGCCAAGCGAATTCAGGACTCGCGCGACATCACCGGCCGATGCGGCCGCACTCACTTCCAACAATCCGGTACCGGCACTCTCCACGGAAATACGGCTTTGCCGTTCGGAAATCGTCTGTCCCTGCCCGAACGGCTGAGGCTGGCTGACCGCAGAACGCTCCGTAATCTCCACCGTCAAATTCCCATGCGCCACCGCCGCAGGCAGTAGAACGACTGCCGAACCAACGACAATCGTGCCCGTCCGTTCGTTGATTACAACACGGTCGGACGCAACGGGCGTGACGGTCAGTTCACCGATATCGGATTGAAACATGAAACGCTCGGTAGAAGACTTACAGGCTTCGGGAACGTGAATAACGAGCGTGCTGGGATCTACAACATCCGCCGCAAAAGCATAGTTCGCGTTGATTGAAGCAGCGATACGGACGGCGAGCTGCAAATCGGGCTGCTTCAGGCTTAAAACAAAGGAATCGGTCGGCGCGGGCAGGGCGGGCGCATCTTCAAACAAAGTCATGCCACCGGGAATGCGACCCACGACAGCGTGGTTCCGCGACACCCGGGAGCCTTGCGATTCAAAATTGAATCCGCCGATGGATACGGGTCCCTGAGCTTCCGCTACAGGTTTGTTCCATGGATCCTGCAGAACGGTGCGCAATAGAGTCCCCCCCTGCAAGCTTGTAGCATCACCCAGCGATGACACCAATACGTCGCAGCGCGCACCTACGCGTGCACCGGATTGGACTTCGCACGTCACGATAACCGCTGCCACGTTTTTCAGCTTCAGTGAGGCGGGATCCACCTGCAATCCGTAGCTCTTCATCATCGTGGCAAACGCTTGCGGCGTGAACGTGGACTTGCTGCCGTCGCCGGTCCCCGCCAAACCCACCACAAGTCCGTAGCCGGACAACGATGAGGGCGTGGTGTTGGGATAGGTGGTCACATCGCGGATGCGAACCTGCGACCACACCATACCGGGGACGAGAAGGAGAAGAAATAGGATTCGCTGCATATTAGAATAACCAATCAAAGATTCGAGCAAAGAAACCGGGACGTTCGGTGTTGGCCAGCACACCCTTGCCTTTGAATGTAATTTCCGCATCGGCGATTAAGTCGGAGCTGATCACATTGCCGAGAGCGATATCTTCGGGACGAACCACGCCCGTGAGAATAGTCATCTGGCGCTCACCGTTAATGATGACGCTCTTCTGACCTTCGATGCGCAAATTGCCGTTGGGAAACACCTCGACAACTTTGGCCGTTATCTTTCCGGTCAATCGGCCTTGACGCACGGTGCGGCCGTCGCCCTTATGCTCGCTTTTTGTTGCACCTTTACCGGAAAAAAGCGGGATGAAATCCAGACCACCGCTGCCGCCGCCGTCCAGTGAAGCATCATACTCTTCTTTGGTGTTGGTTCCCGCCACCGCCGTGGCTGTCGTGTTCTCGACGATCTGTACGGTAAGAACATCACCCACCTGCCGGGCCACGCGATCCGCATACATCGAAGGAGCGGGCGGGATCGCTAAGGCCAGCGTCGGCAGGAAACTGATCAAGACAAACAGTATTCGCATCGTTATTCTCCGTTATCGAGCGAGCGACACGGTGCCGTCGGCGGCAACGGTCGCTTGAAAACGCTTGGATGTACCCATACCAACCGCGACGGGAATGACGTCTCCGACCGCTCCGTCGGCCATCGCCCGGCCCGTCATGCGGACGCGCACTGCGCCTTCCGAATAATTCATCTCGACGGATTGTCCCTTCTGAATCACCGGGGACGTCTTAATGTCTTGCGCGGTCAATGGCCTTCCGGGTATTAATGCCCGGGCCGCCAATGTTGCGGTTCTAAATGAAGAAGCCGTGATAGGATCGCCGTTCAGCCGCGTCCATTCGGCCTCAATGATTTCCAATTGAGTTGTATCTACTTTGGCGCCCGCTTCAATACGCTGTCTTGCCGTGAAAGCAGGTCCAAATACGCGAGCGGTACCGGAAAATGCGATTCGGTGCGCAGTACCTTTTTCGTCGCGTCTTTCCAGCGATAAAATCAGACTGCCTGCCAAACGCATCGGCCGGGGTTCCGCAATGGTCCAGTCGGTGAATTGCGACAGAACAACCGGCGGTTTTCCGTTGAACTCCCATTCCACACGCACTTCACGCGGCGCCCAGGCGGCGGCGATGAGCGTTTCCACAACCTGCTCGGGCGAAGCCGCGAAAAGGATTGCGGGAACGGCAAGTAAAAGGATTAAGCTAAGGAAAAAGATCGCGCGCATGATTATCGCTTGAGGTTCGTTGCAATACCGATCATGTCGTCAGCCGTTTTAACGGACTTGGAGTTGATTTCGTACGCGCGCTGCGCCGTGATCATCGAAATCATTTCGTTGACGATTTTCACGTTGGACGCTTCCAGATAGCCTTGATCGAGCGTACCGAGTCCGTCTATTCCCGCTTGTCCGACCACCGGTTCACCCGAAGCCACAGTCTGCTTGTACAGGTTGCCGCCATAGTTGGAGAGACCCGCGGGATTCACAAAGCGCG
>Ga0105104_10000287_pt1 | contig 38209 bp, 58 predicted proteins | sample PPLLaktember2015_3_FD_87034 | JGI IMG/M metagenome (GOLD analysis project Ga0105104, IMG submission 87034) | Freshwater sediment microbial communities from Prairie Pothole Lake near Jamestown, North Dakota, USA - PPLs Lake P7 Core (6) Depth... | ecosystem: Environmental > Aquatic > Freshwater >... | reverse complement strand
TTGTCAAGACATTTTAAGTATTCCATAGTCTTACCCTCTTCACGATATTCTTCCGCCATTTCTAGCGTCTCGAAAATCCTTTTGAGAGCGTGTCTATCGGTCATTTCATCGGAGTGTTGTTTGAAGAACTCATCTGCTTTTACAGTATTCCTCCATTTATCTCCGCTACGTCTCATATCCCTGCCGTCATTTTGACGTGGATATCTGTACTGGTCAGGATATTGTTCTGGCATTTTCTAATAATTTAAAGAGTTAACTTTTTTTGTTTTTCTTTTTTGGAGGCTTGGGAGGCGGAACAATATCACATCCACAGTCTTCTTCAAGTTCTTTGACTATCTGAGCTGCTTTAATAACTTCTTGCTCCGCTTCTTCAAGTGCCTCACAAATTATATTAGAATCCGCCAACCTGATTCTGGGTATTGGTTGGAGTCTGGGCTGCGATGTTTCCAGTTCCGAACTGAACAGCTCCAGCAGTAGCGCGTTGTTGCTGAACCTGAAATTGGTTAAACTGTCCCAGAAAGCAATTGAATCTGTGACTGAAGTCAGAAAATTGTTGTTGTTGCTGTTGTTGTTGTTGCTGTGCTTGTGCCTGAGCCTGAATGTTAGTCATTTGCTGAGAAATGTTAATTTCAGCACCGCGGGAACGATGGTCATGACGCAGTTCATTCAGTTGGTCACGCAGACGTTCGTGTTCCAGAGAATTAATCAGCGCGCGGGTCATATCGCCATCAGCATTGATTGATTGTTTAATAGCACATGATTGTTGATTAATCAAATTTGCCAATTCAAGACCTTGCACACCATTTGCAGCAATACCAATCTGAACAGTATCTTTCAGGTTGCTAATGTTTGCATTAGTAATTGCGGTAGTTGCTTGAACAGAGTCCTTCAGGTTAGAGAAACCTTGTTGACCGGCAAGCTGAAGATCGCCAAACTGATTGCTAAGGAATAATGTTTGATTTTGGACAGTATCGCGTACAGCGGTAGTACCAGCAGTAGTTTGTGCGTTGATTGCAGCAGTAGCTAACGGAACAGCAGCTTCAATTGTGCCAAGTTTACCCAAAACTGTAGCATTGAAAATTGATGTATTGCAATCATGGCTATCGCCACCACGACCACAACCTCCACGATCACCACCGAAGAAACCACCACCACGCAGGAGTGTACCGAGAAGCAGACCGCCAATGAGACCGCCACCGCCAAAACCATCGCTATGACCACCGCCATAACCACCGAATCCGCCCCAGCCACCTATGCCAGTTCCTAAACTTTCGATTCTTGTATCCATAATTAAAAAGATTTTTATGGAACTAAATTTAGAAGTAGGCGACCTGATAATTTTCTATCAAAATGGCATAATCACAGTTTGTAATTATGTATTCATAACCATAAATTATTTTTGTTAATTTTATATAATAATGCCTGAAAATTTTCAGGTTAAATAACCTTACTATTCATGTCGATTACGGAAAATCCATATTTATTTGTTGCTCAAAAATGCTTTGAACACGACATAAGCATACACAAGATGTGCAAAGACATAAAAGTGCATGAAACTACAATTGCCAAATGGAGGGATAATCCGCCAAAGACATTGGAGATAATAAATAAGATTGAAGAGTATTTCAAAAAGTTAGAGAAATAAAAAAAGCCAGCCTTAGACAAGGCCAGCCAAATTAATCTTATGTCAAACATCCAATATTAATATTATTTTTTTTCAACTCCAAGAATAATTGAAAGTAATCCGCAAATCATCCCTGATGTATTTAGAATCCAAGTAAACCAGTTGCCTACTAATTCCTGAATACTTTCTTTTATAGGCATTGCATCAATAACCAACGCCTTTGAACCCATAAGTAACGCTATGATTGCCGTAGCCGTAGTAAGCCAGTGAGGCGCTTGTTTTGTTATACTGAACTTAGTCATTTGATTCTGTTTTATCAATTGATTTTATTGAATGCCCTGCGTCTACTTTGTCAAGTATTGAGTTGAATAGTTTTCCGAGGATAGTTAGCTTGCCTGAAACTAGATTCTTCCCGGTTGCAGATGATATAGTCTCGTCAGGATTACCATAGTCATATCCATTCTGTTTTCGCAGTGTCACATTAAACATATCGCCACAAATAACATTCCCATGCTGATCTATTGACAAGGCGCATTTTTCAAGATAATTATTAAGCCCTCCATTGATTGTCCTGTAGATGATTCCAAACAGCAAACCTATTGGTATCAGTATCCCTCCGAGGAATAATGCCAACACAAACAGGATCAGTCCTTTCATTTTACGCAATATTAAGCCCTTCACGTCTTTTAATTTCTTTAATCATTAAATCATAAATCGCCACAGGCTCTGGAATACCTTTGCCAATAGCATTAATAAAATAGTCAAGCTGCCCAATATAACCTTGTTTCAAAATGCCATCTTCACTAGCCTCTTCATAAGTATATAATCCGCCCGTAATCGTATTCAAGTACATTGAATTGCTGATTTCTACTGACACATTGCGCTCATTAATCCATGTTGAACGACCAACACCTCTTGATTCTACACAATAAATATACTCTATTGATTGCCCATATTGTAATGAATTGAAGTTGAACATAAAGACAATTGCGCGGAATTCATTACCGTAATTGTCCGACCATTCGCAGCCAGGGATAATTCCGTTTTCTTTCTCTATGAAATAACCGTTTTCTGAAGTGTAATACATTATATTATATTTTTTTTTATAAAAACGATATTCCTAAATAATTTGGAGTATCTAATTTAGATGTTGGCGATGGACCACCTGATCTATATACTGTAGCTGCATTAGAAAAATTATTTACAATAATTCCAGATGTAGCTGCTGCACTATAAAAAATATAAATAGCACCTACTGTTATTTTATTATTAATCAGTTCAAGTATTCCTCCTGCTGCTTCTGTTTGCCATAAGGATGCTGTACTTGTATATTCACTGTTGTACATTTTTAGAGTTGCTGCCCCTGCTGTGCCTATTACCTCTGCTGCCGATATTTTACAACCATTCTTTATTGTTATAGTTGGCGCACCCGATACATACAATCTGCCGCCATAGTTTATAGTGCAATTATCCAATGTTAAAGAACCGCTCCCTTGAAAGATACCTCCTAAAGTGGCTCTATTAATCGCCTTTATGGATTTTAGTGTCCAAACCCCCGCTACATTATATGGATATGAAGCATTGTCATTTGTCAATGAGTTTGCATTATCAATGTTAATATTAGTAGCCTGAATAGTCCCTGTAGCGGAATCGATATTTTTAATAAAGACTGTTCCTGCACCATTTGTAATATTATTGTAAATAATTCTCCCTGTATTATCGCCATAAATATAAAGATTAGACGCACCTGATACAGCTAAATCTCCTGCCAAATTCAAGACACTGCCATTTATTAGTTTAATAATCCTATCATTAGCAATGATACCACTTGCTGAATTTATTGTAGCATTATTTAAAATTAACACTGATGCGTTCAGAGTAATAGCTGCTGAAACCGCATTTGTTCCTCCTCTAATTTCTATTGTGTCACCTATTGCCGCTACGGCATTTGCAGATGCAAGCGTGCTGAATGGAGTTGATTCTGAATATTTATTTATTCCTGTCCTCGTATCAGTAGCAGTAGGTGCATTTAAGTCTACTATTATTATTTTACCTGTTACTACTGCTGAATCCTCTGTTGCAATGTTTTTAGCTACCCCAGAAATTACTGTTTGTCTTTTATTGGTTGACGAATTATACCAATCATCACCATTTATAAGTGTCCCTGGCGCAGATGCTAAACTTGCGAATGTAAATTTACCATTAACTCTCCCTGTACCCGTTATCCAGAAATTAGCAGTTTGGGCGGATGCGTTTTGGTCCTGAATTGCATTAACATTCTGTACATTACCAAGCCCAACATCTGTTTTATTAATGACTACATCTCCAGTTTTGTTATTAACAGATGTGACAGGATATGAAACGGTTATTGTTACATTCCCGTCTCCATCAGGGGACTCCCCATTAACGCTCATTACAGCATTATCCAACTTCGTCTTATATGCATCATTAAAATCGTTCTGACTTACTGCATAGTCATACGACCCCCCATTCCATAAATAAAGTCCTTTATAGTTCAGAATGTACATTATGCCATCTTCCCCCGTTTCAGGCAATGACGTAACAAATGACAATTCAGCCGCTCCTGTTTGAGCAAGTAGGTTCAGAACAAGGTTATTTATTGCCAATTGTTGCTGCGCCGTATAATATATACCTGCTGCCGCCATTTCATCAATGAATTGTTGGGTTATCGGATGAAGCCCATCAATATTGCTCACTACACACCCGCAATTGTCATAAATGGCTACATTATTGTCTGGGGGATCACCACCACCTAATTGTGTATTTATTCTTATTGTTGGCATGTATTATATGGTTGGATGATAAGTTAGAAGATGTGGTTGAATAGCTGTTGTAAATATCAAACTATACCCTGTATCATTTGGGTGGACACGCTGTCCAGGCACATCTGTAACTGTATAAAAAGATGGATTAAGTCTATCAAAACTATTTTTAGTTTCTACATAAGTTATCAATGGGTCATTTGTATTTTCAATCAAAGTAGCTGAAGCTGATCGTAAAACTTCCGCATATCCATTCCTTGTATTGTCCTCGATAGGGGTAATCCCTTGTATAAGCATATGAGCATTCGGGAAAACTTTTTGTTTCCATGTAATCATCTTCTGTATATTCCCAGTATAGGTAGATGGAAGGGTGGAGGAATTGGAATCATTAATACCATGATTGTATACTATCATATCCACTTGATCTAAATCAAATAATGAGTCAAGTCTTTTTGCTTCCCCTTGTGAAGAGTTTGATCCACCATTACATAAATTTACCACCCTTACCCTGACCCCCTGTGTTTCCCTATACCATTGGCGTATTTGCCACATAAGAGTAGTCTCTTTTGCAGAAGCGCCAGATCCTTCCCCTACACTATCTCCTATGAATAGAATAACTCTATTTGCTCCATAATCGAAATCATCCGTCACTCTATACCCAACGCCCCCAGCAACAGCAGTCACATCTTTATACTGCATTAGGTTCCCCGCAAACTGCCAAGTTATTGTGCCATCAGAAACAGATCCCGTTGTGTGAGTAGGCGGGGTAGCTCCTGTAATCCCAGAAGTTGTTGCGATATAAACATTCGCATTTGTACTTGTTCCGCCATATGCTCCTGTGGGAGAATACATAATCTTACTGCCAGACTCAACATATATCCCTGTTAGGAATGTTTTAATACCAGGCAATACATCCTCTATTAACATAGAAAATGTCCCGTTTTTTGGCCTTATCAGTATGTTTTCAAATACTGTCGGCCCTGATGCGGATATCGCATAACGTCCCGCTGTCTCTTGAATCCCAAAGGCATTATTTCTATTTGGACGTAAAAACCCAACGCAGTTTTTAGATGCAGATATCGTTATATTATTAAATAAGTATGAATAAATTGTAGATACAGTAACTTCTGCGACAAGGAGCCCAGGGACGGCAATAGTTGTATTTCCTTTGAAGTCAAGAATCCCTCCCGTGCCTCCAAAGGTTGTTATAACTCCCTCTTTTAATGCTTTCTGGGCTATTTCTTCAAAACTTACTTTTATTTTTTGTGACATTATTGTTCTATTGTTATAATATAGTGAAGTGAATTGCCAAATCTCAAGAAGAATGATGGTGTATTATCCCCGTCAGGTGAATTGTCATGCTCTGCTCTTACAATCGCATTCGGGCCTGTTGGTGATATATCAGTGTATAAATCTACTTCATCCTCTCCGATGGCGTTTATATCTATTGGGGCTAATTCAATATTACCTGCCTCGTCCGGTAAGACTCCATTTACAGACGTAACACTGCCACTACCTGATTTAAGGCTTAGCACTAGATTGTTTATCGCAATCTGCTGTTGTGCTGTATAATAAGTACCAGCAGCAGCCATGTCATTAAGGAATTGTTGCGTAATAGGATCTAATCCATCAACTGTGTTAGTAATGCACCCACAGTTATTATACATATTTGAGTTTGTTGTTGTCATGCCTAATCAGTTGTTACTGTCCATCCATAGGAACTTGTTAATATATTTTTAGCGAACGAGCCTGCAGTAGTTGGCGGCGCTGCTGGCGTTTGTCCATTAATCAGCAAACTATGAACGCCTGACTGTAAAGGAATAGAACTATCTGCTGCAAGTTGTGTTGATATTATCACATTACTCACTCCTGCCGAACTGAATTTATTACCTGTGAAGTCAAACTTAACTAAAGCAGCCCACGGCCTATTCAGATTAGATACTGTATTCAATTGGCTATTCCTTACACGTAGTTCTGTAAGACTCGTAACTGACGGGAATATGTTTGCATCTATTGATGTCATAGATGATAAGTCAACTTTCAATTCTGTCATAACCGTAGGCATTGTTCCAGTTATTCCAATGACTTTAGGGTCACTGAATGAGAATGTTTGAATAGAATCCTCATGCCATACTGTTATCTGAAATGCAAATGCAAATGGACTATCCGCATGGGTGTATCCAATAGTAGCATAAGATCCATTACCATATCCAGTAATTGCACCGTCCATCCATTCGACAACTGCCCACTTAGAATAAGTATTAAATACCCATGATGTGTTTGCAGCGGATGTTTGTAAAACGAATGATTTTGTCAATGTAATAGCCGATCCTGATTGATACGATTCCCCCTGACCTACAATATAAACAATCTTATTCCCTTGTTGTTGGAATGTGCCTGTTAAGGAGTACATAGTGGCAACTGTAGTGTTCAGATAGCTTAATGTCTGTCCTATTATTGATGGATCGACAATATGTGCTAATTGCATAACAAATGCATCAAGCGTTATGCGTCTTAATGCTATAGCACTCGTAGGGACAGTAAACAACACAATAGCTGACTTAGCCACCAATGTTTGTTCGTTATAATTGATAGGTTCCCTGCAATCCAAGTCCCCAAATACTCTGTGGTCAGACTGTGTGATATTGAACTTTGCCCCTTCATCTTTAGTCAACGGTTTGCCATCTACTTTTACCGTTTGGCATCCGAATATGATATTCAGTTTATCCAGTACCCAATTTGCTACTCCTGAAACGCCGCCAAAATAGAATTTGTATTTCCTCCACGGATAGCTATTAAGCAAGAACATGTCATAATTTGAGTCATTGAATTGAGTATCGTTAGAGTCTACGCCTTGAAATACTAAATTCCCTTCTAATCTTTGACTGAATACTTTTGTTCCGAATATGGTATTGAATTGCGCTCGTGCGCTCGTGTATTCGCAAAGAACAGTGTCAATATGATTCTCCATTAACAGAATCGGTTCAGAATACCATATTCCAGTTTCATCATAACCTGGCGTTGTTTGCGTGTCAAATTCAAGTGTCAATTTGAAATAGTAAATACCTTCAGGGATTACAGAATCAGTGTTGACAAAACTTATATCAAACGTCCCAGTTATCATTGGGAAATCTATTCCATCAACCCGTCTGATATTGCCAGGATAAGTTGCTACTGATACAGGGTAATTCTTTACAGATACTCCATCACAGTTTACAAGCTGCAAAGACCATGACCCACTACTATTTGTGTGAAACTGTAGTGTTGTCTTATCATCATATTGATACTTCTGAGCGTACTTGCTTGAATTCTCCCATTCGGCAAATTGTTGGCTGAAGAATGTAGCGTCAAAGTCTTTCGTGTGATATTTCAGACTTCCCGAATTACCAAAAGGGACAAACTTTGAAGAGTTTGCCCCAGCTTGTGAAAGTATCTTATAAATTGATGGCATTTATATTAAAGGTGTTAAATCTGTATCAGAAGTGCATAAAAGTACGAAATCAAATGCTGAAAAGTCTCCTAAGTTTGCGCCTACCGTAGTGGGGAAGCCCTTGTACGAATTCCCGTTATAATGAAACCTAAAACAGCCATTAGGATTGGTAGCCATTAATGCCGCAATGTTCACAGGAGGAATAGCCTTGAATCTGAAAACTATTGGTTTGAATAATTTGGTGGCAAGGTCGCTTACAAGTTCATCTCTATTCTCATCAATATAACCGTTACCGAAATCGGTAATTAAGTCAGGGTTTTTATCTGTTGTCCTGAACTTGATTGTTTTGCTATCCAGAAGGTCAAGAATAGAATGCAGATAAGGGCCATTGCGCCAAAAGCTACGTTTAGGAGTGCGCCCAAAGTTGTAATAACTCAATGGGAACGGGATCCCCGTGATAGTCCCCGATGGACGATAAGCTTTTAGGCTTCCATCGGTAGCCAATACCGTTGGGTCACAATCAATAACAAACGTGTCATTATCGCTGTTACTATCTGTCGTTTTCTTTTGGCTTAAATTGGAACGTAATCCCTCAATGCCTAAAACATCCGCACGATATGGACTTATCTTTTCAAGTTCTGCTTTGTTTGATTTGATAGGTAGCTCCCATAAGAAACCAGTATTGTATTCATACCGCCCATTCAGTTTATCATAGTCATAAGACTTGTATCCAATATTAAGCGTATTAGCAATTAAATCAAGTGCTGGCTCCCATGTGAAATTAGACACATCACCTAAGTCGGAAATTATAATATCCTTATTGTAAAAAGTAGATAATGGCTCAAACTTCACTTCATTTGATTGAATAGACATACCCATTCCGAACGCGGATGATAAGTCCTTAAACATATCAGATAATGATGTCCGAATCTTAGAATTGGCAAACTCCCGTAAAGCATCCCCACATGTAACAATCTCACTGAATGGATAACAGTCAAGCGTGTTTAAAGCAGCGGTAGATAAGAATGCGCTATTCCCTGTATAAGCATTGGCAGTCATCGATTCAATTAACCTTTTCATAAAGAAATAGTAATTATAACCTCCTACATGGGTTGATGGCATACGGAATGTGCTAATAATATCGGTGTGATATGTTAGGTCCTGTGGGGCGTTGCCGTCTACTGTAATTACGCCCAATGCCTGAGTTTGCCCCGCTGCGAATGTTAATGTGTAAAGGATATATACCCTATCATCGGGATCGAGTGAAATGTCACCAGTTGTTTGGTCAATGGTATATTGATGTATTAGGCTATCGGTTATCGAACCTGCAGGAATTGAGAAAACTGTTGTCTTTGATTTGATGGTTTTGTCTTCTCTGCAAACCATGACTTCAATATTAAGGCCTGATTTCAACGCCGCGAGTGTCTGGAACTTGAAAAACTGAACAACCCTAACCCTTATCGTTTGAGCTATGGTAGCCCTGAAAATATGGTCATTCCATTCATCTTCTGGAATATTCGCACCGCCTGTGTAAACGTTCCTTAATTCACTGTTCTTTGTTGTGCCAATTGGGTAATCCCCGTCTCTCCCAATAAATGCATCAATAGCAATTACCGATGGGTGAATGTTTGGATATCCTGAACCTGCAGTATCTATACCTAAGCTCCATTTCATTGGCACATACTGCAAAGTATCTTGAAGGATAATCCCATCGAGAAACACCTTCTTATAGTTCGGATCGGTTGGATCAATCAGAATCTCATAATCTATATCTTCATTTGCATCAATCAATGATTTTAATCCACCTTCAATGAGATTGGCATTGACAAAGAATGGTTCAATGTTAATCTTTGAAAAGTCAACATTCCCTTCGTAGAATAATTCCCAGTCCAGTGTAAAATCATTCTGCCTCATTATACGGCAAATACATACAGCCTCTACCCCTTGTGTGACATAAAGGTGTTTTAAAATCTTCGCGCCATCTTCAACAAATTGTAGTTCGGTAGTAATGGAACGGAATACGCCATGATACTTAGAGTCCCTATTCCAGTTGATAGAAATGTTTTCCCACCCTTTTGGCAGATGGTTCAAAGGAGAAGCAACTGTAGTGGTTATTACAGTTGCTCCATTATATTGATAGTAAGTTGTGTCGTCCTTCTTTAAATAGAATCTATACATCTAAAACATTTTACGCGTTTTACGAAGTTCGTATAAATCCCACCCAGAACGCTTATTATCTTGTTTGTTGCGCCTCAATTCCCTTACAAGCGTTTGTGTGTTCTTATCCGCTGCCTCAATTACATCATGATTGCTAAATATCGAATCACGCTGCCTGTCTGGGAGATAACCTTTCGCCAAGTTGTCAACTATCGACATTGTTTCTTTATGGTTGATAATCTTAGTTCCCCGTTGCAGATAAGCGATAGTGTCTTGGTCAGGGGTGAACCCTAACTTGCCATCTGGAGTTATATACATTTCAGTACCTCTTTCCCCAACATGCGCAAAACCTTCAACAGATGAATCAGTACCTGTGTAGTATTCAGGTATAGGAGTAGCCGCTACGATAGCCGCCTGTGTTGCCCCTGCTGCTATAATATATGGAATAAGAGGTATCCCCGCGCCATATGGTATTGCGTATGCATTTGTAAGTCCAATAGCTGTATTAATAGCAATTTGAGCCAATGCAGCGACCTTATCCGCCTCTGCTGCCGATCTTTTTGCTTTCTTTTCTTCTTCCTGTATTTGTTTTGTTTGTGCCGCTGCTTTAGCTTCGGCTTGCATCTTTAATTGTTGTTTCTTTTCTTCGCTTTCGGCAGATGCTTCAATAGCTGCTATTTCATTATCTTTAGTTGTATTAACCAATTCCTGTCTTTCTCTCAACTGGTCTAATTGGTCTTGAAATTGCCTATCAAGCAATGTCTTTCCTATCTGATATAAATTATTTGCTATCTCCTTCTCTAATTGCTCCCTTTTCTCGCCAACCAATTTTTCAGTTTTCTCCATATCCAGTATACGCTGTTGGGTTATTGCTATACCAACCTGTTCAAAAGCTCTTCTCCATGTCTCTGAAAGGTCTTTTGGGGGAGCAAGTGCGCTATCCATTAATGATCCTATTTCATTTGCAATGGGTTTTATTAATGCAGGTAATGATTCTATAACTGCAACTTGTGGGGGTGCTTTTGCTTTGTCGGCAAATGCGCCACCGAAGAAATCAAATCCTGACTTTTTAGAAATAGCGGCGGCATCCCGTAGGAACTTCTCAGCAATACCTAATTGAGTTTTTGCAGCATCTTCGTTTGCTTTAATTGCACCGGCTCTTCTTTCTGCTGCAGCATCGAAGTTTTTCTTTTCAACTTCTGCCATCACTTGCCTTTGATGTGCTATACCTGATTCAGTTCTAGAGAACCCAGACAATGCTTTATTTACTTCATCACCTTTTGTAAGAAAGTCTTCAACAGTTTTTAATCTTGTTTGCTCTGCTTCGTAAGATTTCTTCGCAGCTTCTTCTAAAGCAATATTTGCAGCCGCCTTGTAAAGAGTCATTTTGATATAGTCCTCACCGTGTGCTGTGAGTTTTTGTTCTACATCGTCAAGCGACTTAACTTGACCCATTGTCTTGCCAAGTGTCTCATTATATTGATTCAGCACCTTGTTTTTATCAAGGAATCCATTTTTAGCTAAATCAACATTTATCCTAAGTTCATTGACATCTTCCACAGCTTTAGCATACTCAGAACTAGCAAATGCTTTGTTCAAATCATCCTGTTGGGTCTTAAGCGAACCCATTGACTTTTCAGTTTTAGACAAAACGCTCCAAAACTTACTAATAGCCTCGAACGCTAATAGGAAAATGCCACTTATCCCAAGTCCTGGAACAATATTCGCAATGGTTTTTAACCCGCTCCAAACACTTGTCAATGCTGATCCATAGTTACCAACGTTTCTCTGACTTCTCCCAACGGCTTGGTCAATCGCCAATAATTGACCGTGCAATGCTCTTGCACTTGCCGCCGCCGTTTGAAAGGCTTGACTTGTTATGCCTTGAGTAACTGCTAAGTCCTGTGCCGCCCGCGCCGCCTTATTGTATTGTTCGCTAAGACGCAAGTATGCGGAGCTCTGGTTTTGCGCCTGCTGTGCTGCTTTAGCAGCAGATGCTGCTTGTCTTTCCTGCGCCTGTTGCAATCTAATGGCGCTAATCTGAACAGCGTTTTGACTCTGTTGTAATTTTGCTAGTTCTCGTTCTAATCTTACGGTATTAGCAGTTAAATCCTGCAAGTTGCCACTAGCACGGACATTATTGCCGAATGTGATGCCAGTACGGTTGATTAGCTGAATGTCGGATAATATCTTTTGTAGAGACGCCTCAGCGGTATCTAACTGTTGCTGCCCGACGGGGGCTATAAAACTATCTATTAAGTCGGCCAAAATTAGTATATTTGTTATCGTTATTAAAAATCATACAAAATGCTGTATTTAGAACATAGCAAGTACAAAGTGTCTGGAATCTATAAAATTACTAATAAAATTAATGGTAAGATTTATATAGGTCAGGCTTGTAATATTGTCACAAGAATCAGGAAACATAAAAACACAATTAATAGCAAAAGGAACAATTATCCCATTTACTATGATATGATAAAATATGGTTTTGATTCTTTTGAAGTATCTGTCTTAGAGGTAGTTTATGGTGAAGATTATAGAAGAGAAAGAGAAACATTTTGGATTAAAAAACTAAGACCTGAATATAATTCTACTGGAGGGGGCATTTACGACACGCCAGAATCAACTAGAAAAAAGATATCCGAATCTAGGTTAAATAAGATAGGTATACCAATAAATCAATACGACATTGACGGAAATTTTATTAAATCATGGGCTACCATAAAACTAGCTACAATATCTCTTAATTTGATACACACTAATATTTGCGCTGTTTGTAGAGGTAAGGCAAAATCTACTGGAGGATTCATTTTTAAATACGCAACCGATGCATCTGTTGCTGGCCCAAGAATAGACTCTAAGGCCAGATCGATTAATCAATACGATTTAAATGGAGTATTTATTAAAAAATGGCCTTCTTTATCATCTGCTTCAAAACATATAAACGTACACATATCAACACTTTTTAAGTGCTTACAAAAAAAGCAAATTACTTGTGGTGGATTTAAATGGGAATATGCTTAATTACCTATTTTTATTTTGTGGTTGTGTTTTTTTCTGTTCTCTTTTCTTCGCCATCTTCTTATGATACTGGCAGAACTTAGCAACCGTTAATGTAGATTTTTCAATCCCGAATCCCTGCATTTCCTCGAATTCAACTATCATGTTCGTGAAGTAATCCTTGTCAATTCCTCCCGATTCTTTAGGAAGCTGGTTAATCAGCATAGATAAGTCCATTTCATCACGTTTCAGTTGAGCGATGATAGCTTTAGTGTCCTCCATCTTATCAACATGATAACCCCATTCTTTCAGGCAATTGTAGAATTCACGATATCCTGTTGTCACTAGCATTTGGCACAACATCTTTACTATCTGAATCTTTCCTGACAAATAGTGGATTCTGCCAAGTGTTGCAATATGTGACTTGTTACGGCCATCATCTATTGATGCTAGGTAATCAGAGTATATCTTCAGCCATGCAGCCTCATTAATTTCCTTTGTATCGCCACCAAGTATTGTTAAGTCCTCGTCAATGATACACTTCTCGAACTTGTCAATAGTGCATATATCAATGCTCGATATAACGTTCAATGACGCTAAGTCTATCTGTCCGTTCATCGGTTGACTCACAGACAATGTATCCTGACTCATTTGCTCTGAGAAGGATGACGAACTCTGTTCCTGTGTTTTGTTTAGCCATTTTAACAGCTTGTTCTTTGGCTTTGTGAAGTTGAGCATTAATAGTTGGTTTTGGGCAATCTGGGCAATCTGTTGGCATGTTAACCTAATTTAGTTCCTGTTTTATCTGCAATAGCGCGGATGAATATTGGTCTGAACCATTTGTAATAATAATCCTGTTTTGAATCTGGAGATAAGCCAAAAGGATCACCGCCCCTGTTGGCCAAGTCCTCATAGTATTCCACTTTGGATATAACTTTGACTGTATCCTTACTTATCTGTAACTGCATCTTTGAATACATGCGACCTGTCAAGTAATAGTCAGGAATACCAAGACCTGGGAGACTATTCTGTTGCGCTTTCATTGCGGCATATGCCTTGCTGCGATATGCGGGTAATCTATTCCCATCAGCACCTCCCCCTGTGTAAAGTTGGTCTTTATTGTACTGAACATATGCGTCCTTAGTCTGCTTGATTGTATCTGCTGCTATCTTTTGCAGATTCAATCGCTTGAACTTGTTAAGCATATCTTTCGTAGTGGTCATATACAAATTTAAACAAAAAGGCGGAGTAGAAACTCCGCCCAATTCAAATTCTAATCACCATTACCAATTGCTAGCTCATCACGCTTGCCGTTTGGATTAGCAAGATAATATATTCTTCTTAAATCTGTTTCAACCGCCGCTGGTTTTTTATTAGGCCAAAGATGTTTATGTCGATCAATAAACTCCTTAAGAGTTACAGTACGCGCCCAATCCATATTGAAGCCTACCCCGTTAATTCTTTCTGTATTGTTATCCATGATTATTCAGGATTTTGTTTAGATAATAATGAATTAAGTTTTTCAGACAATTCTACCGCTTCTTTCAATTTAACAATGCATTCATCTAATTGGCTAATTGCTTCTTTTGATACGAAAGAGTTAATAAGATTTTCCTCCCTTTTCGATTCTTCTGGGAAAACTTCTTTAATATTCTGCATCATTTGTTTCTGAACTCCTAAAAGACCAGATAATAGACCTGTTGCATCACCTACTGGCCCACCTTGCTGAATAATTGAAACATTCCCATTCGCGTCAGTAATTCTTACTATGCCATTCCCGAGTTGTTCTATTTTTTGTTGTCCCATAACTAGCCGATTGTAATCTGCACCGCGTTGCTTTCATAACCAATAACGCCAAGACCAGATAGAACAGTAGGGTCAGCAAGTTGTATGCTTACTTTATTGCCTGCCGTTGGATAATCAGGATCAGCAGTATCAAGTAGTAATTTGAATTGACTGCCCTCAATAGCTACTGATGTAATAGTAATTAGCGCCCCTGTCGTTGCATTTGTAACAATCCATGCACTAGGGGAACTAAGTTCAGTTGCATAAAGAGTCGCAAGATTCACGCCGCCACAACCCGATACAGCATTAATCAGATAGTCACCAGCAGGGGAGCCTGATTTAATTGATCCTGACAATTCAACATCAATCATGCGCGGCATTACACCAGTGATATCAAATCCTTCAGGCAATGTGAAGTATGTACGGGCTGAGCGCATTTGGTTGCTATCACCAATCTTAAATTGGATCATATACTTTTCACCTTCTGCACCTGTTGCAAGTGTAAGGTTAGGTACATAAACCTGAGCCATTGTAATCCCCTTCATTGCATCAGCACCTGTTGAGTCTTTGGTAGCTACGCCGGAAATTACATTGCCATGAGCTGCGATGAAATCAAAACGGTCTTGGCTTAAATGCCATTTCGTAATATTCTTATAAGCACATGCGCCACCTTCCCATACAGTAGCATTATAGCCTACCTTACCGACAGTTAAAACGCGCTCCTGACCATTACCAGCAGTTTCGTTTTGGCCGTCTGTATTGGCAGCTTCTATTGTAACATACTGCAATGACAGATACCAACGTCTAGCGGGATCATCCAATGTTGCCTTCATCATCAAGTAGGCAGGGAAATCCGTAAATGCCGAAAGGGGAATCTTCTCACCCCTCGGAATAGCAATATTATAATCAATCTGACCAAGATTGGGAGGACATTGTGAGAACCCCTGATTGGCCGATCCACTGGTACAGTTACTTTGTTCCCAAGCTGGCATATTTTAACATTTTTTTGAGTTAATCGTTAATTTAAAATCTTGTAATTGAATTAAATCCAAATATTCATTCAATATCAATCCTTCACTCCCGTAAATCCCTTCCTTACCGAAATATTTTCTATCCCAATAAGTCATGTCAAATTGATTCGGATCTTTAGCCCCTAAAAAGTAAGACGAAAGCCCAATCTCTTTGTATAACTGATCTCTGATAGGATAAAGGATAGGATTGAAGTTTACTGCCTGACGTTTTGCAGAGTCGAAATTCTTATTGGTGTAATGGAATATAAGTATCTGCAATGTTGCTACATTTTGGCTGATTGGAATGTCTTCCAACAGCACTACAAGCGGAAATTTATACTTCGCATCCTTTGTGCTTTTGGTCATGTCAGTTAGCTTATTGCAGACCTCATTCCAATGGCCATACATGTAGTTTACGGCATTGATACACTTGTCAGACTGCTTTATTTGTGGAGTAATCTTCGCAGATACACGCGCCACGATATCCCCCATTTCTTCAACCAATGGCTTCATATTCCGAACGTGTTAATTGGCGTGAAGAAAGGAATGTTTACTGCCTGTTTATTGTAAGCTGGATAACTATCAATATTGACATTCAGATACGGCCACAAAGTAAACTGTATATTCATTGCGTTATTGAATTGTGTGACCATCTTAAAAGCAGGAGTAGTAATCGCAGCATTCTCTGTCTGAGAAATAGTCTGACCTACAAGCGTCGTATTGGTCATAGCATTACGCCAATACCAATAGTAAACATATTGAGCAGTATATTCCCGTAACCCATCCCATTTGTATAAGATGCCGTTTGAAGTATAATCATCACCATCAACCAACTTCTCGTATTCAGGAGTTGTCGATCCGTCTGTTCCAATGTTCGCCAGCATATCCTTATAGAATCCATACCCCATAGCGGCGCTAAGAAATATTGGCTCATACTTTTCAATGGCAGCGCAAAGTTCCTGAGATACCCCAGAACGGCTATTTTCCGTTCCAGGGATCAGGAGTTCATTTATGAAATCAGATACAGATAGTAATGTCATTACTTAGTAGGCGTAGCCCATTTATTTTTAATCATCTTTTCAGCAACTGCTGGGGCAAGTTCGATTTCTTCGCCTTCTTCGTGATAAGGAGCCGTTTTAGTCGCAATGACTTTCACCTTATCAGTGATGTCAATGATCTTAGCCCTTTGGCCATTTTCTTCTTGAAATTCGTTTTCGTAATTATTATTCATGATTTTCATTTTTATTATACTGCTGTAATGGCTGTTTTAACGTTTGCGAATGTATCGGCAACAAATGCTGTAACATTGTTTGCACTCATGAACTGATGGAAACGCATTTCACCAATCGCGGTAACAAGGTTTTTACTGAAGTCATCATTTTCCCAACCGAATTCAACATGGAAGTCTTGGTACATCATGATCTTGTATTTGCTCATGTCACCAACAAGGAACTTACCAACTGGAATGCCATTATCTTCAATCACACGAGCGCCTGCAATAGTTTTATAACCATCGGTAGCAAAGCCTGGATCTTGATAAACACCCGCAGTAACCGCCTTCTCCATTTCCATATTCGCAGCATCGACTGGATTCAGGAAGATGGTATAAGGGCCAGTATTGCCAAGGCTATTCAATTGAGCGATAGCTGCCCGAATAGCATCTGCGTTTGTAGGATTTTTAGTCGTTACACCGGTAAGTGTATAAAGTGGAGCAAGCGTAAGGATGCCGGCAGGATTGGTAGATGAGGAAACACCAGTAAGAACAGCAGCATTAGCAGCGGTCTTAACTTCATATTCAAGCTCCTGGCGTACCAATGTTTCAAATGAAGGGATATCATATAGGATTTCTGTAGACATCTTCATGCGTTCTGCTACTTTCTTAGGTACAGATGTTTCAGTTACTAAGTCAAAAGATGCCAGTGGTTTCAAAACGCCTTCACCGATGAATGCAGCATTACCTTGTTTGTTGGTTTTGTTGATCCATGGGAACGCTGGCAGATTAGTACGGCCTTTTGCAATAGTATCCCAGAATGTAGGTTGCTTACGAATCAGGTCATTAACCTCAGCACCTTGAGCAGCATAATAAGCAACTGGAGAAAGAGCCGTAGTAGATAGCATCATTGTGCCAGCAACTTTCAATTGCAATGGTTCAAGAGTTACGCCTTTGTGGCCTGCTTTAATCTTATCAAGTGATTCCTTGTTAGCTTCCTGCCATGCTTTAATCTGACCGCCAGTACTCATATCTTTTGGAGTAGCGTTGGCAGCCTTCAGGTTAGTAATTTCTTCACCTTGCGCACGCATAGCGGCTTCCAATGATTCAACCTTAGCAGATTTTGTTTCCAGTTCTGCAATCTTTGTGTCGCGTGTGGTAAGCTCCGATTTGATGCTCTCCGCAGCCTTTTGACTAACCTGACCTAACAGGCTATCGATGTCTTTTTGTTCCATTTTAAAGTGTAATTTTTAAGTTCTTAATAGCTTCATCGAAAGAAGCCTGTTTTATCTCGATTGTCGGCTGCTGCTTTTCTTCAGTGACATCGGTCGGCTGGTCCAATTCAAACAGTGACTTTAATTCTTTAATCTTTGCCTCTAGCAACTTGCCTTTAGCGTCTGTATAGTTGCCCTTTCTACAACACAACTCTAACCATTCAATTGATTGAGTAATGGTGGGGGAGTCTAATGACTTTAAGTCAACGAGTGGTGTGTGTTCATTAGCCCCCCAATTAGTTAGTGTGGAATATTCCCACAGGCGATATTCACTAATACGCCTATTATCTTTCTGATTCCTTTTAATTACGTCAAAACCGAACGAATGTTCCAGACTCTTACCGTTTTCAGCATATAGCTTGTAATCCTCGTAAGTATCACGGCTGATTTCCTTTGCCATGTTGAACTGACTTGTAGCCATCAGGTAACGGTCATCAGCTTTCAATTCCAAAGGAACACCCAACAGAATACCTGTGTTATGATTCAAGAACCACTTAACACGGTTGAAGTTTTCCTTGATAGTCTTATCAAAAGAACCAGGTTCGGAAATATCATCATCACTATCCAATACATTGAATGCATTGATAGCGTGCTTCACTCGTCCTTTAGAGTCCAAGTCCTCAATAAGTCCTTTAGATAGGCTCTTGTGTTGTCGGTTCATTTGTTACTATATTTTGTTGAGCATATTTACTTTTAAACCACGCATCGTATTCAGGCTTGTACATATTGAACTCTTCGCCTGGTAATCTATCCATATCAAGTTCTTCCCGCCAATCATTTAGAGTTATAAGTCCCGCTTCCCATGCAATCTTATTGGCATCACTCACTGCCTTTTGTCCTTCACCCTTTTCCTTCTCGCTCTTCTGCAATGCTGGGTTATCATCGTAATTGAATACGAATTCGATTCGCTGTTCAACCGCATTCAATCCCCGCTCTAACTGTTCAGCAATGTTTTGTGCTTCAGGAATGATAGTATTTTGATAGAGCGTTATGCCTGAATTTGTGATGTTATTGAATGTCGATTGGTCACTATGGGCTGAAAGTGGATAAGGATACCCGAACATTTCATAAATATCCTTTGATGACTTTATGTAGCTCTCATGAAGCATTAACTCACGAGTAGCAACAGATACGGGAACCCAATCAAGATTTGCATTAGTGACAATGTATTGGTTCATTGAACGGCTAAGGCCATAACCACCTAAATCACGCTGCAATTGGTCCTTCTCATCCTTCAGCAATGGGACAGTTCCTGATATGTCAGTAGCTCTATTGGCGAATATGCCTAAAGCCCCCCTTTTCTGTATCATTGTTATTTCTGCTTCCAGTGATGACAATACGATACTGATAGGCTTCTCAAGATTTGTAACTCTGCTTTGTGGGAGGAGTGTGTTTGGGTCAATCAATGCAGAACTATCGGCAATCATCATGATATCTGATGCGTTCAACTTGATTCTTCTTCCATCCCATTCAAGCCAAATCCTATTAACCATTTCCTCCTTAGTAATCTGAAAGAATGGTTTGTTGATCGGCTCGAAGTATAGCATCTCAGCAGGAATACACCACATCGAACTAGGGATATCCTTAAATCCTGCTGGATAGTTCTTTAGCACAACACAATAACCGTACAACTGAACGTATGAATAAAGTTGTTTCAGAAATTGCTTCTTGCTCTGAATAGGATTAGGCATATCAAACAATGCATCCCATTGTTTATACTGACCACGAACAAAATTTCCAGTGTTAGCGTTCAGTACTTCTAGATTACCAGTCGCAAATGCTTCAGCCTTCTGACTAATGACAGCCGATAATGGCGGGCAATGTTGATACAGCCATCTGAGATTCGCTGGAGATTGACACTTCTGCCATTCTACGTTTCCGTTATATTCAAAGAACTGTATCGCGGGATTGCTAGGCACTTGCACAGGAGCATTCCAACCAGTATTACCTGATTGAAACATTGACTTAATCGACTTAACTAATCCTTTACCAAATGCCATAAAATGAAAAAACGCCACTCATGCAACATGTGCATAAATGGCGTTCTGGACGCTCTTTTGTTATATGTCTACTTTATCTTACCGCTTCACTACATTAGTAGTTCCGCACTTTGTACATTTTACTATCACATCAGCACTCTTTACATCCATCAATCTCTTACCGCATTTAGGATTGCAGCATGAGACAATAGTATAACCTTTCGTGACTGGTTGTGAATTCATCGCGCTAATATACAGATAATGTGGGAATATGGACAATATTAATGTTTTACCACTTAATTATATTATCAGGATCAATGTCCTTTTTCAATTCTTTAGTGCATGTTACTTTGTTTTGTCCTACTTCTGGATATTCGGTAATGGGCAATTCATTATTCTCTTTATTATTAAAAAATTCATCTGCTGTCCTTTTAATTTCTTCTCCAAGATCTTCCATGCATTCTTCTTCAATCGTTTTTGGGAAGGCCTTTTTATAATCCTCTTGAAGTTGTTTAAATTTTTCGTTTGTCATATTATAATGTTTTATGCAATTTACTAATTATTCCACATCCAATGCCCATAATTGAGGGAATTGTGATTCAAAGAAACTTGCGCCCATTTCTGCAACGTCTGGCGCATCATCATGCTTATTACCAGACCCAACAGCCTGTATCCGCAAATAGCTTGTCAAATTCCTCATGAACTTAGCGTACTCTGGGTGCATCTGCCAGTCTTTTCTAAATCTGAAATGTCGTTTGATAAATGAACTCTTTGCCACAATCCGTGCATGCTTAGCAGTAGTTGGGCGGAGTGACCTGATTCTGCAATTAGGCGCTACTTTACTCGCCTCCATCCTGATACGCTGAACCGATTGCTCCCAACCCATCACACCCTCAATGCCCGCGTCATTCACCCCATGCTCTACTATCTTTTTCACTACTGCAGGTTCGTTCATATCGGCTCCCATCGTATTGTAAATGACATCTTCAATATCTATCCACTTGCCTCGCATCTTACATACTATCGCCGCGAAGTCATCTCCTCCAAGATTAGCAGGATCAGCAGCAAGATAGATATAATCAGCAGGCACATCGAGTTGGAAGTCGTAATAGTTCAACTCATCAGCAGCAAATAATAAACCAGCTTTGGGCTTAGGATTCTGCATGTGCTGACGCTGAAATATTATTTCATTGTGCGCCTCTAATGAACGTAGCTCTTCGATTGTATGCTTATCTGGGCAAAGTGCTGTGCCATCTTCTTTTATTGACGGCATTGATAGTACATGCCACACGCCGCCTTTATCAACTGTCCCTTGCTTCCTGATAAGATATCCAGCCAAATCATCCTCATGAACTCTTTGCATTATTATGATGATAGGGGTATTCCGGCTGTTCACACGGTTGCTGATGGTTGAATCGTAACGATCATTTACCCTATTCCGTTTCGTGTCAGAATCAGAATCTTCTGGTTTAATCGGATCATCAATAACAATAGCACCGGCGAATAGACCTCTGGTGTTCCCCATATCCCTTAATGCTTCTATCAGTTCTTCCTCACTCAAATCTGTTTGGCCAGCACCAAAACCTGTAACCTGTCCACCAGCAGCAGTAGCATAAACGCCGCCTCCCGATTCGGTGAACCATTTTTGTTTCCCCCTGCTTCCTAGCTTCACCTTTACTTCTGGAAATAGTTGCTGATAATCTTCTGATACAACCAAATCTCTGACAGTTTCAGAATTATCGAGAGCGAGATTATCAGCATAGCTAAGATGAATAAACTTAGCCGAAGGATTAATACATAGGCCGTGGGCGATAAACGCCTTGACAGCCAATTCTGTTTTTCCATATCTGGGTGCTACATTAATTATAAGCCTTGTGATATCACCTTTAATAACCTTATCCAATACATCGGCAATCTGTTTCAAATGCTCCCACTGTGCAAACTTTCGTTTGTACTGAGCCTTGAACATATACCTAGTAAAAAACCAAAAATCGCTTTGGCATAATACCTTAGCGACTTTCAACTTCTTTATGTCTTGTGGGGATAATGGCACTATTCGGGATTAGTTTCTTTACCGTTTTTAATATAATTAAACAATCTGTCAACACTATCTATGATCATTTGGGCTGGCATTGGGCCATGCGCATCTCTTGAAAAGAGTTTTGTCAATTCAAGTCGTAGATCATAATCCTTTGATGCCTCTCGTTCTTTTATAATACCATCAAGAAACTCTTGTTGTTCAGCCGGTTTATTAAAACAGTTTTCCATATTGTATATAATGTGTTGTTTTAGTTCGTCTTCAATTTTCCCGCTCATTTTGGCAATGTTTATCAATTCTTCGAACATGTTAAATATCTCCTTCTAATGATTTTTTAATTTCAGCAGCTTCTTGAGCGGTAACTGTGATATTCATGTTGGTATTCGTTTGGGATACTTCTGTCTTGTCACCATACTTCCTAGCGTTAAGTCTTGCAGCAGCCCATTTACGGGCATCAACTTGAAGTTTAGATCTATTCACGTTGGCATTATTCGCCATAGTACCATTGTCAGTATCAATCAAATCTCCGCTCTTGTCATCTGCAATTTCCAATATTTCGTCAACTAAAAAATCCGCCTGATCCCTCTTTGCTTGCTCGTACATGGCCGAAAATTCTGATTTTACCCTTAACCATTCCCTTATCGTGCCATAAGGAACTTTTATCTCTTTAGCGATAGTTGCAATGCTTTTACTTGATGTAGCAACCCTATCGCAAAAATCTTTAGCAAATTCAACAGTGTAATCAGTTGGACAGCCAACGGGTCTTTTGTCTGCCATAATCCTAAATGCTTATTGCGTCATCGTATGCATAATCACTATCACGTAATCCTGCAACTGATGATTTGATTCTAAAATAAAAATGTTGTCCTGGTGATGGAGTATTCAAGTCGATAGATGGAGAATAAGATCCATTGTAAATGTTCACAACTCCAGTAGAGAAATCAGACACCATTGCATAGTCGATTGAATAAACATATCCGTCTCCCATACTATCCCAAGTTAACGACATAAGGGATGCAGATGGCGTAACCGTGAATAAAGTAGGCTGTAAGGCTTGAGGTTCGCTTGAATTTATAAAGTCGATAATAGAGTCGGCTTCGTCAATTTGATCGCTTAAAACGGCATTCTGTGACGTTAGCTCGTCAATAGTAGCAATATTAGCATCCAGAGTCTTTTGAAGACCTGCTTTTATGTTGGTTATCGTATCGAGGTAGATGTCTGCCATGCAATGCAAATATGCTAAAAAGTAATGAAATTACCAAAAATCAGAGTTGGCTACGCTTAAATGCTATGAGTATCAATGATGTAGTATTTTTGTAGCCAACTCGGTGCATTTGTAGCCAACTTTTTCAAAACGCTCATAACCAATTGATAATCATAATGGTTAACTCACTTTTGGCCAAAAAGTTGGCTACAAGTTGGCTACGCTTTATCGAGTGAGTATCAATAAGTTAACTTTTTTGTAGCCAACTTTTCACAAAAAATCCACTTTCTCTATAGTAACATGAAAAAAAAATTGTAGCCAACTTCACTATAAGTAATATTACTAACGTAATATACTATTAACTTCTCCCCCTCCTGCGTTAATTGAAAAAAGTTAGCAACATGGCTACAAACAGTAAAATAGTATTGATTACCAGTTAATTAAGCGTAGCCAACTTGAATGAAAAAGTTAGCTACAAAATAATCGAAGTTAGCTACAAAAAGATAAGTGATTGATGTACATAGGAATTAAGCGTAGCTAACTCGGTTAGCAACATAAAAAAAGCGCCCAAAATGAGCGCTAATTGGTGAATTAATCATTAAAACTGGTGTCTAATCCTAGTTGAAGCATCTTCCAACGTGTCTTCCCTTTGCTCAGACCTATGAGTTTACCAATCTTTAGACAAGACATCTTGCCTGCGTGCTGTTGTAGTACTTCAACTTGTTCGTCCGTCCATTTGTGCATCTTCTCGCGTTTACGATCTGATTTGTATCGTTCTTCTCCCACTTGTTTCTTTCCATATTTCAGGAAACCGTAGCAAGCATCAATGTCGAAGTATTCTGTTTGTTGCATAATCGCTATGGAAGTTTATTTTTAAGCATTGATTGTTGAACCCTCATTTGTTGATTGGATAATGATTCTGGCATTTCGATTTCAACTTCTTCGAGCCAGACTGCATCCTTGTCGTGAGAATACCCCCAATATTCATATGCTGGATTTGATCCGCTAATACATTGTCCATCGAACTTGCCACTAGAACATTTACCATCAATTATCCAATGAATCCATTTATTCTTTTCTGGCAATCGTTCACTTGCTAATACAGGTACAAATACTTTTTGTTTCATATTAAATATTTAATGCTTTTTTAATTACTGTTTCAATTGAATCCATTTTCTGAACCACTGAATCTACAAAATCTTGTTCTGTCATTTTCTCATCTCTCCACTCTAATAATATTTCTGAAAGTATTTTGAACATGTCTGGCGCGGCCATTTCAAGGTTAGTTCTTTGATGAATCTCTTCCCAATCTGCTTCTTCGATTTGTTTTTTCATGTTCATTGTTTTAAAGTTTTTGTAAGTATTTATAATCGTTTAACCATTCCATAAATTTCTCAATGTCTTTATTTGTGCCGGAAACTCTCATTTCTAACACTTTCTTTCTTGGTCGATATCTCATGAACTGCACATTAAGACTATAATACCAAGCGCAATTAAGGATGAATTTATCATACTGCCTATAATCACCATGCGTCATTGTTCTGGTTAATGTGAATGATATTTTATCCATGTTAATTATGCTGTTTTAAGTTTATTATTTACGCCATCCAGGTACTCGTCAACCTGCTTCTCGGTTGCCAGATAAACATCATCATGAATGCCGACTACTATTGTCTTCTCTGCTTGATAGTATATCCCATTAAGGACATAGCCGTCAATCTCCATATTGTTGCTCTCAACACCTTTAAGAATAAACAGGAACTGCATTCCTAATGACATATGGCATACTATTTTGTTGATTAGGTGTTTCATTGTTTAGAAATATTAATGTGAAAAAATATTAAGATATGCGCATTCTTACATTAACCTTGTCACCCTTTTGATAAAATTCAAAATATTCATGCGGATGCTCAGCTATATATTTAGCAGCTTCATGAGCTTTTGCTAAACTATTAAACGGGAAAGAGTATTGCTCATCTTTACAAGAAAAGATAACATATGCTACTGTGGTCGGCTTAGTTGTGTAGAATGGGAAGTTCATGTTTCGTTCTGTTTAGAACACAAATATACCTAAAAGAAAAACTAAAAAAATATTTTTTTGTTTCAGAAAGTAGAATTACATTTGAATCCTAAACAGAACCAAAATGAAAAACACACAACAATTCTCCACCCAAATCCCGTTCACAAAAACAGAACCAGTAAACGGTCAGCCCGTAACGACGAAGTATTTCGACCTGATTATTTCAGGTACTGCTACCAAGATAAGTGAACAGGATTTTGATGGGTCATGGGATCATGAATACGACTTCGAGATTGAAGAAGTAAAGTACCAAGAACCAGGCAAAGAAGTTCTTGAATTGCCTAGTCACTTCCTTTGGTTCGGTGATTTTGATGTGACAGATATGGACACCCATTCTAATCATCATTCATTATGGAGGATACAAAGTGATCTACCACCGCACAAGAAGGTTAAGGAATACATCCAAGACCACATCGAATCATTATCATACAATGAAGAACATGTATAAGAAGACATGTTCGACAGAATTGCAAAATCAATTAAATATTAATCTTAAGCAAAACAACAAATGGAACAACAAACAAACAACATCGGTAAAATGATAAAAGCACCAAACGGACTTATTGGTACAATTGTTAACGAAACATTAAACCATTATGAAATAAAAACCTCATACAATGAGGTTAAATTATTTATTAAATCACAATGTGAACTCCTTGAACAACAAACAAACGAATACAAATTCGAGCGCGGGGAATGGGTAGAGGTGCTTTCCACAAGTGGTAAATGGGTACAAAAAATTTATTTATCAACTATAGATGGAGCATCAGAACCATTTATTGTCGTGAAGAAAGGAGAAGAAGAAGCATTTCATTCAGGGAAACCATTCAATATGGGTGTATCGAATGGCATCCGTAAACTCCAACAGCCTAAAGAAAAAGAAATTGACTGGTCAGGCATTACTGACGATCCAAAAATAATTGAAGTATTCAACTCAATCTTAAACTTATGCACCAGGAAATAATAAATCGTCTAAACAATATCCAGAATGAGCCGAAAATAGAACTAAATGAAAAACATATTGAGTTCATTCTTAAAAACTGGATAGAGATGCATTGCAAGCATCAGGTGACAGATATTAAAATCTTTGATTGGCCAGTTACCTATTCATCCATAACAATAAGCAAAACGAAAATAGTTCAGCATTAAACATTCATCCTATGGCACAAATAAAATCTTGCATTCCAGACATATTCCGTGAGTCAATCCAACATCTAGATCATAATGAACTAATAGAATACGCTAAACAGCAATGCAGGTTCATTGACCGAGTTGACATCATACAGGAACGTTATAAAGAGTTAACTGGCCGCATCATACCACTCTATAAGATTCAACCAGAAGAATCAATACGCTTCGATCGTATACTGAAACTAACACGGATGCTAATTGATGACGTGAAGTGGGCGAAGGAAAACGGAGGAATGAAGAAAGTTAAGGCGAATAGAAACGATCCAAAGCCGCCACATCAGATAATGGTTGATTTAGGATTGGCGCTTAACTCGGCATACAAAGACCTCCTATTAAACTGCCGCAATAACCCCGAAATTAACGAACTGATTAAAGAGGTTAACGATGAACGTGTAAAGGATTTGCATGGCGCTATGGATGTTCTATTCAGCATTGACAATATCTCAATCCTTACCGCACAGCTTGACGAAATACTTTCTCCACCACCTGTAAATTAATAAACAATGGAATGGATTAAAATGAGTTCTTGGCATGAAACACAAATGGAGTTTATTTCAGTTTGGATATTACAAGACTAACCCCGTAACCTCTCCACCACCTGTAAATTAATTAATAGGTAATAAATATATTAGCCTCCTGTATTGGGGGCTTTTTATTTTGCCCAATAAAAAAGCCCGATCTGAAAAGACCAGGCTGCTAAATAAACACTATGCACAAACTAAATTACTAAATATTACCGTAATGTTTTACAATTATATCATGGAATTCCTTAGCAGTCCGACAAACATATACTGGAGCGTGATTAGACCATAAAGAATGAATTCGTTTTTGTTTATCAGAAACTACTCCCTTCTCTTGCTTCAATTCAATAGCAAATTGAGGATTCCAATTAATAAAATCAGGAATTCCGCTAACTACTCCTTGTGATGCTAATTGCATTCTCATTGCATCACCTGTCGCGGATTCATTTGGTACATGGAATAATATTCCTCTTGATTTAGGAAAGTTATTATTGCACCAGCGATAACAAGCAGCGGTGAAAACTTTCTCATTAGTATAATTACCTGATAAGAATTGTTCTGTTGTCATGTTTTTTAATATTATTTGTACTCCTACCTCGATTCAAACAAGGGACTTTTCAACCAAAATGAAACGTGTTATCGCTACACTATAGGAGTATTTAATACTATTTCTTCATCCACTTTCTTATTGCATTATCAGATACTCCATATTTTCTACCAGTAGCTAAATATCCTAAATTATATACATCTATATATAATTGTTCTTTATTTGGCCTATCTTTTAATACTCTTCTGCTTTCTCTGCTACACTTAATACACCCAATAGAATATTTATTTTTCTTTTCCCCACAGGTGCAATAATACGTTATTTTTTCTTTTTTTGCATTCTTCCCTCCATGAGTATCTAGAGTTGCGTTACAATTTGGGCATAATATCCTCAAATTTTCAATTCTATTATCATTCCATATTCCATTAATGTGATCAATTATTAAAAACATTTTCTTACCCATCCATTCCTCTCCATTACCACAACATTCACATTTTTTTTCTTTTAAACCAGAATTAAATAATCTATTTTTTAAATGCCCTCTCCCATAAGAACTATTTTCAGTTAATATTGAATCTAATGATAATGTTCTTTCTGAAATTGTTTTTTTAAGTTTTTCTGCTATTACTTTTTTGGGATCAAAATGGCTAATATCTATTGAATAATATTCAACCCATTTTTTAAATTGTCTATTATTTGCTCCTGCAAACCTAAGACCTAAATTATTTAGAGCTTGTGTTATTGTAAATGAGGAACTTACTGCCGTTTGAATTTCTTCTTTTGAGTATTTCATATTCGAACTTGAACTACAAATATACCCAAAATGTGTATAATTTACAAAAAAAGAGGGCTAAATGCCCCCTTCAATAAATATCTTCTTTACAAACTTCTTACACTTCTGAATGACACTGTTTACTCTATGGTCCTCACTTTTTATAAATTCTATCTCTTTCCATTGGCAATATTCATCCAGCGCCTTGTTCATTCCGATAGAACTTAGTTTGAACTTATTGCTGATGTTATTATCTAAACAGAATTGATCGTATTGCTTATTGAAATTGTTTATTGTAACTGTTCCTGAAATAATCCACGATTCAATATTGCATTCAATGAATTCTCTGGTAAGCTGTCCATGTGATAAATCAAATTGCTTCTGCCGTCCACCATCGGTTAACCCTACTGAGAACAACTTTCCGCCAATTTTATGATACTCCCAGATGCAGTTCATCATGAATGTATCAAAAGAGTACCATTCCTCCTCATTCCAATCGCTAGGGAACATCTTGTTATAGTGGACATCAACACCGCCAGCCTTAGTAAAGAAATCAGTGAATTCTATTGGGATAATGCGCCTACGCAAACCACCATCTGAAACGTCAAAGCTGAAGTTGGTTGATACTACGAATTTAGGCATCATGGTAGCATCGATAGTCTTTTCGTCTTTGAATAGCTTTTTAAGTATCCCTGAACCTGTTGAAAGCTCTTTTAAGAATGAGAAGTTAAATTTCTTATCAACGTCACTAATAGACATTACCCTCTGATAATTCCAAGATTGCAGGAACTTCTCATTGAACTGAATCTGAGAACCAGGAATGTTGATGTAGCTAGTAATCTTGCCGATGAGTGATGTAAAGATATTCTTACCACTACCGCCACCTAGTTTTGGATCAGGAGCAGATTCACAAAGGACAATGATATACCCCATCGCCTCATCTTTATAGTCATGCGCCAGATAACCGATTATTTGTTTCAATCTGTCATTTATACCTATTGCCTTATTAAGATAGTCAGCGTAAAGCCCATCACTATATTCTACATAATCTCGTTTTATTATTGATTTCTCATAAATAAGCCAACTATCTCCTAGATTTTCATATTCATTCTTTGTGATACCATCTTTATCGATTGATAAATAGCAATTGTTATAGAATTTATATGACCTATGCTTTGTTGATACCAGTACATCTGCCGTGTTCAGCAATGGCAGTCTATCAACAGTGAATGCTCCTGAATTCTGAATAAATGCTTCAAATGCATCACAAATTTTGTCGTAAGTCTCTTCGTCCTCTTCTTTGATATAGTCCTTCATCGTATCCCAGAATTCACGGTAGCTTATCGAACGTAGCTTATATCCATCAATAAGATAAATATCTCCATCCGTTCTATATCCCATGCATCCTGCAACAATATATAATTTTTGCCTACTTATGGTTATCGATCCATTTTCATCTTCTCTCCAGAATATCCCATATGGGTATCGTTCATTAACTTCCTCAACTGCTTGTTGATATTGTTGTTTTGCCTCTTCAGATGCGTTGGCCGGAAGTGGCTTATTTGACAATGCAGCTTTGCCAATTATCTGTCTCTCTCTTTCAGGATTTATTTTACCGAACCCATGGTCAACTAACCACTGATGAGTTTTCTTCTTATCGTTGCCAAATTGAACCATTGCCAGAACCGTAGCAGGATTATAGCAACGGTTGGCCTCGAAGTCAGTTGATGTAGTGAAGAAATAGAATAAACGATTCTTACGGTTAAATGTTGCAGATGTCCCAGTTTGTTTACCAGGTCTACAATAGTGAATGAATTCTGGATTCTTTGCTTCTATCGACCAACCATTTTGCGTAAGAACATCTTCAGCTTGTGACGAACCGTTAAAATCCTCAAAAGGATTTTCTGAATAGTAACTATCGTGTTTTGCTTCATTGTAAATTGATTTAGCTTTTTGAACTTTTTCATTGAATGATATGCAAAGATTTATCAGGCTGCAACGCTCCTCCCATGTAATGCAGGGAATAGGTAGTTCTCCGTTAAGATGCAGAGAATACCCCATTGAAGGAGGACAAAGAGCGTATCCGCCTTCCCCCCGCGTTTCGATACCAGATTCTTTGCAGTCTTCTTTATAAGCTAGTTTTTTATTCCCTGGTATTTCCCCTGATGAAACCTTATACAGAATATGATAACCCCCTGATGGAGTTTTGTGAATTCTCAATTTGCTCCATAAATCAGGGTAGCATTCACGGATAGAATTGAACAATCTGGCATCAATGCCAATCCATTGTTTTACATCAATGTCAATCAGTTCAAGATTACCTGAAACCTTACCACATACTATGGCAACTGCTTCAGTCTTGAATTTTTCGTCCATTTGATAGAACAACTCCTGTTTGGTGATGATTCTTGATTGATATTCTTTCCAAGAACCGAATGGAGTTTTTGCTGGTCGATTGCCGTCTGGCTTATCTCTTACTGGGATTAGGGAAATTCCTTGAGACAACAAGTCCTCAATACTTTTCCAAGTTTGTGTCATGTTCATGTGTTTTATGTTTTTATCGGATTGTTATGTTTGCGAATTCGATTGCTTCAGATGTGATGAGTTTGCGCTGCTGGTCGGCAAAGGTCGGCTTATAGCCCATCTCTTTTGCGAAATAATCTAGGAATATCCCATCTGCTGCATCTTTTGCTCTGGCTACTCTTATGCAATGCCTCAGAGCTCCTTTCATCTTTGCATAGGCTGCTAATTCTTTCGGGGATAGGTCTCCAATCTTCTTTCCACGGAACCCATTGTACAAACTGGTGAGTTCAATTAACTGTGTCTCCTTCTCTTTCTGCTCATCTATCTGTTTCTGGAAAACATATCCGCAGTTAGGGCATGTTGTTATTGTAGCAGCCATCAGATACCAGCACTGGGGGCATTCTTTAACTGGAGCAATACCTTGTTTGTCTTTTTTTGTTTGCTTCCACATTGTCTCCCAGTCACGGTGTTGGTCCCATAACCCAAGACGCTTTCCGTTTAGGCCATAGTCCAGAACAGTGAACTTAGTCTTTCCATCTGCAATCCTACTTCCACGTCCTATCATCTGCAAATACAATGGTAATGATGTTGTAGCACGTTGCAGAATAACTAAGTCAATTTCTGGAAAATCAAACCCCTTCGTAAGCACTCCAACAGAAACGCAAATATTTATATCTCCGTTCCTGTATCTGTCCATATTAATCGCGTTTTCTGAATCACTATTCTCTGAATGGATGTCGATGCAGTTAAAATAAGCACCAGTTAATATCTCCATCAAATCCTTACAATGCTTAATGGAGGAAGTGAAAATTATGCATTTTTTGTATGAGAATTTGTTAAGGTCATCAATCAATCCTTTGAATATTTCAGTTTTCTCAAAGGCGAAACGTTGACTTTCTTCCGTGAATTCCCCACCTTTTAACTGCAAATCTTTCTCATTCAATCCAACTCTCATAAAATGAAAGTATGGAGACAGGAATCCATTTTGAACCAATTCATCAGGCTGTGGACCAACTATACAATCATTGTATAGAACTGGCAAATGCTTAGAAAAACGAGCGTCAGGAGTAGCAGTAAAGCCTATCAACAATGCTTCTGGGAACTGTTGCAATAATTTTGTAGCTGTGCCTATGTGGGCTTCATCATTTATAATAATGACACCATTCCCAAAATCATATAACTGTCTACATAATTCCTCTCTTCTTGATAATGTCTGAGCCATTGCTATATGTATTTTATTTGGCTCAATCCATTCTAGTTTTGATCCGGCATCAATCTCTACACAATCAGGTGTTTCTTCTGCCAGTTGACTGAATATCTTAGTCGATTCTGTAATTATAAGTACTGTTCTCCCTTTCGCAAGTGCTGACATGGCTATTGTTATCATAATCTTAGACTTTCCAGACCCAGTAGCAGAACATGCAATGACCTTCTTATGAATCATTATAGCCTTAGCTATTTCTGTTTTAAAATCATTTTGGTACGGCCTGAGAACTATACTCATGTTGTTTGTTTTTTTGTTCTTCCATGAATGAGATTATTTCTTCAGACTCTTTTTTGACAATATCTATCATGTTGTCAATATCTTTTTCGGTTACATAATCAACAGCGCCTTTAAAGAATCCATAAAGAGAAGGATCGGTAATTGATAATCTTCTACCGATGACGCTGAATTTGAATATTGAGTTTCGTACATTAATCATGGTTCAAAAATACATAAAACTTTTCCTAAAAAAAGTTTTTTTATCTCGAAACTTCATTCTACATTTGAATCTCAAACATCGAAACAATGACAACTCAACACAAAGCAATCGTATCAACTCCTTCTTCATCAGAAGAGTTTTTATTCAGTACAAAATCTGAACTTGTTGAATGGATGAACTTCGTCTCTAAGTTTCAGGATAATGATTCTACAATCTCAATCTTCACTATTTAAATACAATAACATGAAACGTCATCTCTTTGAAATCACTAAAATGGCTCGTAATGAGCAATTAATCGAATTGATATATCGTGTTAAGGAAGATGGTATAGAATCTTCCAGGTTCATCATGCGGGAATCTTTTGAGAACTGGTTGATTGAAACGAACAGGCTTTATGTTCCGATTGAAGTAAACGGGCAGAAGGTTGACGTTTACATGACGCCGAAAGACTACTGGAAAGAAATACCATTATCAATAAAACTTGATGACGCCGCGCAATATCTAGTTATGATTCAAAACTTCAACTATAATTTATTCGGATCGTTACAATGTCAATTGTCATGATGGAAACCATCGCTTTCATATTCATCTTCATAATTGGTGTGCTATGCCAACCGAAATCATTAACTAAAAAACAACGTAGAAATGGCAAAATGTAAAACAATAAACAAAGCAATAGACAATATAGTAAATGGTGATTGTGCAATTGTAAATGATGTTGACATAAACACATTGAACTATATCCTTAATGGATTGTTCCCCGAATCGTATAGATGTTTTCAACCGTCACAATTCTTTATCGCAGACCCTGATTATCCTTCTTACTGGCTAGGAATTGAAGAAACAGATTTACCAACTATTAACGCATCAGAACTTATTTAAAACATACTAAAAGCATAAAACAAAATGGAAAATCAAATTCAGGACGGACAAGAACTCATCCCGTCAACAGTACAACATCAAGAATTACGAGTTATCAATGACTCTTATGAAACCTCAGTATTCTCTTCATCATCAGCATTTGAACATGCTCAACGTGTGGCCAAGATGTTGTCAAGCTCTAATCTTATACCAAAGGATTACCAAGGGAATATCCAAAACACCATGATCGCTTTGGAACTTGCAAATCGTGTAGGCGCTTCCCCACTATTGGTAATGCAGAATCTTTATATTGTTCATGGGAAACCTAGTTGGTCAAGCACTTTCATTATCGCAGCTATTAATGCATCAAAAAAGTTTAGCCCTATACGATTTGATTTAAAAGGAGAAGGCGACCAATATGGATGTGTCGCTTGGGCAATTGAATTGTCAACTGGAGAACGTATAGAAGGAAGCAGGATAACTATCGCTATGGCTAAGGCTGAAGGATGGTTTAATAAGTCAGGTAGTAAGTGGCAAACGATGCCAGACCAAATGCTTCGCTACCGCGCTGCAACATTTTTCGGTAGGCTTTATGCTCCTGAAATACTAATGGGGATGCAGACAATGGAAGAGTCTTATGATATCCATTCGCACAATGAATCGAATATTGAGTCAAAGAAACAAACGTCTGCTAATCTTAAAAACATTTATGGTAATGGAAACAACGCTCAGTAAACAAGAAGAATGGATAGCCGAAAGGCTTGGCAAGTTCACCAGTTCTGAAATTTGGAGACTAATGAAGTCAGGGAAAAAGAGAGATGAATTATTCGGAACTGGTGCATTAACATACATTGATGAAAAGATTGCAGAGATAATTACAGGAGAGGCAAAAGAACATGTTTCTTCAAAGTCATTAGAATGGGGAAAGGCACATGAATACGATGCTATGTTGGAATTTCAAAACAACTTTGTAATTGATGTTGAATATTTCGGTGGAGATAATCCCAGTTTCTTCCCCTTCAATAGTTTTAGCGGATGTTCTCCTGATGGGTTAACTCATGATTCAATAGTCGAAATAAAATGTCCATTCGTTAGTTCTAATCACATTTCAAATCTTAAAGCAGCTAAAAGTAATCATAGCAATGACTGGATGTTAAAAGAACGGGAGGAATATTTTTATCAAATGCAGTTTAATATGCTATGCTGCAATAAAGATTCAGGATATTTTGTTTCTTATGATCCTCGTGCTATTGACATCCGACATATGATTGCTGTATTGGTTATTAAAAAGGATGAATCAGTTCATGAAGACATAAAGCACAGACTTAATGAGGCTTGTAAAATAGTATCAGATTCTTTAAAATTAATTGATTAACCCATGAAACTACTAATCATATTCATATGGATTTTATTAACTGGCACAAAACTACCGTAAAATGAAAATAATAATTGATAAAGAATTACTTGAAAGAGAACTTTTAGGATTCAGATTAAATCTTCAAAGTGGCGTCCCGTTTTTACAGGAAGGAGCTAAGGATAGTATAAAAATTATTGAATGGATTCTTTACAAATCAACCCCTTTCCGTGATGAAGTAAAACCATTGATTGAGGAAGCATGGGATGAGGGCGGAATGGCTGAAAGTAATGGTGCTAGTTATTTAAAAGAAAAATACATTTCAGAAACAATTAAGCAAATTGATTCATGAAAAAATACACAATAGAATGCAACGGTGTGATGTTTACGATTGAATCAGTCAGTATCGAAAAGGCTAAGACTAAAGCCAGAAATGAATACTACAATCGAACTGGTAAACTGATTCCTATTGACCAGATAATTCACCATAAGAACATTATTGCTAAACAAGATTCATTATTCTAAAAACAAAAAACAATCAGAATGAAACTAATTATCGAAAAGTCACTATTAGATGCCTTGATAAAGGAATCAGAAAAATCAGAAACAGACTATGACATTGGCGTTTCAGATACGGCATATAGGATAATGCAGTCATCCACTCCGTTAATCGACATCGTAAAGCCGTTGATTGAGAATGCGTTTCAGAAAGGAGTTGAAACAATGGAATACACATCAGTAGATTCAGAAACAACTATTCAATGGAATGATATAGAAAAAATTAAACAACAATTCATCTCACAAAAGTTAAAAGAACTTAAACAATGAGAAAAACAGGATTCCCAATGGCTAAAGTTCCCCCTATTCCAAAGCCGAAACAAGACAACGTCAACAATCCATCACACTACACATCTGGACTAGTACAATGCATTGACGCAATACAATCCGCATTAACGCCAGAAGAATTTAAAGGTTATCTAAAAGGAAACGTCTTTAAGTACAACTGGAGAAGTAATCATAAAGGTGGAGTTGAGGATTTAAAAAAGGCTGCTTGGTATCAAACAAGATTAATTTCACAATTTGAATAAATAAACATGAAAGTAGTAATTGATGAAGAATGGATTTTAAAAACTATTTCCAGATTTGAATCTATTGAGCAACAATCAATGTATGATAAAGGCGCATTAATAGCCCTTAGATCAATTGAATATCATTCCACCCCACTCTCCGAAGTCATCCAACCACTCCTAACTGACGCATACAGTAATGCGCTTATCATTGCGTATAATACCATGAAGGTACAATCTGCATCAATAGATGAAGACAAATTCAACGAGGCCAGAGATGAAGACATTGCTCACATTTTAAAAGGACTGGAAGGATGAAAAAAGAAGAAGGGAATAAGATTATAGCAGAGTTTATGCAAAGCTCATACATCAATGAAACTAATAACTATGCTACTAATTGGGATTGGCTAATGTCTGCTATAGAAAAGATTGAATCTATCTATGACGAATATCATGGTTATTTCGGAGTACATATAGTTTCAAATAGCTGTACTATTCAAGGTACAATGATGTGGAAAAATACTGACGCTTACCATAATCCAATTACTTTATCTAATAAAATAGAATCAACATGGCATGCAATTGTTCAATTCATCCAATGGTATAACAATAAATAACATGATAATATTCAACTTGCAAGCTTGGCTAAAAACTCTTACAGAAGAAGACAGAAAATTATTCTGGATAGACTTTCACAAAACTTTTCAATAATATCAAAAGCCCACATCACTGTGGGCTTTTGATTCAAACATAAAACATGAAAAAACAATCCTATGAAACAAATATACTCAATAATTCATTACTTTTGAAATTCCTCTCCCCACCCCCATAGAAATAAGAGCCTAACTTATCACGAAAAGAATCTTTAATGATTAATTTGAAAGAACTTGTTTCTATAAAAGGACCTGCCAGAACTATCATATTTCTATTACTCCTTGCAAACGGATATCTATACAAAGAATTATCCAATTCACAAGAAAAAGAAGAAAATTTGCAACGAAAATATGATGAACTTCAAAATAAGGTCATTCAACTTGTTCTTGATGAAAAGAACGATTTAAAAGACCGCGCTAAGTTCTGGCAGGATTTTTCAATAATAACAGGTAGAATAAACAATAATGAAGAAAACAATTCTCGTTCTGGCGATGTTGGCCGTATATCCAATAAGTAAGGCTACTATTGGCAAAGAAAGGAAGGAAACCCAAGAAGATTTCAATAAAAAATTTGAAGCCGAGTACTATAAAGAAGTTACCCGGCTCCATATAGAAGAACTTAAGGGAACGAAATATAACCTTTCGAAACCAAAATACCCATAGCAATGCCATACTTCTGAACTGCGAATTCCAGTTTTGTTGGGATGCGGCGCATAGTATCTTCAAAACTGTTCAGTTCTGCATTAATCTGCTCAATTGGAACATTAATTACAACTTCGCCAGTCAATGATGCTTCTTCTAATTGTGGGATAAATTCAACCAGTGGTGCTATATCAATCATGCCCACAAAATACATACTTTTGTAGCAAACTTGAAACATATGAAAAACAAAAAACAACAAATTAACACGGAAACAGAATACGATGATTTTTTTCCGCATAATCCAACATTTAAGAAGTTAATAATCATCATTAGCGTACTGGCCGCATTACTCATCATTGCTCTTGCATCGGGCTGCATGTCTCCTGAGAAATTGTCTAATAAGCGATTTAATCAGGCAATGCAAGCATCTAAACCAACTACTGCTGGCAACTGCATTAATAGTTTCCCCGTTATCCCATCTACAAATACGAAGGTTGAAACCATAATCATACCAGGCGAAGAGATTGTTAAAATTGACTCATTTGAAATTAATAACAAAATCTATATCACTAAGACCGTTACCAAAACGATAACTATTCAGCGTGATTCTATTATAACCATTGATCGCGAGCAAACAGGATATATTACTGTAACAAAAGATCAAGACAAGAAGATTGCAGTGCTAACCAATGAGAAAGAATCATTAACAAAAACATGCCGCCGACTAGTTATAGCATGTATCGTTATGGGGATTATGATTATTGTTTACTCATGTTTTAAATTTATTAAGTAGATGAC
>Ga0105104_10000286_pt1 | contig 38264 bp, 31 predicted proteins | sample PPLLaktember2015_3_FD_87034 | JGI IMG/M metagenome (GOLD analysis project Ga0105104, IMG submission 87034) | Freshwater sediment microbial communities from Prairie Pothole Lake near Jamestown, North Dakota, USA - PPLs Lake P7 Core (6) Depth... | ecosystem: Environmental > Aquatic > Freshwater >... | reverse complement strand
TCAAAAAGGCACGAAGTGCCGCAACTTCCTCTTAACCTCCTAACCTCCTAAGTTCCTACCTTCCTCTTTCTCTTCCGCATCTTCAGCGCCATTAAATAGAAGTCAAAGGAAGAGCTGGGCAAATGTTATTGTTCTTGTTATTGTTCTTGATTTTTACATTGATTTCCTATATAATTATATTTCCAAAAAAAAAAATTTTGTTGTTCAAAAATCAACACATCACAGAGAAAATATGGAATCATCATTCAAACCGTCACGGTATAATTTATGGCATCATGGAGAAAACGGGGTTTATCTATATAACATTTTCACCACCGGCCTCCTGGAGCTGGACGACACATTTCTTCCCCTGGTCCGAAACGTATTCGAAGACCCCTCCCAATTCGATACATTCCCTGAAGATGGGAAACGGCTTTTATTGGAAAACGGGTTTATGGTTCCCGGGAAAGTCGATGAACTGGACATGGTCAAATTCAGGTACAGGAAAAGCGCTTTCGACAACCGGCGATTGGTGGTAACCATGATCCCGACCAAAGCATGCAACCTGGCTTGCAATTACTGCTTCGAACACCAGAAAACCGGTGCGAGAATGAGCGAAGACGATTGCCGAAACATTTTGAAATTCTTCGAATACGAATTGGATGAAATCCGGCCTACAGGCTTTACTATTTTCTGGTACGGCGGCGAACCGCTGCTGGCCCTGGATATCATCGAAAAATTCCAACAAGGCACGGCGGAACTCTGCGCAAAATTCGGCATAAAACGGGAAACCGACCCCATGATTACCAACGGATATCTCCTGGACGAAAAAACAGCCCAACGGTTGAAACAAATGGGAATCGGGAGCCTACAATTAACTTTAGACGGGAACCGGGACCACCATGACCGGCGGCGGGTTCTTCCCAACGGTTCCGGTACGTTCCGGCGCGTACGCGAAGCCATCGATATAGCCCGTACAACTTTCCCCCGCATTGCCGTTCGAATCAATACCAATAAAGATAACCTGGACGGGATCAGGGAGATGCTGGCAGCCGACCCGGTTTTCCGCGAAGAAAACGTCTACGTGAACATCGGCCCCCTGAAAACCTACCTGGGCGGTTCCATTACTCAAGAACAAGATGTTTTCTGTTTCAAAGGCCCCGAACTTCAACGCGTTCAATCCGAAGTAGACGACATGTTCAGCAAAAGCACGGATACCGATTCCGCTTCGGAATTGTCCAGCTTCCTGTTCAAGGGCAATAGCTGCGGCGCAGATCATTATAAAAGTTTTGTCATAGGACCCGGCTCACTGGTATATAAATGCTATGAAAAAGTAGACCCGGGTGCAGAAGTGGGATATATACGGGAAGGTGGTTTTGTCCCTAATCAAAATTATTGGAAATGGTCGATCAACGAACCCATCGATCATGAAGCCTGTCGTCAATGCATCTACTTGCCGATTTGCATGGGCGGCTGCCCTTCCATTCGAAAACGCCTGGGTGTCCCCAATACAGAAAGCTGCGGCTATTGGGAAGAATGGCTTAAAATTAAACTTCAAAAAATCGACCGCGCCAACAGCGCGGCCTAAATCAATAAAAATAATAGGAGGTTCTCATGAAACTTATCCGTTCCGGTATCAACGCTTACGCCCCAACACCCAGCTCCGACGGGAAATCCGTAAACATCTGCACACTCTATCCCTGCGACGTTAACCTTTGCGGCCCTTGCAACAGACCCCCCCGCTATTACTACTGCCTGTAAATCTAACTGCCGTCACAATTTTTTAATCGACGATTTCGTTTTTAATTAAATTTCAACTACAACCGACCGCTGTAAGGATTTTTAGGAATCTTTACAGCGGTTTTTTTATTCCCGGGGCGGAGAATAGGTTTTCATCAGTTCAGCCGTCAATTTTTTCTTGAAAGTATACATTGGCAAGCATAGGCAAGAATATAGTCCTCACCGTGTAGTGCACATAGGGGGGCCCGCCTCCATGAGGCGGAGGCGGGCGTTTCGACCAGTTAAAGTTGTTATTATCAATACACCGGGAGGGGTTAATATACGACGTAATTCGCTCCATAGCCGATTTTGCTGCACCCATATGTAATCCACATCAAACCGCTTTCACCCCAGCTTGTTCCCCAGCAGTTTTTGAGTCTCCAGGCACCGCGGGTATCGTCCCAGCCCACTAAAACTACGGTATGGTTGACGGAATTGTTGACGCAGTGGTTAAACGTACCGCCGGTATAGGCCATAAAATAGCTATCTGCGTAAACTGCGGCACCTACTGAACCATAGTTATAAATTTTATCTTTTATAGCAGCGGTGGTGGGTATACTGGAGCTGGTCCCGACATAGTACCAGGCTTTGAGTTTGTAGGGATAAGGGCATGTCGTTTTACAGGGAGCATTGTAAGCTACATAAGGGAAGCAGCTTTCCATGACCGCGCCGGGATTAACATGTATCCCGTGTGCAAAGTTTCCCCCGCTGCAGCTATACCCATAGGTATTGCATGATACGACGTGCTGTTCGGACAGGTTTACGCTGGTCCCGGTTTTTTTCTTGATAATCCCTTCGAATACGGCAACGGTGGCAAATGCCCATGCTGCACCGCAGCTTGCGCCGTTGCGTATAGGGGTATAATAACCGATATAATAGGAAGGTAACGCTTTGACCAGTGAACAGTCATCGATGGATTCGGAAAAACCCGGATCATAATGGATTTCGTGCTCCGCTTCATCTCCCATAGCTTCATCCGGGTTAAAGGTGCATAGTTCGGATACGGAATATTGGAGCGCGGAGGTGTACCCAACCTCGAAAGTTTCACCTGTGCGCTTGATTTCGGAGCGCATTTGTCGAATCATCTGATCCAATTCGGTTAGCCGGTTTGTATCCCATGCCGTTGAACCCGGATCGTTGGTTTTGGTTCTTTCCAGGGCAGCGACAGAATCCACGGCCAAAATGATTCCCACCAGCATTAATGAAACAATGACCCATGTTTTTAATGTTTTCATGAGGCCTCCTATTTTTAAAATTTTAATTTGCACATAACAAAAAAAAACCCGCTTACGGGGAAGCGGGTTTTTTTTAATGACCAGTAAATGTAGCTGTTGAACTTAAAGTAAACTAAATAATATAATGTATACGACATAGTTGGCGTCATTACCAACATTGGAGCATCCATATTTAATCCACATCAAACCGCTTTCACTCCAGTCGGTTTCCCGGTAACTGCGTTCCATACCGTGATACTGGGGTTTGGAGTAATAATCGGCCCCCAACGGGGGCCGGTTATCCGAGGTTTATATTTGAAATCATTGCTGAGTTCATTATTATATATGCAAGAGCTGTGCCAAATATTTTAAGAATACTGGAAATGCTTATCAAATCGAAAAAAAGAATATTTTTTACTTCAATTTCGAAATATTCGAGGGTTATTTTTTCTCATTTTGAGATTGGATCACGTGAAAGTGTTTTTAGGATGAGGGCTTGGTTAATTTCTTAATAATTTTGAACTTGTCTTTTTTTGAGACTCCACACACGGGTAAAAGAAAGAAGAGAAGAGGGCGGGGAACCGTGAAGGAAAAACGATTTTGAATTATTAATGATTAATGATTAAGTAGTTTCTTAGAAGCCCCTCCACGAACATCGCTGCGCTCGTCCGATAAACCCCACGGTGTGGGGAAAAAAAAACCCCGCCTCATCGAGGCGGGGTCTTTTTTAAACTGAACAGTAAAGGTTAATATGGTAATTAATTAAAGAAATTCTTAGTATACGTAGCAAGCGGAATAACCGACATTGGAGCAGCCGTATTTAATCCACATTAAACCACTTTCGCCCCAGCCTGTGCCCCAGGAGTTTTTCAATCTCCAGGCGCCTTTGGCATCATCCCATCCGACTAAGCAGATAGCATGGTTGGGTGAAGAATTGACACAAGAGTTAAAAGTGCCGGATTTATAGGCCTGGAAAGTGCTGTTGGCATAGACGGCAGCGGCTGCGGAACCATAATTATAGATGGCTGTTTTAATCGATGTGGTGGAAGCAACGCTTGAGCTGTTACCGCAATATGCCCAGCCGGTTGCCCTGTAGGCATAGGCGCAGGTGGTTTTGCAGGTGGTTTTATAGCCGACATAGGGGTAGCAGGATTCCAAACGGGCGCCTTTGGGTGAGATGTGCATATACATTGCAAACCAACCGCCACTGCAGCTATAACCTGAGGTATTGCAATCGAGAACGTATTGTTCGGACAGGTTTGTAGAAGTACCGCCTCTCAGCAGTTTGCCTTCATAAGCGCCGACTGTGGCGAAAGCCCAGCAGCTACCGCAGCTTCCCTGGTTTTTGATGGATGTATAATACCCGATGTAAGATGCGGGTAAAGCTTCGGAACGAGAAATTTCATTCTCATTGAAGCCTTCATCATAGGGGTTTTCATACATATAATCATCGGCAGGTTTCAATTCTGGATTCAATGTGCAGAGTTCTTCCAATGAATACTGCATAGCAGAGGTGTAACCCACTTCATAGGTTGCGCCAGTGTTTGCGAGTTCTTGTCTCATCTGTTCGATCTGACGGGTGATCTTGGCCAATTTGATATCTTCTCTATCCCTGGGTAATCTTTCCATGGAAGAGAGGGTTACGAATGCCAGTAAAACACCGGCTACGACCAACAACAGTGTGGCTTTGCTTTTAAAAATCTTCATATGACCTCCTTTAGTCATCCTTTAGTTATTAATTTTTTTTTTCGATTGTTCGAGTAAAAAAAACTTTCTTAGAGCTTTACTGCTTAAAAAAATTTTGACCGTTTACTCTGAACTCTTTTGGGGGGCCGTAATATCCAGGGTTCAATTTAACGGAAATTCGAGCTTCGATAAAAAAGAACTAAATAACAGCAATTAGCAGATTCCAGGTTTATCATTCGCTTTTGAACTTCAGACATTCCATATAATAAAATGCAAGTATGATGCCAAAAAAAATTCAAATACCCGGAAACCTGCTTATATTAGTGGTAAACAGGATAATTTTCCTGTTAAATGCCTGGATTTTACTTCCCTTTTTGTCTCAAATTGAGATGGTAACCCTGTGATTTTTTATAATTAACAACCTTTTTCATTGATTCTTAATAATTTTAACTTGTCTTTTTTTGAGACTTTTCACTATTGGGAGCCCTATTCTTGCCAATGGCCGTTATCCCTCGTCAACTGGGTTCACCAAGTCCACAAAACAATACTTAATATTAAAACATATCTCATAAGCAGTGCACGATAACCGGCCCTGCAATAAACCCCATCGTGTGAGGCCGCGCAGTGGGGGCAAAAAAAAACCCCGCCGGTAAAGGCGGGGCTTTTTAAGGATTAGAAAATGTTTTAATTAAAAATAATTAAAAAATTTTTTAATAAACATAGCAGGCAGCATAGCCGACCTTGTTGCATCCATATTTAATCCACATCAAACCGCTTTCGCCCCAGCTTGTACCCCAGGAGTTTTTCAATCTCCAGGCACCTTTGGCATCATCCCATCCGACTAAGCAGATCGCATGGTTGGGTGAAGAGCTGACGCAGGTGTTGTAAGTGCCGGATTTATAGGCCTGGAAAGTGCTGTTGGCATAGACGGCCGCGGCGACGGAACCATAATTATAGATTCCTGTTTTAATCGAAGTGGTAGAAGGGACACCCGAGCTGGTACCGCAATATGCCCAGGAAGTAGCCCTGTAGGCATAGGCGCAGGTAGTTTTGCAGGTGGTTTTATAGCCCACATAGGGGTAGCAGGATTCCAAGCGGGCGCCTTTGGGCGAGATGTGCATATACATGGTAAACCATCCACCACTGCAGCTATAACCTGAGGTGTTGCAATCGAGTACATATTGTTCGGAAAGATTTGTAGAAGTGCCGCCTCTCAACAGCTTGCCTTCATAAGCGCCGACTGTGGCGAAAGCCCAGCAGCTTCCGCAGCTTCCCTGGTTCTTGATCGATGTATAATACCCGATGTAAGATGCTGGTAAAGCTTCGGAGCGAGATATTTCATTCTCATTGTAGCCCGGGTCAAAAGGATTTTCATTCATGTAATCATCCGCCGGCTGCATCTCCGGGTTGAACGTGCAGATTTCATCTATCGAATATTGCATGGCTTCTGTGTAGCCCACTTCATAAGTCCCGCCGGAAATTTCGATTTCATGCCTCATTTGCTCGATCATCCGTGTGATCTTAGCTAATTTGATATCTTCTCGATCCCTGGGTAATCTTTCCATGGATGAGAGGGTAACAAACGCCAGCAGCACAGCGGCCACCACCAGGAATAATGTTAACTTACTCTTAAAAAGTTTCATTTGACCTCCTTTGGTCTCGTATACTTTATTTTAATGATTTATAAGCTTAGTAAAATTAATTTATATAACTTTATTAGTATGGGTTTTGGATATTTTGAAACTGGAAATCGTTATCCATTTTGGGCCGGGTGGATACGGCTCTGTCACATCGGAAATTTAAGCACGCTGCTTCGTTGTATCGCTCGACAATGTGTCACTACTTTGAATACGATCATCATTGTTCACTCTTTAATTTATTTGAGCCTGGCAGCTCTATAATTACAATGCATAATGATTGCCAAAAAAGGATTAGCGATCCCGGAATCATGATATAATAATGCAAAATAAAATTAAAATAAATATTTCCGAAAAACATAGAGGCAAGGAGTCTCAATTTGAGACTTTAAAAATGTTCAAAACCTTGTTATTAAAAGATGTTGGGCGTTAATATAAAAATATTCGCCATTTCTCAAATTGAGATTTTTATAAAGTGCATTAAAAAGAAGTGTTTTGGAGATATTGCCGATTTGTACAATCTTAATTTGAGAATTTTGTTGTTTTTAGACTGAAAAACCACTTTTTAAAAAATGCGAACAAACAGGGTTGCATTTTTGGCCTTTTGGTGTATAATCTTTTCTTAATGATATTGTCTCAATGAGGATAAGAAATGACTTCCAGGAAAAGCCCACCGGAATGTAATTTTTTTCTTTTCATAATAGGAATTGTTATATTCGTAGGGAGTCATATATTTATTGAAGGAAGGGAATTCCCAATAAAAATCGAAGAGATTGTCCAGGTAAAAAATATTTCCGAGCAATCCGTACATTGCGTAATTCAAGACAAAAGGGGCTTTATCTGGGTAGCCACCGGGGATGGACTCAACCGGTACGATGGATACGATTTTACATATTTTTGCCACAAGCCCTTCGACGATGCAACCCTGGCCGATAATTTCATATTGACAATGTGCGAAGACCGTGACGGTTACCTCTGGTTAGGGACCCGAAACGGCGGATTAAATCGATTCGATTGGGAAACCGAGACCTTTACGCATTTCCTCCCTGTACCCGGGGATTCCACCAGTATCAGCAACGGGTATGTCAATGTGATTATCGAAGACCATAAAGGGGACTTGTGGGTTGGAACCATCCGGGGCGGGTTAAACCGCATGAACCGGTCGACTTCGAAATTTACCCAGTATATGTATGATCCCTCCAATCCGAAAGGAGTATCCAACAACACGATATTATCTATTTTGGAAGATAAAAGCCGAGCCATCTGGATTGGGACCAACGGGGGGGGAATAAACCGGTACAATGAGAAGACGGGGGATTTTACGGTTTTTCAGCATGACCCCAAAAATCCTTCCAGCCTTAGAAATAATTCGGTTTGGGCTCTTTATGAAGACCGTGACGGTGATTTTTGGGTAGGAACGGCTGCGGGCCTGGATCGATTTATCCGGGAAGAAAACCGCTTTATCCACTATGCGTTTGATCCCAAAAGCCCTAATAGTACGGGATTCCCGCTGATATCGTCGATCGTCGAAGACAACCGGGGGCGTTTGTGGTTGGGTTCCGGGACTATTAATGTCGTAGGTAACGGGTTTACGATTTTTACAAAAAAAAATGAGCAATTCTATTCATACCCGCTTCAAGGTGAAAATAACGCCATAGTCAGAAAATCGATTTATAGTTTATTCAAAGATTCATTAGGGCGGATTTGGTTGGGTTCCATCGGGTGCGGTTTATTACGGTACGATCCCCGGAAATACAAATTTAAACATTACCAACATGACCCGGCGAACCCCAATTCATTGAGTGGAAGAAGTATTTGGGCTGTTTGTGAAGATCGCGACGGGAACCTGTGGGCTGGGGTGGAAGAAGGCGGTGTCAATTTTATCAACCGGGAAACCGGCAAATATACTTTTTACAACGCAGACCCCCGTAATCCCCACAGTTTATACGGTAATTCGGTGCGAGTATTAATGGAAGACTCGGATGGGGATATGTGGATCGGGACGGATAAGGGATTGAACCGATGGGAAAGATCTACCGGCCGATTTATCCATGTTTTGAAAGACACGTCGGGCGACGACATGTTGATTATCCCGAGAGTTTCGGCACTCATGCAAGACCGGGAGGGTTTCATCTGGATCGGGACGTGGGGGAACGGTGTGAGCAGGATGGATAAAAAAAACGGGGCCCTCGTTCACTATGAGAATAATGAAGAAGACTCGGATTCGTTGAGCGAAAATAAAATCAGTACAATATATGAGGGGATGGACGGTACGTTATGGATTGGAACTATCTCCAAGGGTCTCAATCGTTTTGATAAAAAAACAGGTAAATTTATCCATTTCTCCAAGGGATGCCGGGATAGTAATTGTTTAAGCAGCGATGCAGTCACATCGATTTACCAGCAGGAACCCGATGTACTGTGGTTGGGAACCTGGAGCGGCGGTTTAAACCGGTTAGATTTGAAAAAGAACCGCATCTCCTGTTATACGGGATCGGGGAACCTTTTTGTCAGGTCTATATACGGAGTCCTGGGCGATAAACAGGGTAATTTATGGTTAAGCACCAATAGAGGGATTTTTAAATTCGATCCCAGGGCCAAAAATTTTTTGAATTATACGGAAGAAGACGGTCTACAGAACAATGAATTCAACCAGGGGAGTTTTTTCAAAGGTCGAAAAGGCGAATTGTTTTTTGGAGGGATAAACGGGATTAATGCGTTTTTCCCCGAACAAATCGCCGTCAATACGAATATTCCCCGCATCGTACTCATCGATTTTAAGATTTTCGGAACATCTTACCGGAAATATACAAATAAACGTTTGCACTACTTCGACAACGATCATATCTATGTCCGACTGAATTATAAAGAAAACAACTTCTCCATCGAGTTTGCGGCCATCGAATATACCAATCCCCAAAACAACCAATATGCCTATATGATGGAAGGCGTTGACAAAGATTGGGTTTTTTGCGGCAGCCGGCGTTATGCCAATTATATCAACCTACCGGGCGGATACTATACCTTCCGCATTATCGGCTCCAACAACGATGGGATATGGAATAAAAAGGGAATATCCGTTCATATCACCCTGATTCCTCCCCTGTGGAGAACTCCGGCCTTCAGACTTTTGTTGTTGGTCATCATCATCACCTGCGTCAGTGTTTTCTATTACTACCGCACGCAGAAATTTAAAGAAGAAATCCAGAGACAAGAAAAAATCCATTGGACCCTGAAACGGTCCAGGGATGAATTGCGCAAAGCAAAAAAACTCATCGAATATCGCCACGCGGAAGTCGTTAAACTGGTATCCGCTATAACATCTATCCTGATAGCTATCGACGCCAAAGGGCATATCAATCAATGGAATAAAGCCGCCGAAGAGTTTTTCGGTCTCTCCCATCCCGATGTAGTGGGCATGAAGTTTACCGAAATTATGTCCCGGTTCATGAAAAAAGAAGACGTCAAAGCCATTATCCAGGTCGACTTCTCCCAAACCCCCAGTCATGAAAGAGAGATTCGATTGACCATCATGGATTCCGAACGGCTGCTCTTATTCCTCATTAGCCCTATTATCGACAAAACCGGGAAAAAAAGGGGCCTCCTCTTATTGTGCGAAGATATTACCCAGCGTCAAGCCGAATTAGCCCGGCAAAATCTCTTCATGAAATTAAAATTCATCGGCCAGATTCATGCAGGTATCTCCCATGATATGATCACTCCCTTACAGCATATCCAATTTAACAGCAAAACCATTTCCGAATCGATACTCCAAATGGATGAATGCAGTCGAGAATTGCGGCTTTATTTAAATGATCATTCCGGGTCAAACCCTTCTTTGGCCGAGATCGACCGCTTGCTCGATAAAAACCAGGTTTTAGCCGCACTGGCTAACTGCAAAGAGGCTTCAGAAATGATCGACGGCGGGGTCAATCAAGCCATCGAAATTACCCGTGCCATGAGAGAATTCTTTCACCCCGGGAACGACAAGATGGAAATGTGCGATATCAACAAACTCCTCAGCTCTATCCTCATCGTGACCCATTATAAAATTCGAAAAATTGCCGATGTCGAAAGCCAGATGGAGGACGGCCCCCTGTTTACCATGTGTTACCCGGCTCAACTGAACCAGGTCTTCCTCAATATTATTCTCAATGCGGCAGATGCAGTAAAAGAAACCGGGAAAAGGGGAAAAATCTACATTCTCAGCCGCATAGAACAGGAACAAATCGTGGTGGAAATCGCCGATACAGGACCCGGGATTTCCGAAAAAAATATAGATCGCATCTTCCAACCTTACTTTACTACCAAAGAAATGGGTTTAGGTGTGGGTTTAGGATTATCTATGGCTAAAAAAATTATCGAAGAAATCCACGCTGGGGCCATTTACTTCAGGAACCGGCCCACCGGCGGCGTTACTTTCTTTATTCATATTCCATTGAAAAGCACAGTGGATTCGTTTTTTACCGCTGAAAACCAAAACTGAATATGAATACGACGAAAGTGAAGGTGAAATGTAGTTTAAAAGGAGGACTTTCCCTTCAATGTCAAAAAAAATTAAAGTACTTATCGTAGAAGATGATCGTGGCCTAAGAAAAACGATTCAACGATTGTTTACCGGGGAAAAATTTTCTATCTTCGAAGCGGATTCCCTGCAAACAGGGCGTCAATTTCTCCAACATGAGACTGTCGATATCATTTTAATCGATCTCTCGTTACCTGACGGCAACGGCATCGAGCTGGTGAAGGAATATGCCCAGGAATATAAAAACCGCATGATCGTTTTATCCGGGACTGCTTCCGTTCAATCCGCTGTGGCTGCAATGAAACACGGTGTTTTCGATTTCCAGGAAAAACCCATTAACCCGGAACGTTTAATCACTTCCATCTTGAAAGCTTCGGAATTGATGCAAGAATTCAAAAACTACCGGGAACTTAGAAAAGAGTTCACTTCCAGCCCTACTTTCGAAAACCTCGTTTACAAAAGCGATGTGATGTCCGAATTGATCGACAAAGCGAAAAAAATCGCCCAATCGGAAAACTCCGTTTTGATCCACGGAGAAACCGGGACCGGGAAAGAAGTCTTTGCTCATTCCATCCATAATTATTCCCGCCGGAAAGGAAAACCTTTCATTACCGTTAATTGTGCTTCCATACCGGAAAGCTTAGCCGAATCCGAATTATTCGGGTTTGAAAAGGGCGCTTTTACCGGTGCCACCACCAACTTTCCCGGTAAATTTCGTTTGAGCGATACCGGCACCATTTTCATGGACGAAATTGCCGAACTGCCAGCCATCATCCAGGGAAAATTACTCCGGACATTAGACTCCGGGGAAGTCTCCCCCCTAAAAAGCACTCGAAGTGTGCACGTCGATGTCCGGGTCATCACGGCTACGAATAAAAAATTAGAAGAAGAGGTAAAAATTAAAAATTTCCGGGAAGACCTTTTTTACCGTGTTACCGAATTAAAAATAGAAATCCCTCCTCTCCGGGACCGGAAAGAAGATATCATCCCCCTGGCCTATCACTTCCTCCGTATATCCAACATTACCAATTCAAAAAATATCGAAGGCATCGACCAGGAGGCGCAAGAACTTCTTCTCAATTACTCCTGGCCGGGTAATATCCGGGAATTAAAAAGCACCATCAATGAAATGGCGGCGTTGATTTCCAGTCATGAAATCAAAGCCGAGCATTTACCGTCGCGCATCGTAAAACAAAAGCTGCTCAAGCCCGAGGATTTAAGCGAATTAAACCTGCAAGAAGTGGAACGAAAGCATATTATCAAAGTTTTGAAATTGACCGGCTTCGACTACCCGGAGACGATTAAACGTTTGGGGATTTCCCGCGCCACCCTGTATCGTAAACTCCAGGAATATGGGATAAAACCGGAGGGTTAATTTGTTTCTTCCGCCACGATAGCCTGATACCCGGCTTCCCCTGTGATTCTTGTTTAAAAAAGTACCGTTAAAATGGGGAATCCTGTTTTCATATCTACATCAACGCGGTTTTTACCCACGCACTTTTGCAGTATTACGGGGGTTCCGACACGCCCCCTTTGCGTATAACATCACTTTTCAAAACAAGAACTGCTGATCTTAAAGGAAAAAGATTGACAATCATTTCTCAAATTGATACAATCACATTGAAATTAAAAAAAAGGAGAATACGAATATGGCCTATTTATTAAATGTCAGCGAAGTAATCGAGTTTGCTGTATATATTGAACAAAACGGTTATAAATTTTACGTCGAATCCATGAAAAAAGTAAAAGACGAAAAAATGATCGACCTCTTTCAATTTATGGCCGACGAAGAGTTTCGCCATGAAAATCTCTTTAAACAATTACTGGAAAAGACCGGGAAATTCTCTCCCCACGAATCATACTCAGGCGAATATGAATCCTATATGAGAGATTTCTTAAAAACTCACTCTTTGGCTAACGATCAGGCCCTAAAAGCCAAAATCGATTCGATTCAAACCACGGACGATGCAATCCGGATGGCCCTGGATTTCGAAAAGGACTCGATTGTCCTCTTCAGCATGCTGAAAAATATCATCGAAGAAGAAAACAAACCGACAGTCGAAGGTATTATCCAGGAAGAAATCACCCATATCGCGAAAATAAACCGATTTAAACTGGGTTTGATAAAGTAGGTTCTTCTTTATCGCAGGTATTACACCCTCGAGGTAACGGTAATTTGCCGGGATATTTTTGTAAATCATCACAGGATGAGGCCTTTCAATCGTACGTGCAACAGCGTATAATTAAACGACAATAAAACAGCACCGGGTTGATCGCTGCTTCTCCCCGGCGAACAAATAAAAAAGTTAAAGGAATAAACCGATGGTCAGTCGAGACAAACTAACAAATTTCATGGAAACGCTTTATAACTATTCGAATTTTGAAGATTCATGCCAAAACGGCCTCCAGGTCGAAGGAAAAGATTCGATTGAAAAAATTATTTTCGGGGTTTCCTTTAACATGCCTTTTCTTTTAAAAGCAATGGAAGAAAAACCGGATGCTCTTATTGTGCATCATGGGATTTTCCAGCAAGGCGTATTTAAATTAAAAGGACCCCTAAAAGAGAAAATTCAACTCTTGTTGGAAAACGGGATCTCTTTATTCGGTATTCACCTTCCCATGGATGCCCACCCTGTTTTGGGCCATAATGCACTGCTCCTCACCTCCATCGGGGCTGGAAACCAGGAACCCCTGGATGTCGGTTTTACCGGGAGAAACACGGGTAAGAAGTCCCTGGACGAGATTTTGGATACCTTCCATCACCAATTGCATCCGAAGGGCGGCCAGAGTTTTGAAAGTGGTGAAAAAAGAGAAAACTCCGATTTTTTTCTTCGCGTTAAATATGGTTTTACGATCCTCGAAAACGGGCCGTCCGTGCCGAATAAAATTGCCGTCATGTCGGGCGGTTCTTCCGGTTTTTACGAGAAAGCGATAGAAAAAGGAGCCGATACGTTTTTTGGAGGCGATATCAAAGAAAAAATCCCGGCGATTTCACTGGAAACCCACACCAATTTCATTAACCTTGGGCATTATTATTCGGAAAAACCGGGTGTACTGGCTTTAATGAACCAAATCACGGATACTTTCGACGTGTCGGCGGCTTATATCGAAATCCCTAACCCGATTTAAACAGGCCGGGGCAACTACATGGTGCATTACCTCAAAAAAAACACACTGCCGATAAAGACAGATCGATTGATTTTACGGTTATTGGAACCCTCCGAAGCCGGGTTAATGGTACGTTACGTCGTGGATAACCGGGAGCATCTGGAACCGTGGGAACCACTTCATACTGATGGATATTATACCCTTGAGTTCTGGGAAAAAGAACTCCGGAACCGCCAGAACGAATTTTTTGTCGGCGAACGAATTTGCCTGGCGATTTTTTTTAAAGAGGCCGCTGAAAGGGAGATAATCGGGGTATGTAATTTCACGGAAATCATGCGCGGCGTTCTTCAAGCCTGTTTCCTCGGGTACAGCGTCCATCGCCTTTACGAGGGGCTGGGAATCATGTACGAAGCCCTCGGCGCCGCTGTCGACTTCGTTTTTAATACCTTTAAACTCCACCGCATTATGGCCAATTATATGCCTCGTAACCTACGCAGCGGCAAAGTACTTCAAAAATTAGGTTTTTCTATCGAAGGGTATGCCCCCCTCTATCTAGAAATCGACGGGAAATGGGAAGACCATGTCTTAACATCCAAAATCAATTCAAAATGGCCCCCCGGTAATACACGGGAAGAAAAAACAACATCCGCCGGTTAGTGTAAAAAAACCTCCGGCAATGAAAAAAAACAAATGCAAGACGAGGAGAAAACAATGAAGATTAAAATAATGACCGGTTGCTTAACCGCTTTGTTACTCGGTTGTAGTTGGCTGATATGGTCCGCCGCTTCGGTCCCGGGCGAAAAGGATATCCGCACCGCCATGGACCTCCAGGTCAAAGCATGGAACAACGGCGACCTCGATGGCTTTATGGCTGCCTACTGGAAATCCCCTGAACTTACCTTCCAGTCCGGCAATAAACGATTAGTCGGCTGGGATACCCTCTACGCAATGTACAAAAAAAATTATGCCGGTGAAAAAATGGGGACCCTGGAATTCTCGGATATCCAGGTTAAAACCATCGATAAAAAAAATAACCTGGTAATCGGACGCTGGAAAGTCACCGCCAAAGATTCGGTGAAAGAAGGACTGTTCTCCCTCATTTTCCGGTACATCGAAAAAGAATGGAAGATCATCCATGACCATTCATCTTAGCAACTAAAATGGCATTAACCGGTTTACATGATGTGAGTATTTCTTTTGGAGGTCAGCCGCTCCTGGAGTCGGCAAACCTACAAATTCAACGCGGGGAGCGAGTTTGCTTATTGGGCCGCAATGGGGCAGGCAAAACCACATTAATGCGGATGCTAAACCGCGATATCGAACCCGACCGCGGGACTGTTTTTTTCCAACAAGGTATTACCGCCGCACTCCTCCCACAGGAAGTTCCTACCCATATCGGCGGGTTAGTTTTTGATGTGATCCTTGGAGGACTGGGGCAAAGAGGCGAATTACCGGTTAAATACCACCACCTCAGCCACCGCCTGGCCGAACAACCCAGCGAGCTTTTACTTCAGCAGTTGGATAAAATTCAAAAAGCCCTGGAAGCCGGCGGAGGGTGGGATATACACCGGGAAGCTGAAATGATCGTGACCCGCATGCACCTGGATCCCGATATGGAATTCGACAGTTTATCGGCAGGCATGAAGCGGCGCGTACTCCTGGCCAGGGCTTTGGTCTCGAAACCGGACCTTCTACTCCTGGATGAACCCACCAACCACCTCGACATCGAGGCCATCGACTGGCTCGAAGATTTCCTCCTGCGCATCGACTCCACCATCCTATTTGTGACCCATGACCGCATGCTTGTTCGAAAATTGGCTACCCGGGTCATCGAGCTCGATCGCGGCCGTTTAACTGCCTGGCACTGCAACTACGACACTTACCTGGAACGAAAAGACGAAGCCCTGGCGGTGGAACGCCAACAATGGGAAATCTTCGATAAAAAATTAGCAAAAGAAGAAGAATGGCTTCGCCGGGGTGTTAAAGCAAGGCGAACACGGGACGAAGGCCGGGTCGAAGCATTGATGAAACTGCGTAAGGAACGAAGCGCCCGCCGGGAACAAATCGGCACGGTGAATATGCAGCTCCAGGAAGCCCGACAATCCGGCAAACTGGTGATTGAAGCCGAAAAAGTCACTTTCTATTACCCCGGCGAAAAAAACAAACCCGTTGTCAAAAACCTGGAAACAATCATTATGCGCGGTGACCGCGTGGGAATCATCGGCCCCAACGGCTGCGGTAAAACAACACTGCTGCGCCTCTTAGTGGGTTTACTGGAACCGGCGGAAGGCTCCATTCGCCTGGGGGTAAACCTTAAAATCACTTATTTCGACCAACTCAGGAGCCAGTTGGATAATGAAAAAAGCGTCATCGATAACGTGGCGGACGGAAACAACCTGGTTGCCATCGACGGGAAAACCCGGCATGTAGTCGGATACCTACAAGATTTCTTATTCGACCCCGAACGCCTCCGCGCACAAGTAAAAGTTCTTTCCGGCGGGGAACGGAACCGGCTCCTGCTGGCTAAATTTTTTGCCAAACCCTCCAATGTCCTGGTGATGGACGAACCCACAAACGACCTGGATATCGAAACCCTTGAACTATTAGAAGAATTACTGCTGTCTTATCCAGGCACCATTTTACTGGTCAGCCACGACCGGGCATTTTTAAACAACGTGGTAACCAGCACGCTGGTTTTCGAAGGGGATAAAGGCGGCAAAGTATCGGAATATATTGGGGGATACGACGACTGGCTATTACAGAAACCTAAACCGGCACCGTCGACCACAGGATCGAAAACAGGAAAAGACACGGGAAAAGGAATCGAAAAAACCGAAAAACCCAGGACCGGTATCAAAAAACCCACTAATAAAGAAAAACAAGAATACGAAACTCTCCCCCTGCAAATCGAAGCCCTGGAAAAAGAACAACATGAATTGTACGGGGAATTGTCGGACCCATGCTTTTACCAACACAACACCACAGGTGAAAGAATGATTTTAATTCAAAACCGGTTGGAAAGTATTAAAACGGAACTGGTCGGGGCATATCATCGATGGCAAGAACTGGAAGAACGGTTTTCCCAGGGTAAGCCCAATATTCAAACGGAGTAAGACCCTGCCTGCTTTTTTACCGCCACCCACTTACGGGGTACGCAACTCCGTTGCGCTCGTTCGATAAAAATTCGCAAGAAACCCCACTGCGTGGGGAATTATTATAGTCAAAAAGAAAGGAGCCCGAAAATACCAAGAACATCACACGATAAACCGGCACTGCAACAAATCCACACGCAGTGTGGCGGGTACCCGGAGCCGATGATCGGCGGAGAGGTGAAGTGGAAAGAATTCGGATACCGACTACAGCTCCCTTTGCAACTAAAAATATATTTTCCAAAATTAGTTCCCCAAGCTTGTTAAAAAAGAAAAAATTCATTAAAATATTCCTTCGAGATTTTTTTCAATCACTCTTTATATCAATTGGAGGTTATTAAATGAAACTTATCTTAAAAGCTAAACCGGTACGCCTTGCACTATGGATTCTCATCACAATCGTATTCCTCTTACCCGGGACCTCGCTCAACCCCCTGGCCCCCTCGGGCAAGAAACCCATGACCCTTCAAGATATTATGAAATTTAAGGCCATCTACGACCCATCCATCTCGGAAAACGGCCAATGGGTCGCATACGAGGTTCGCCCGGACCGGGGAAACGGCGAAGTGATAATCTATAATATAGAAACGAAAAACCGGCTCTCCATCCCCAGGGGATCAAAAGCCACCATCAGCAAAGACAGCCGATGGGCCGCAGCCGGCATCCTGCCGGATTTCTCCGAAAACGAAAAAGCCAAACCCACCGAAAAACCCAAACCCGGTATGTCCCTCCTCGATACATCCTCAGGCAAAATCATTAATTTCGAAAAAGTCAAAGGCTTCGCTTTCTCCGATGATTCCTCATGGCTCGTTTATGCCTTGTTCCCGGAAGAAAAAAAACCGGAAGAAAAGAAAGCAGAAGAAAAAAAACCGGGTGAAATCAAACCGGAAGAAGTAAAACCTTCTATAGAAAAACCCGCAGAACCGAAACCCGGAGAAAAAAAACCGGGTGAAAAAAATATAGAAAAACCGCAGGAAACTTCCACGGTGATTTTACGCCACCTCGCCACCGGGAACGAAATCCGCCTGGAAAAAGTGGGCATGTATGCACTGGACCCTTCAGGCCACTACATCGCCTATTCCACCTGGATCGAGAACGACGACCCGAAAACACCCAAAAACGGCCTCTATACTCGCAACCTTTTTAAAAACGGACAGGAAGAACAACGCATCCATTCTTTCCCCGCTGCCAAATACAGCAACCTCGCCTGGAGCAAAAAGAAATCATTGCTCGCCTTCCTCTTCCACGAAAACATCGAACCAAAACCGGAAGAAAAACAACCAAACGGGGATGAAAAGAAAACCCAAAAAAAATATACATCCTCTTTAATGACCTGGGATGGAATATCCGGGAAACTGACGCCGGCGGTCCCCGCCGACAAAATCCCCGGAGGCTGGCTGATCCCCGCTGAAAATACACTCATTTGGACCGAAGACGGAACCCGGCTCTTTTTCGGTTTTAAACCCGTAGACGAATACCTCTGGACCCAACCGGCCCCCCCTGCGGTAGAAAATAAAGAAACAAAACCCGCGACTCCTACCCCGGACGCCGACTTGTACAGCATCGATAAACTCCTGGAAAAAAGGGGCGTAGATGTCTGGCATTGGAACGACCCCCTCATTAATTCCCATCAAAAATTGGCCTGGGAAGAAAAAAAGAAAAAAACCTATTTGGCCGTTTACCACCTGGCAGAAAACCGCTTTGTACCGCTAACCGATAAAAACATACCGGACCTCCGAAAAGTCGAGAACCCCGATTTCGCCCTGGCTCTCTCCAATATCCCGTATCAAAAAGAGCAGTCCTGGGACACATATTACATGGATGTATACTTAACCGATCTGAAATCCGGTTCAAAGCGCCCCGTTCTTACCCGCTTCGCCCAGGATTTTTATCTCTCCTTCCACGGACGTTTTATCCTCTACTATCAAAATAAGAACTGGTTCCTCTACGATGCGCGATTATCCAACGCCAGGAACCTGACCCAATCCATCGAGGTTCCTTTTTATAGGGAGGAGTACGACAGCCCCGACGACGTCCCGGGTTACGGCACTGCCGGGTGGACCGAAAATGATGCATCTGTCCTCATTTATGATAAATACGATATATGGCAGTTCTTTACCACCACGGGTAAAAAAACCTGCATCACCGCAGGCGAAGGCAGGAAAAACAAAATCACCTTCCGCATCCTCAAGTTGGACCCGGAAGAAAAATTTTTTAAAAGCGACCAACCCTTAATCCTCTCCGCCTATTCCGATACTGGAAAATATACCGCGTTTTACACCGCCCAAATCGGGAAAGAAGGAGTAAAAGAGGCCATCCGGGAACCCAAACGGTTCACCTTCGCCGCCAAAGCCAAAAATGCCCCCCGCATTCTCTATACCCGCGAGAGCTTCGAAGAATTCCCGGACCTGTGGGTCAGCGACCTCGAATTCACAAAGCCCCAAAAGATTTCGGAAGTAAACCCCGAGAAAGAAAATTATCTATGGGGCAAAGCCGAGTTGTTCCAGTGGCAGAGCTTAGACGGTCTGCCCCTCGACGGCATCGTCATCAAACCCGAAGATTACGATCCCTCGAAGCGGTATCCTGTACTCGTCTATTTTTATGAGAAGATGTCCCAGCTCTTGTATAATTTTAACCAGGTCGTCATCAACCACCGCCCCTGTTTTCCATATTATGCCGCGCACGGTTATGTTATATTTTTACCCGATATTAAATTTGAAATCGGCAGGCCCGGTTTATCGTCTCTCAAATGTATCGTACCCGGCGTCCAGAAGTTGATCGAAACCGGTGTAGCTGATCCGAAAGCCATCGGTCTTCATGGACATTCCTGGAGCGGTTACCTCACCGCGTATATCGTGACCCAGACCGATATTTTTGCAGCAGCAGCAGCCGGGGCTGCCGTAGTCAACATGACCAGCGCTTACAACGGCATTCGTTGGGAAAGCGGCATATCCCGTCAATTCCAATATGAAAAAGACCAGAGCCGCATCGGACCCTCCCTGTTCCAGGCCCCCCACCTCTACCTCCAGAATTCCCCCGTGTTCTTCGCCGAACGCATCCGAACCCCCCTGCTCCTGGAATTCGGGGACAAAGACGGCGCAGTCCCCTGGTCCCAGGGCATCGAATTCTACCTCGCCCTCCGCAGGCTGGAGAAAAATTGCATATTCCTCCAATACAACGAAGAAGGCCACCACCCCAAAGAATACGCTAACAAACTCGACTACTTTATAAAATTGAAAGAATTCTTCGACCACTACCTCCAAAAAGCACCCGCTCCCGAATGGATGACCAAAGGAGTCCCATATCGAAAAAAATAAAGCAAAATAAACGATAATCACGCTTGAAAACTACTCGCATTTTGTGTAAAATAGTCATTTCAAGCGAATTAAAATTAGAAGTAAGGAGTATACTATGAAGAGACTCATCTATGTGATATTGATTACATCGTTGTTTGTCCTTCCTTTTGCTGCTTATGCCCAAACAGGCGATGCCGACAAGGAAGTGGCGCGAACCCAAGAATTTATCGAAGCAACAACGAAGAGCGGCGCAGCCAAAATCACCGCTCTAAAAGCTTATATCCAGAAATTCCCCGAATCATCTTCCAAATGGACTATCCTGGCCTATTACAACCTGGCTATCGAATATTTTAGAATCGAAGACTATGCCCAGGCTATCCAAACCGGGGAAAAAACCTTGAAAATGTCCCTCGGCGAAGGAGAACACGCCAGGCTCCTCCTGGTCATCGCCAACTCCTACGGCGTAAAAAAATCTCCCCTCTTCAACCAGGACAAAGCCCTCGAATACGTTCAAAAAGCCATCGATTATGCCCAATCCAAAGATCAACAAGATGTCGTGAGCGAAGCCGGCAGCTTGAAAGCCAAACTGGCAGGTCCCCCTCCCAAAAAGATGACCCCCGAACAACAAATCAAATACCACGTATCAAACGCCGATTACGCTTCCGCTGTCTCTTATTACCAGGGACTGGGAGCTTCCGATAAAGGCAATGAAGAAATCCACAAAACCTACGCTTTCGCATTATTCAAAGGGAATAAATTAGACCAGGCCCTCACCGAATACCAGGCCCTCCTGGCTAAACATAAACGCGCTTCCTATGCCCACAAAATCGCCGAAGTCTACTCCGATAAAGCCAAAAAGAACAAACAATTCACCGACAGCGCCGTCGATGCCTACCTGGAAGCTTATTTGCTGTTCCAGAAAGAAGGAAACGCCGAAAACTCGAAAAAAGCCTTAGACCTCGCTCAATTCCAGGTTTACGAAAAATACGGCCTGAACGATAAAATCAAAAAATACAACGCCTCCCTCGGCAACCAACAAGACTCCTCCAAAAAGAACGAAGCCGAAATCGCCAGGCTCGAAAGAGATTTGAGAAAAGAACAGCGCCGCATTCAAAAAGAATACGAGCGCCAAGACCTGGAACCCCCCGCTTATGAATTGGATAAAATTACCAAACTCGAAGCCCAAATCGAAAAACTCCGCTCCGGCGGCGGCTCCTCCGCTTCCTCCAAAGCCTCAGACGAAGGCAAAAAACTGGACGAGGAACTGAAACGCGTTAAAACCGAACTGGACGGCCTCATTGCTAAAGCCAAAAAGAAACTAGGACTTTAATTCGTACCTGAGCTTACAGCAAACAATGGAGCCGGTTTTATAAAGGAATTAAAGCTAAGGGGACCCGGACAACGGCTCTCCTTAGCCTAAACCTTGTCCTTCATCGAGGAAGAAATGGAACTCAGCAGCAGTACACCGGGGAAAAGTAAAAAGGGAATCACCACTATCGACAAAAAAACAGCCGCTGCCCCTGAAAAAACAAATTGGACAAACCACCGAAATGCCCAATAAACGATTTTCTTCTTCGAAATTTTCCAAATATCGGATGTTAAATTACACATGTAAACCGAAACCGGGCGAATCCGCAGCGCCATCATCGCTGCATTCAAAAAACCCGCCCCACTTTTATTGGTTACAGGAACCACCACCGCATGATAAACCGGTTTCTTTCTTTGCTTGAGTATCCCCGGCAGATGAAACGGCGTAAAATTCCCCCGCCTCCCATAACCGATGATTTCATCGATAACCGTGTATCCCTTCGCTTGCTCCATCCCGTGATCATGCGTCAAAATATGAAACTCGCAGCCGTCACCCGGGATTTCACCCCGAAAATATTCTGCAATCCTCTCGATGTTCCGGTCCAACTGCTGGAAACTCACACTGCGTACGATCAACACTTTTTTTTTCATCGCTGCTTCCTTATTCTTAGTTTTAATAATAGTACACCTTCTTCACTAAAAAAAAAATCCATTTCAAAAAAAAACCATTTTATTTTTAATCCGTATATTATTTCTAAAAACATTCCGTAGATACACAACAAATTGAATTGAAATTTTAATAGATGATTAACTTTCAAAAAGGAGTAAGAATGAAAAAGCTAGTAAATGCAATCGTTATTATAGCGATCGTGATCGGGCTGGGTTATGCCACCTACAAAATGTTTATCGAAGAAAAAAAACATGAAGAAACCGAAGTCATCAAAGCCGATCCCAAAACCAAAACAAAAACCCAGGCTGAAAGCGATGATAAAGGAAAAGATACCGCATTGCCTGTTCGGGCAATCCAGATCAAACGGGGCGACTTACCCCTCCGCTTAAGCATCTCCGCCACTGCCGATGTATGGGAAAAATCGACAGTACGTGCCGAAGTCGGCGGAACGGTTGAAACCATCTATATTACCGTCGGGTCCAACGTGAAAAAAGATCAAACCATGATCAAACTGGACGATGTGGAACGAAAACTGGATGTGGAGTACCGGAAATCCGAACGCCTCCGCACCTACAGCCAATACCTGACCAAAGAAGACGTCGGTTTCATGGGAAATACAAAACTCACACCGGAACAAAAACAGGAACTGGTCGACCTAAAACAAAAATACCTGCAATCGGTTAAAGAATTCGAAGCAGGAAAAATCTCCGAGAAAGATTTCGCAGTCATCACCGATAACTACCAAAAAGCCTTGATCTTTTCCGGCGACCTGAGAGATGATATTCGAAAAGCCCAGGAAGGCCTATCCGCTGCCAATACCCAATTGCAGCTCTCCGAACTGAACCTCAAACGCACCTCCATCTTAAGCCCTTTCCCCGGTACTATTTCCGACTTGAAAGTGAGTAAAGGAGAAAAAGTAAACGCCGGACAAGAACTCCTGAAAATAGTTAATCTTCAATCCCTCTACCTCAAGGGTTATGCTTTGGAAGCAGAACTGGCCAATTTAAAAGTCGGGACCAACGTACGTGTCAAATTCGATGCTTACCCCGACCAACACTATTACGGCACCATTCAATCCATCAGCCCTGAAATAGACCTGACCCGCAAAACCGTCTGCGTGTACATCAAGATCGATAACCGCAGCAACCTCTTTATGCCGGGCATGCATGCCGAAATCGATGTCGAATACAAAATATTCAAAGATGTCATCAAAGTCCCCCGCAATGCCGTAGTATACAGGCAGGAACGCTACCTTGTTTTCGTCGTCCGCGATATCGAAGGAAGTACCGGTACCGCTTATTGGGAATATGTCACCATCGGTAACCAGAACGACGAAGAATACGAAATACTAAGCGGCGTCCAGGAAGGCGACCTAGTGTTGATCGAAGGGAACCAAACCCTGGCCCATCAATCCCGTGTAAAGATAGTCCAATGAGCATCATAAACGTATCCGTCAAGCGACCGATCGGAACAATTATGTTCTATTTCGGTATCATTATATTGGGTCTCATCTCGCTGTATAAACTCTCCATCAACTTACTGCCCGAATTGAGCTACCCCAAAATCACCGTTTTAACCGAGTATGCCGGCTCGGGCCCCGAAGAGATCGAACGGTTCATCACCAATGTACTGGAAGGCCCCCTCTCATCCGTACCCGGTGTCAAAAAAATCGACTCCGTTTCCAAAGAAGGACTCTCCGCCATTTCATTGGAATTCCACTGGGGAACGGATATGGATTTCGCCCTCCTCCATACCAAGGAAAAATCCGAAGAATCGAGACGAGAACTGCCGGATGACTGCCCTGCTCCCGTTATCATGGAATTCGACCCCTCCGCCGCCCCCATCATGACCGCCATCATCAACAGCGATACCCTCGATATGAAAAGCCAAAAAGATACCGCGGAATTTATCATTAAACCCCGGTTAGAACAATTAGTCGGCGTATCGCGCGTCGAAATCCGCGGCGGCGATGAACAAGAAATCTCCGTTGAAATCGACCCGGAAAAAGTGAAAAATATCGGCATCACCCTCACCGAAGTCGCCCAGGCCATCACTGCCGATAACGTCATCCGCAGCAGCGGCACCATTAAAAAAGATAAACTCCGCTTCACCCTCAAAATCGAAGGCGAAATAAAAAGCCCGGCAGATATCGAAAATATCGTCATCCGGAACCTCGAAGGCCGAACCATCCTGATTAAAGATATCGGGAAAGCCTTCTTTAAAAATAAATTGAAACAAGGAAATATCCGTTTCAATTCAAAACCCGCCATCGCGTTTATGGTTTACCGGGACTCCGGCGGGAACAGCGTCCAGGCCACCAGGGATGTCAAAGCAACCCTGGACAGCCTCTCAAAAGAATTTAATAAAAACATCCGATTCCATATCGTCTCCGCTGAAGCCGATTTGATCATTTCCGCTATCGACTCCCTGACCTCCTCCCTGATCCTGGGCGCTATCCTGGCTGTCCTTATCCTTTTGTTATTCTTGCAGAATTATCGCGATCCCTCACTGGTCGCCATCTCTATTCCAATATCCGTTATTTCTACCTTTGTCCTGATGTACCTCTTCAAAGTCAATATCAATATCATGTCCCTCGGTGGCCTGGTACTGGGATGCGGCATGTTCGTGGATAACTCCATCGTCGTACTGGAGGCCATCCACCGCCACCGCGATAAAAACGACCTCATCACATCCGTAGCCAAAGGCGCAAAGGAAGTTGCCGTGGCTATATCCGGTTCCACCCTCACCACCGTGGCCATATTCCTCCCCGTTATATATTTATACGGTATCACCGGTAAACTTTTCAGGGACCAGGCTCTAACCGTGACCTTCTCCTTGATGTCCTCCCTGTTTGTGGCGTTGACTGTTTTACCCGCCCTCTCCTCTTTTCGCGCCGTTTTTACAAAACGGAAAAAAATCTTAACCGACGATACACTCCAATCCGGCGAAGTAAAAAAGATGTACCAAATACCCTTGAAAGGATTAAACTACATCCTGATGGTTCCCGTCCGGATCATCGGGTATATCTTCTACTTCCTGCTGGCTGGATTTACCCTCTGTACTAAATTCCTAATGGACGCTGTCGGCACTCTACTTACCCCCCTACTGCAAATTTGTTACAAATATTTTAATATCGTTTTCGAGAAATTCGACCGGCAGCGGGAACGATTATTGCTGAAAGTCCTGGATAATAAATCCATTGCCGTATATATCAGCGTATTACTTATACTGCTGTTAATTGCCGGTGCAATGGGCTTAAAAAAAGAATTGTTACCTACTCCGGATACCCGGAAATTCGAAATCAAAGCCAATACGCTCCCGGCATACGGTTTCGAACGTACCGATGAAATCGCTTCCGATATCGAGAAAAAAATTGCAGGGCTGGACGGCGTTAATTTTATCTTCACCGAATCCGGTGCCGTTTCGACACTGGCCGCCTCCACCGAAGATATCTCCGTCAATTCCATCCATTTCATCGTGGATTGCAAATCTTCAGATATTCGAAAAAAAATCATGGCCCAGTCCGCACAATTTTTTAATGACCCGGATATCATGGATCACTCCTCTTTTCTTGAAAAAAATACTTTATCCCAGTACCTCAGCTCAGGTGCCGATAATTTCCAGGTTAAAGTCTTTTACGAGGACCTCGAAAGCGGTAAAAAAGCGGCCAAAATGGTCCTGGATGCCGTAAAAGATTTAAAAGGTTTAAACGATATTAAAACCACTACCGGCGAAGGAAAACCCATCTATGCCGTGGAATTTAACCAGGATGTGCTCAACAAATACAACATTCGAAAAGATGTACTGGCAGAATATATTAACCAGGCAGTTCGCGGCCAACAGGCCGGCACGTTGAAGCAAATCCAAAAAAATTACGACATCTTCGTTCGCATACCCACCGAAGGCATAATCGCAACCCAACAACTCTTCTCCCTCCCCATTACCCTCGGGGAACAAACCTTCTTTTTGAAAGACCTGGTCCACCTCAAAGAAAAACCGTCTATCAATAAAATAACCCGCGAATCCCAGGAACGATACTTCCTGGTTTCCGCCAATGCACGAAATGTTCGATTGGACGACTTGATTCGAAAAGCGGAAAACCGGTTGGTCAAACTGAGTTTCCCCACCAATACCCGTTACTCGGTAGCCGGTGAAGAAGAAGAACGAAGAAAAGCCTTCGAATCCCTCAATCAAGCTATCTGGTTGGCTATTTTACTGGTGTATATGGTGATGGCTGCAGAATTTGAGAACGTTCTTCAACCCCTCATCATCATGTTTACAGTCCCCATGGGAATGGTCGGTGCCTTCTTGTTTTTATACCTGACCGGCAATACCCTGAATTTGATTTCCGGTATCGGGTTAATGGTGCTGGTGGGAATTGCGGTGAATAATGCCATTGTAAAAGTCGAATACGCCAATCAACTCCGACAGGAAGGCTTGAGTATCCGGGACGCCATCGTAACCGCTTCCCGCGTACGGCTCCGCCCCATTTTGATGACCTCCCTGACCACCATTTTCGGCGTTATACCCATGACCATGTCCTTCGAATTGGGCTCCGAATTGCAGCGTCCCCTGGCGCTCGTTATTTTGGGAGGATTATTCTTCAGCACTTTCTTAACCCTCATCCTGATCCCTGCTTTTTATGAAGTCACGGAAAACTATCGAGATAAACGAAAACAAAAACGCGAAGAAAAAATGAAAGAAGAAGACAGGGCATAAGGCCGATTAGCCGGTAATAAGGAGCGCACCATGAAAACAATAATCGAGCGGCCCGTAATGGCCGTTATTTTCTTCCTGTTGATCTTGATCTTCGGTTACTATTCCTTTAATAATATGCCCATCGAACGAGTTCCCAACCCCGAAGAGGGTATACCGACACTCTATGTATCCTACTATTGGACCGGGGCTTCCCCGGATATGATTCTCCAGAAAGTCCTGGTCCCGGTAGAAGGCGAAATCACCCAGATCAAAGGAGTCGAAAAACTCAACAGCCGCGCCGCCCAAAACCAGGGAACCATCCGGATCGAATTTAACCGGGACGCCCGCATGAACTTCGCAGAAGTCGAACTCCGCGAACGGTTGAACCGACTCCAACGCGAACTACCCCCCCAGGTCCGGAACCCCTATATCCAACCCTGGGTCCCTGAAGAATTCTCCCAACAACCTCTTTTCCGGATCGGCCTCTACGGGAAAAATTATTCTGTTTATACGATTCGCCAGATCGCCGAAAAAGAGATCATCCCCCAACTCAAATCCATTCCCGGCATCGAACGGGTTATTCTCCGGGGCGGCGTCGAACCCGAAATTAAAATCCGCACCAACCTGGAACGACTGAAACGCTACGAGGTCAACCTCCAGGAATTACAAACCACCTTATCTCGCTACTTTTACACCAAACACTCCCTCACCGTCAAAGATGCCGGAGAAATCTCCCTTTCCCTGACGGAAAACCCCGAAAAAATCAAAGATATCCAGGATGTCGTCATTAAAAGCCTGGGAGAAAAAAAAGTCTTACTCAAAGATGTGGCCGATGTGGTTATGGGTTACCAGCGCCTCACCGAAGAGAGCCGGTTCCAGGGTAAACCCTTTGTCCAGGTGGAAATTATTAAAGAACCCAAAACCAGCCACCTGGAAATGTCCAAACGGGTCAAAACCAAGATGCATTTCCTGGTCAACCGCCTCAGGGACCCCATCGAATTCGTTATCCAGAGCGACGACAGTAAAGAATTGGAAAAACAGCTCCTCTCACTGGGGAAAATATCCATACTCATCTTGATTATCGTGTTTTTGATTTTATATGTCATTATACGCGATATCAAAGCGTCGCTTTTGATATTTTCTTCCGTATTTTTCTCCGTGTTTGCCACTTTTACCGTCGTATACCTCTTTAAAATCCCGCTGAATATGCTCACGTTATCCGGTTTATCGTTGGGTTTCGGGATGTTCGTGGACAATGCCGTGGTGGTTTTCGACAGCATCTTGCGTTTCCGGGAATACGGACACAGCCGGAAGGAAGCGGCGGAAATGGGGCCGAAAGCCGTCATTATGCCGGTGCTGGCCTCCACGTTAACCACCATCATCGTATTTTTCTCTTTCGCTATCTTTTTCAAAGACCGTTTGAGAATTTATTATCTCCCGTTGGCATATGTTATAGCCATTGCCCTGCTCTCATCGATGGCGGTAGCTTTCGTTTCCATCCCGTCCCTCAGCGCCCGGCTGCGCATCAAACTGACAAGGACTGCCGACGAAGAAGGATTGTTTAATCGCGGACGTTTTTTCCCATTTGTCTTAAAATACCCCCTCGTGATTCTTTTACCCATTTTGATCACCCTGACCGCATCATACATTACCTTTAAAAAAGAAGTATCCTTCGGTAACTTCTTCGGTTGGATGAACCAACAGCGGGTCATCGCTTATCTCCGGTTCCCATTGGGAGCAGAATTCGAGGATGTAAAAAAGACCATCCTGGAATTTGAAAAAGTCGCGCTGAGTAAACCCTGTAAAAAAGAAGTGAACACCCTTATTTCCGGGAATATAGCGTATATGACGGTAGAATTCCCCCCGGAAGTCGAAGCCACCGCCCAACCGGTCCAATTAAAACAAGAATTGGTGGGGCTTGCTACCAACCTGGCGGGAGTGGGCGTGCAGGTCGCCGGTTTCGACCAGGAACCCTATTTCTACAGCCCGGATTTCGGCTCCAACCTCCCCTTCGATATCCGTATTACCGGCTATAATTACGAAAAACTCATGGAGTTCACCGGCGAAATAAAGAAGACACTGCTCCGGCATAAACGAATCAAAGAGGCCGAAGTACAGACCGATTTGCAATACTGGTGGCAAGGCCGGGAAAAATACTATTCCTTTCAACTCAACCGCGACAAACTCCGTTTGTACAAAATCCCCCCTTTTTACATCGATTATTTGATCCGTACCATGCTGCGCGAAGGCGCCCAAAACCAGTACTTGAAATTCGATGACCGAGAACTCTCGGTTGAAATCAAAGCCTCCGATGTCGATACCCTGGAAATGGAAGATATTTTGAATAAATATTACTATTCGCCTTACGGTGCTCCCTTTCGCCTGCGGGATGTCGTGGATATCAAATTCACTTCCCAAAAAGGCGGTATTACCCGCGAAAACCAGGAATACCAGGCGATGGTTCAATGGGATTACCTGGGGTCCGCCAAAACCAGCGACCGCTTCCATAAAGCACTTTACGACCGGTTAAGCGTTCCGCCGGGTTTTAAGAAGAGCCTTGAAAGACAAACCTTCCGCCTTACCCAGGAAGAAGAGGACCAATTAAATTGGGCGATTATTCTTTCGTGTTTATTGATCTATTTGATCCTGGCCGTCTTATACGAGGATTTCTTACAGCCTTTATTGATTATGCTGGCCATTCCCCTTGCCTTAATCGGGGTATTCCTCGCCTACTGGATAGCCAACTACGCCTTCGATTCCACCGGGTATATCGGCGTAATTTTACTCTCCGGTATCGTCGTCAACAATGCCATTATCCTGGTAGATAACATCAACCGGCACCTGGAACATACCAAGCAAATCATTCATTCTATCGTCATCGGCACAAAAGAGCGTGTCCGCCCCATCCTAATGACAACCCTCACTACCATCCTCGGTATGCTCCCCCTGGTTATTTTTAAAGAAGAAGGATCTTCCAGCTCCGATATCTGGTCTTCTCTCGCACTTTGCACCGTCGGCGGCCTCACTACCTCCACGATCCTCATCCTCCTGGTCATACCTATTTTTTATTACTACCTTTACAAATTCCAGAAACATATTCTTCAACAGGATAAACCCGAAAGCGAACCGACTCCAGTTTCCTGATTATAATTTTTACTTTTAATCGAAAACCAGGGGGCTCTTTTCGTGAAAAGAAGCCCCCTGGACCCCCACAAAAGCTTTTGATAAAGTTTGTCCGCAGGTTATCCAGGTTTTAAACATCACGAAGAGTGATGATCGATGAATTGGAGAAGTGGAAAGTAGGAGGAAGTTGTGCGATTCGTGCTAACATCTTAACCTCTTAACGTCTTCCTTTCCCACGGCCCTGCAATAAATCCTCACGCAGCCAAACAATACCAATGAAAGAATTCCAATATAGACGGAGTCAGACCATACCACGAACACAGCACGATATACCGGCCCTGCAATAAATCCTCACGCAGCGGGGTTTGACTTTTTTCACTATTCATTTTAAAATTAATATATGCCAAACTCAAAAGATAAAGTAACTATTAAAATACCGCGACCACTTTACGAACGCCTCAAAATCATTATCGGCGAAAGTGGCTTCAGCAGCGTCAACGAATTTGTCGTTTACGTCTTGAGGGACCTGGTTTCCATGGGACTCAACGAAACGAAAGAATTATCCAAAGAAGAAACCGAAGCGATACGCCTGCGTTTAAAAAACCTGGGCTATTTCTAAACTTCGACTTATTTCTTTTCACATGCTGCTCAAACTTTTTTTTTCAAAATGGTTGAAATTGATATCAAAATGATGTATGATAGTAGTCCGATTATAGTACGAAAAGAATATTTTGTGAACCAAACACAATTTACTCTGCTTCATGATATGGAGGAAACATGCATCATTTAAATCTAAATTTAAGAAGCAAAAAGTATTATTTTTTAATGGCAGCAGTCATCTTAACCTGCTTGCTGGTGAATTTCACCGCCTGCAAGAGCAGCGAAAAACAAGACGGAAAACAAAAATTAGTTACCTTAACCCTTGGTGCGTATACGGTTCCGAAAGAAGCGTATCAAAAAGAGATTATCCCGGCTTTCAAGAAGATGTGGAAAGAGAAGACCGGCCAGGATGTCGAGTTCCGGGAGTCCTACGTGGCATCCGGTGCCCAATCGCGCGCGATTTTAGGTGGTTTTGAAGCCGATGTCGCCGCTCTTTCATTGGAAGAAGATGTCACCCGTTTGAAAACCGCCGGCCTGATTACCCACGATTGGAAGAGTAAACAATTCAATGGGTTTATTACCCGATCGGTGGTAGCCGCAGCCTTTAGACCCGGGAACCCCAAAAATGTCAAAACATGGGATGACTTAGCCAGACCGGACGTCGATGTATTGTATCCCAGCCCCCGGACTTCCGGCGGCGCCATGTGGATCGTCAACGCCATTTACGGAGCGGGTTTAAAAATCAGCGAAAAAGAGAAAGGAAAACCGGACCCGGCATATGCTAAAACCATGCTGGAAAAAATTCAACGCCGTGTCAAAGTGATGGATGAATCCGGCCGTGCTTCGGTCACAACTTTTGAAAACGGTATCGGCGATGTATTATTAACTTATGAAAACGAAATTTTACTGCGACAGAAGCAAGGAAAGGAATTTCCTTTTTTTGTTCCAGACGCGACTATATTAATAGAGAATCCGATTGCGTTAGTGGATAAATACGTGGAAAAGCACGGGAACCGTGAAGTGGTTGAAGCTTTTATCGAATTTATTTACACCAAAGAGTCCCAGCGGAGTTTTGCAAAATATGGTTTCCGGCCTGTAGATCCAGAGATTTTTAAAGAGTTCGAGACACAATACCCCGTTCCTTCCCTGTTGTTTGACATATTCTATCTCGGCGGATGGGAAAAAGTAAGGACAGACCTTTATGGTCCCCAAGGTGCCTGGACTCAAGTCATCGAAAAAATAGGAAATGAAAAATAAAAAAAAAAATAGGAGACGGTACACCTGGGGTGATTTATCACTCCGGGGTATCAGTCTTTTTTATATCGGTTTATTAATACTATTGCCACTTGTAGCCATTACGGTCGAAGCCTTTAGGGGTGGAATACCCGCATTGTGGAAAAATATCACGTTAGCGCAGTCGGTGTATTCCTTAAAATTAACCTTCATACTATCTTTTTCGATGGTGCTTATCAATGTGGTTACCGGTACGGCTACTGCGTGGGTATTGGTGAGGTACCGGTTTCCATTAAAAAATATCATTAATGCGATCGTCGATATTCCTTTTGCCATTCCCACTGTAGTGACCGGCATCATGTTGGTGGCGTTGTACGGTCCGCGCAGTACTGTCGGTATGCTCCTTGGAAAATTCGATATCGAAATCATTTTTGCTAAACCGGGGATAGTCCTGGCTTTGCTTTTTGTTACTTTCCCGTTTGTGGTTCGATCCGTGCAGCCGGTTTTGATGGAAATGGACAAGGACATGGAGGAAGCAGCCCAGACCCTGGGGGCCTCCCGGGTTCGTTCTTTTTTTAAGGTCGTATTTCCCACTTTAACACCGGCTATTCTCACCGGGGCGGCTCTTTCGTTGAGTCGTGCGCTGGGAGAATTCGGATCCATTGTTATTGTAGCCGGCAACATCCCGTTTAAAACGCAAGTCAGTTCCGTGTATATTTACGGTGAAATCGAAAGTGCCAATATACCCAGTGCTTTGGGATCGGCGGTTGTTCTTTTGGGGATTTCCTTACTTATATTGATTATTCTAAATTTTCTTCAACGTTGGAGTTCCAAATATGATTTACGCCAATAATGCGGAACCCCGTATCACCAATATAATAAGTGCCAGGCAAAAGAATGAGCGGCGTATGTCTATCGGTAAATGGTTTCTTATTTCCGGTGTATTGACCTGGTTCCTGGTTCTTATTTTATTTCCCATTTACGGTATTTTCAATGAAGCCATAAAAAATGGGTTAAAGGTATTTATCGACCAACTGCGAACGCCGGCGTCTCTTCATGCGTTTTGGTTGACTTTTTTGACCACTGCTGTTGCCGTAGTTATCAATACGGTCCTCGGGGTGGTAATGGCGATTGTATTTGCCCGCCAGGATTTTAAAGGGAAGTTATTTATAGAGAGCTTATTGGATTTGCCTTTTGCCATATCGCCGGTGGTAGCCGGGTTTATGTTTGTCGTATTATTCGGGCCCAATGGCTGGATCGGGAGTTGGTTTGAGTCCATGGACATCAAGATCGTCTATGCGTTACCCGGTATGATGATTGCAACTGTCTTTGTGACCATACCGTTTACAGCCAGGGAAATTCTCCCGATTTTAAGAGAGTTTGGCCGGGAGGATGAGGAAGCTGCTGCAACGCTGGGGGCTTCCAAATGGCAGACGTTTTGGCGTGTGACTCTTCCATCCATAAAATGGGGATTGGCATATGGGATCACCCTGACAATTGCTCGTTCTATCGGTGAATTCGGGGCAGTGATGGTGGTGAGCGGCAGTATCATCAACCAAACGCAGACCGCTACCCTTTTTATACACGATCAATATACGGATTTCAACTACCCCGGAGCTTTTGCTGCTGCACTGGCCCTGGCTATTTTTTCTTTTGTCATCCTCATTATTATCCAGTTTCTCTATAAAAAAAGAGACCTTGACAAACCCAAGGATCTGTCATTAATCGAAGAAATCCCCGACTTTCCTATCGAGGAAGGTCCGGTGAAAAATCAAGGAGTCCCATTATCATGAGTGGTATTCGAGTCGAGCATTTGTTTAAATCCTTCGGTGATTTTAAAGCTGTGGACGATGTCAGCTTTGATGTTAATGAAGGTGAGTTGGCTGCGCTGCTGGGTCCCAGCGGTTCCGGGAAAAGTACTATCCTGCGAATCATTGCAGGCCTTGAAAAACCCGACTCCGGGCAAATTTTTCTTACCGGCCAGGATGTGACGGACCAGAGTGTTCGAAAGCGGAACATTGGGTTCGTTTTCCAGCATTATGCGTTGTTCAAGCACATGACGGTGGAAAAAAATATCGCTTTTGGTCTTGAAGTCCAAAAAAAGAATAAAAAAGAGATTAAAGAAAAAGTCAATGAGCTGATCGAATTAGTCAAGTTAAATGGGTATAATAATCATTATCCGTCCCAGTTATCCGGCGGGCAGAGGCAGAGGGTTGCGCTGGCCCGTGCGTTGGCACCCGAACCCCGTGTACTTCTCCTGGATGAGCCTTTCGGTTCGCTGGATGCCAAAGTTCGCAAAAATCTTGCACATTGGATCCGGGATTTGCATAAGCGGATTCATGTGACCGGTATTTTTGTTACGCACGACCAGAATGAAGCCATGGAAATTTCCGATAAAATTATTTTAGTGAACCGGGGGAAGATCGAGCAAATCGGCACTCCGCCAGAAGTGTATGAAGCCCCGAATACCAAATTTGTTGCCAGTTTTGTAGGGAATGTCAATATCGTGGATGCTTATGCCGACAGTACCGGGATCGTGATTAACGGGTCTACCGGTAAAATCGGGTATGATGCGCAGCAAAACGGGAGAATTCCCGGGGATATCGTTTTGCTGGTGAGGCCGGAAGAAATCTCCGTTACGCGCGAGTCCACCCGTGAAAACGTAATACCTGCTTCGATCGAAGGTATTCATTACCGGGGAAGTTTTTATGAAGTGGATTTTATTATCGGGAATAATTCCGTCAAATCCTTTATCAATAAAGATGAATACCAGCAAAACAATTGGCAGGATGGCGAGAAAGTATACCTGAATTTCCGGCAGTTTAAAGTATTTGAAGTATCCGGGGGGTTCCATAAAATCCATGCCATGCTGCGGCATTACGGTTATATCGAATAACCGCTATCCTAAATCCACTACCTAATTTGTCTTCGACGACCAGAAAACCATTTCGTGAAATGGTTTTCTGGACTTTCCGAAAGCTTTTAATTATTTACCTTTTTAAAGTTTTTGGGAATGCAAAACCCTTTTTACAAAGCCGTCACGGACGGACGGGTTTTGCCCGCCGGAGGCAACTATTGCGGTGAATCAGGTGAATTCTATTGTCGTATCGACATCAACGAGGTTTTTAGGACAATTTCAAGCTTTTTTCGCAAAAATTGTGCTTTTTTACCTCACTTTAATGCAAATATTGAAAGTTTTGTCTTAATTTGGACAATTGAATGCAAATACTTAAAACGATGAAGTTAATTTGTGGTTTTTAATGCAAATCATGCAACCGATGAGGTTTTTACCTCATCGATGTCCTAATTACCTCGATGTTGTTCAATTTACCTCAAAGATGGCTTAAAAACCTCACGATTGACCAAAAACGGCCATCGAAGCGAATTTTGCTTCAATTTTATGCCTTTTTTGCAAGCGTTGAACCTTTTTTATGCAATCGAATGCAATTTCTTAAAATTTTCTATCCCCCACTAGAATTGAATGCAAATTCTTAAAACGATGGAGAAAATTTCTTCAAATGTATGCGATTTCTTAAAATTTTCTATCCCCCATTACAACGATGAGGTCATTTTGTACAATTGAGAGGTAAAAAAGCCCATCGATGGCCAAAATAGTTTGCTCATGGCTTAAAAACTTCGACAATGCTTTTAAAGCCCCGAAGGTGACCCCAAAAAGCGCATGGAATCAAGAAATAGCAAGAAATAGCAATTTCCTCTTGACTTTTTCCTCTTTTTTTTTAAAAATTTTACCATCAAAACTAATCTAAGCTTTTTGGTCCTACCTACTTTTTTGAAAAAAAGGTGGAAAAAAACTTTTATTAATCGATTGAGAATCCATCTTTACTACCATCGATAAACACTCGCCTTAACAAAAGTTCTTTGGTCCACCGTCCATCCGTGATGGTTCTTACAAGAAAGGTAGGGGTTTCATATCTTTTTCTTTTGTTGTATAATCCTGTTGTAAAATTGAAAAAAAATGGAGAATAAACCATGGCGAAAGCGAAACGATTTTTTCGATTAAGTCCATATGTTTTGATAGCCGCCACCTTGATTATTATCCTGGTCCAGTGGTCGTGCGCGGTGAACCCCGTTACAGGTAAAAAAGAGATCATGCTGGTTTCGGAGAGTATGGAAATTCAAATGGGGAAAGAGATTGACCGGGGTCTCAAGATGGAATACGGTTTGTATGATGACCCGGATTTTACGGCTTATGTGAACCGGATCGGCCAGGGGCTGGTCCCGTTCTCGCACAGGCCGCACTTGCAATATCATTTTGCTATCCTGGATACGCCGGTAGAAAATGCTTTTGCTGCTCCGGGCGGGTATATTTATATTACCCGCGGTCTCCTGGCTATGCTCAACAGTGAAGCGGAAATAGCCACCGTATTGGGGCATGAATTGGGTCACGTGGCTGCCCGGCATTCGGCTCGCCAGATCACCCGTTCTATTCTTTTCCAGGTCGGTATTATTTTAGCCAGCGAGCTGAGCAAGGATTTTCGAAAGATTGCCCCGCTTACCCTGATCGCTACTCAACTTTTATTTTTGAAATACAGCCGCAGCGACGAATACCAGGCGGACGCCCTGGGTATCGAATATTCCATGAAATCCAATTATGCCGCCAAGGAGATGGTGACTTTCTTCAGCTCCCTCGAACGCATGACTGCAAGCGAAGGCGGGCCGAAAATCCCCAATTTCCTCTCCACTCACCCCTTAACCCCCCTGCGCATCCAGAAAGTCAAGGATTTGCTGCAGGTTCAAACCTTTGTACCGTCGTCCAATGTCCCCAAATTAGCGGTAGAAAAAAACAAGTATGTAAAAATGACGGATGGTTTGATTTACGGCGAAAACCCCCTGGATGGGTATGTCGAAGGAAATACCTTTTATCACCCCAATATGCAGTTCTCTTTCCGGGTTCCCAGCGGGTGGCAGGTGAATAATACGCCCATGCAAGTGGTGATGAGTTCCCCGGACGGGAAAGCCGTGGTTTTGTTAAAAGCCGAAGTATCCGATGAAGGCCTGGATGTTTATTCGGATACCATGATGAAAAACCTTTCTAACCCCAAGATTATCCAGGAAGGGTACAGGTACATCAATGGTTTGGATGCGTATCATACCTTATTGGCTTTAGTTCCGCCCCCGGATGAAGATGGAACCCAGCCGAAGGCGAATGAAAAAATGGCGGTGAACCTGAATTGTATCCGGAAAGACCGGACCATATTTACTTTTTTCTCTGCTGCTGCCGAACCCGATTACCCGGCTTATCGAAACGAAATAGGGCGGGTAGTGAATTCCTTCAGCCCGCTGCGTAACCCGCGGTATTTGAACAGGGTTCCCCAGAAAGTTTATGTAAAGCAAGTCAGAGGAGGTCAAACACTGCGTGCATTATTGGGAAATGAAGGCGTTGCTGTGAAAGATTGGGAAAAAATTGCTTTAATCAATGCGATGCAGTTGGACCAGGCACTAAACAACAACCAGTTGGTGAAGATTATCAAATAGGAATTTTTTTACCAACAGCGGCAAGGAACCGCACGAAAAATTTTTTCCTGTTTTTGCTTGACAAATTTCATAATCGGAAATATATTTTGTACGTATTGATTTTCGCAAAGCCGTATATTGAAAAATAGTGTGAGGTCAGAATGAGTCAATTAAAAATGGTCGGGAATTTGATAAAACCTCTTGTGTTGTCCGGTATTTACAAAGATGAAATCTCTGCTTTAAGTGCGATTATTATCGATTATATCAACAAAAAGATTGGGGACTATGATACGGTTATTTCAAATTTCCGGGGGAAATATAAGAGGGATTTCGATGAGTTTACAAAAGACTTGACCAATTGTGCGAGCATGGATGAGGAAGAAGATTGGATGGAGTGGAAAGGAGCGTTAGAAATGAGAAAAAGTTGGCAAGAGGCATATCGATTATCGATTCATGGAAAAGCTGTTTAATTTATCCAGTATCATTTCTCTCCTTGACACGAGTGAAAACCTTTTTAATTCGTGAAAATTCGTGTAATTCGTGGGATTTTTTTAATTCTGCACTCATCATTCCGCGTTCAGCATTATCTTTTCTAACGCCCCCTATTTGCAAGATTAGTATTGCTGTGCTGACGTTGAAACGGTTGACTTCCTATTCGTATTCCATTAAAATAAATCCATGAGCATGGCAACAAAACATTTCAATACCTCCGGCCCAATTAACCGGCAGAATCACTACCACATCGATCCCCTACTCCGAATCGATCTTAAAGAGATACAATTTT